>Ga0181536_10001062_pt1 | contig 32863 bp, 27 predicted proteins | sample PEATcosm2014_Bin_41_FD_121105 | JGI IMG/M metagenome (GOLD analysis project Ga0181536, IMG submission 121105) | Peatland microbial communities from MTU Mesocosm Facility, Houghton, MI, USA - PEATcosm2014_Bin17_60_metaG | ecosystem: Environmental > Terrestrial > Soil > Wetlands > Peat | place...
GGGCGGATGCCCGGCATGACACTCGACACTCGAGACTTGGCTGTCGGACTGCTTACGAACCGGGGCCGAAGCCGCCTATTGCGCCTGGGCGGCTGGTTTCGCTATCTTGCGGCTCTCATGTATCAGGACAAAAAGGTCGTGGTGGTGATGCCGGCTTACAACGCGGCCCGGACGCTTCGCCAGACGTACAGCGAGGTGCGCGAGCAGCAAATAGTCGATACGATCATTCTGGTGGATGATCGGAGCCGGGACGAGACGGTGGCTGTCGCGCGGGCCCTGGAAGGCGTGCAGGTGCATGTCCACCAGGTCAATAAAGGCTACGGGGCCAACCAAAAGACCTGCTATCGGCTGGCTCTGGAGGCGGGCGCAGACATCGTCATCATGATTCATCCCGATTACCAGTACACGCCCAAGTTGATTCCGGCGATGGTTGCCATCATCGCCAACGGGCTGCACCCTTGCGTGTTGGGCAGCCGGATTCTGGGCGGCTACGCCTTGAAAGGCGGCATGCCACTTTGGAAATACGTATCCAACCGCTGCCTGACCCTGGTCGAGAACCTCCTGCTGGGGGCAAAGCTCTCCGAGTACCACACCGGCTACCGCGCGTTCTCCAGGGAGGTCCTCGAACGGCTCTCCCTGGCGGACAATTCGGACGGTTTTGTCTTCGACAACCAAATGCTGGCGCAGGTCCTCTGGCACGGCTTCACGATTGCCGAGGTGAGCTGTCCGACAAGGTATTTCCCCGAAGCATCCTCGATCGGCCTCCGGCGCAGCATTGGTTACGGTTTCGGCTGTCTCTGGACGGGGCTGCGCTTTCGGCTAGCCAAGATGGGCCTGGCAAGGTGCCGGCTGTTTTCTGCGCAAGCCGTTGCAGGAGAGGACGTAAGGAGTCTCTGATTGATTTCTACAGTTTTACAATTCTTGTCGAACTTTTTGTCTTGCTTATGCTGTCGTATCGGGTAGAATTAGACCCAGCGAACCTGACCACCGCGTTGAGCGGGCCAAGACCAGGCTGAGGCGCGGGGTCGCGGGCCGGGAACCGTGATTGCGATGCACTGTGCAGCGTATGCGGATAATCCTTCAGCAAAAAGATTCGGGCCTCTACTTCAAGAGTCCCAATGTCTGGGTGCACAACAGCCTCGAGGCTGTGGATTTCGTCAATTCCACCGCCGCGATTGAGTTCTGTGCGCAGGAAAGACTCGCCGGCGTTCAATTGGTCTTGAAGTTCGAGCGAGAAAGATACGAGATCGTCTTGCCGTGCCAGCTCGGCGGAGCCTCTGCTACCGCCCGGTCGAGGCTCTCCGCTTAGTGGTCACACGCAGACCTTGTTGTCGCAATTGGCGCAGACCGAGGTGTCCATGCGCTGCTGCATCCATGTCTGGCCCAGGGCGGTCAGGGTTTCGGCCTTGAGAATCTGCTCGGCCATCGGGAAGACGATGCGTTCTTCCTTGTCGAAATGCTCGCGGGCGCGGCGGACGGCGGCGAGCAACTGGTCTTTTGCTTTCTGGAGCCGTTTGGAGTTGCGGATGCGCCGCAGGTGTTCGTTCATTTCCTCGTGCTCTTCCATGAAGGCGTCGCGCTGGCCCAGTTGCTCGAAGCAGTGCTCGAGGGGGCCGATGAACAAGAGGTCCTCGGTGTTCGAGTGGGCCTTCAACATGGCCCCCAGCGTCGCGGCCAGGGACTTGAGTTCCACCAGGGTCCTGAGCTTGGGGGTGGTGGTCTCGACGTGGTCGAGCATATTGTGAAATACCAGGTGCTCGGCGAGCAAGGCTTCGGTAATTTTCATGGCAGCAACGCTTTCTTGTTTTCGACGCTCCCTTTGTAGCATAAGGCGGGCCTAAGACCAGTCAAATCACGTTCCGGATTTCTTCGCATGGAATGCGGCTGGGGTTGTCCAACTCATCGGCGCCGCGGTTGTCCCTGCCCCCGCATGCCTGCCGGGGGCCCGCGCAGAAAGACCGGCGCGGAGACAGGCGTTGATTGGCGCTCAGGGTCATGCTGCCCATCATTGAGCGGGAATTGCGCGTGGCGCTGCGGAAAAAGCGGCCGGTGCGCAGCCGGCTGGCGGTTGCCGCGGCGGGCGGCGGCATCGCGCTGTTTTTCGTTTGGCTGGGCGCCAAGCCCGGCACGCGCGGCATGGGCGGCCTGCTGCACCGGGTGTTTTGCCTGTTCGGTCTCTACCTGGCCTTGCGCCCGCCCTTGCGCGCGGCCGGGATGATAGCCGAGGAGCGGCGCAACCAGACGCTTGGCCTGCTGTTCCTGAGCGGGCTCAGTCCCGCCGAGGTCTTTGCCAGCAAGGTTTTCAGCGGGGCGCTCATAGCGCTGACGCAATTGCTGGCGCTCTTTCCCCTGCTGGCGTCGCCATTTCTGATCGGCGGCGTCTCATTCGATCTGTTTCTGGCGACGGTCTGTTGCCTGCCCAACATCCTATTGTTCGCCCTGTCCGTGTCGTTGCTGGCGTCGGTCCTGACCCGTGAAGAAGGCGCGGCGGTCCTTCTGGCGGCGGTGTTGGGGCTGGGGCTGTGCGTGGCCGCACCCGCGCTCTACTCGGCGCAGGTCCATCTTCTCCCCGGCGCCAGACCCTCCCTGTGGTGGCTTCGCCTGAGCCCCGCCTACGGACCGTACCTGGTCTGGACCGGATTGCAATGGGCGCCGGTTGCCGAGTTTTGGCGTAACCTCGGCCTGACCGGGATCTGGTCCGGGCTCTGCCTGGGCGCCGCCGCCCTCGCTCTGAGAGGCATTTCGCGCCGGGGCGAGGATGCCGGCACGGACAATCGCTGGCGGGAGTTGTGGAACCGGCTCGTCCATGGCGGCGCTGCCTGGCGTAGCCGCCTGGCCGCCCGCTGGCTGGAGGCCAATCCCTTTGTCTGGCTGGCGGCGCGGGACCGCCAGCCGGTGGCCCTGGCCTGGGCGATTGTGGCGGGGATCGCTGCGGCCTGGGGCCTCTCCTTGGCAGTCTCGCGAGGAGTGCCCAGCCAGCTCAATGTCTTTCTCCTCGCCCTGTTCCTCAACGCGACCTTGCGCTGGCTGCTCCATTACACGGCGGCGCGGGGCCTGGGTGGGGCCCGCTGCGACGGCACTTACGAGCTGTTGCTGACGACTGCCCTGCAACCCAGCGACATCGTGTGGGGCCAACTCGAGGCCCTGAACTGGCAATTCCGGACCGTGCGCCGAGTTGCGCTGCTCCTGACGACGTCCATGCTCATCGAGGGCATTGCCGTGCTCCCCGGGATTCCCGCCGTGGCGGTCTTCTTCATCATGGCCTGGTGCTGGCTGCTGGCGTGGGGTTTCGCGTGGACCTGGCGAGCCCGCTCCACGCTTTTGGTCATGTGGGCCGGGCTCAACTGCGGGCGGGCGGCAGTGGCGGTGTGGCGGGCCACCGGCCTCCAATCCTGGCTTCTGAGCAAGGGCGAAACGCCCGATTACTGGGAAGGGCGCCTGACCACCGAGTTGCGCGAGATCGCGCGGGAACCACTGCCGGATCCCGACGACCCTCGGTTCAAGCGCTGGGACGTGCGCGAACGCTTTCCCTGGGGCTGGCTGGTCCTCCAGCACCAATTGCACGAACGGCTGGCCAGGAGGCGGTGAGAATGGTGTGTTGTTCGGACTTCGAACCGGCTTTCAAGGCTGCGGGTTTTTGCCTTCCCCTCACCGGCGTGACTGCAGGGCAGGCCCGGCTTCCATCCCGGCGCACGAACAGAGGAGGTTGCGGTCGCCGTACACGTTGTCGATGCGGCCGACCGCCGGCCAGAATTTGTAATCGTGCAGCCATTGGGCCGGGAAGCAGGCCCGCTCGCGAGCGTAGGGGTGGGGCCAGCGTTCGGCCGTGAGCATGTCGGCCGTATGCGGGGCGTTTTTCAAGAGGTTGTTATGCGGGTCGGCCTGTCCGGATTCTACGGCCTGCATCTCGGCATGGATGCCAATCAAGGCGTCGCAAAATCGGTCCAGTTCGTCCTTGGACTCGCTTTCCGTCGGTTCGACCATCATGGCGCCGGGCACGGGCCAGGAGATCGTCGGGGCATGGAATCCGTAGTCCATCAGGCGCTTGGCCACGTCTTCGACAGTCAGGCTCTTGAACTGGCGCAAGTCCAGAATGCACTCGTGGGCGACGCGGTTGCGGCGGCCGCGGTAGAGCACAGGGAAGTGGTTCTGCAAGCGCCGGGCCACGTAGTTGGCATTGAGGATGGCGTATTTGGAGGCCTCGGTCAGACCGGCGGCGCCCATGGCAGCGATATAGACCCAGGAAATGGGCAGGAGGCTGGCGCTGCCCCAGGGGGCGGAGGAAACGGCCCCTTCCCGCCTTTGAGCATCCGGACTGACGACGGCATGGCCGGGAAGATATGGGGCCAAGTGCGTGGCTGCGGCGATGGACCCCATTCCGGGCCCGCCCCCGCCGTGGGGGATACAAAAGGTCTTGTGCAGGTTTATATGGCAGACGTCGGCCCCGATGTCCGCGGGCCGGCAAAGGCCCACTTGGGCGTTCAGGTTGGCGCCGTCCATATAAACCTGTCCGCCGTTGGCGTGGACGGTCTCGCAAATCTCCTTGATGGTTTCCTCGAACACGCCGTGCGTGGATGGATAGGTGACCATCAAGGCCGCCAGTTGCCGCCGGTGGGCCTCGGCCTCGGCGCGCAGGCCCGCCAGGTCGATATTGCCTTCCTTGTCGCAGGCCACGGCCACGACTTTCAGGCCGGCCATGACCGCGCTAGCCGGGTTGGTGCCGTGGGCGGAGGCCGGGATGAGGCAGACCCGGCGGTGAGGTTCGCCGCGGGCTGCGTGGTAAGCGCGAATCGCCAGCAGGCCGGCGTATTCCCCCTGAGAACCCGCATTAGGCTGGAGCGAAACGCTCGCAAAGCCGGTTATCTCTGCCAGCCAGTCCTCCAACTGCCGGAACAGGACCTGGTATCCGCGCCCCTGCGCCAGTGGCGCAAAGGGGTGCAGGCGGCTGAACTCCGGCCAGGTAATCGGGAGCATTTCGACTGCCGCATTGAGTTTCATGGTGCATGACCCCAGCGGGATCATCGAGGTGGTCAGTGATAAGTCCTTGGATTCGAGCCGCTTGAGGTAACGCAGCATCTCGGTCTCCGAATGATAGCGGTTGAAGACCGGATGGGCCAGGTATTGGCTGGTCCGGGCAAGGGGGGCCGGGTAATCCGCTTCGACGCCCCCGGCCACGTCAGGCGCTTGGAAGGCCGGCTGCCCCTGGTCGTTGAAGACCTCCCAGATGTCCAGGAGGTCCCGCTCCGTCGTCGTCTCATCCAGTGAGATGCCAAGGGTATGTCCGTCGAGGCGCCGGAGATTCATGCGGCGGGCTTCTGCCCGCTTCAGAACATCCTCAGAATTGCGATGGCCCAAGCCAACGCGTATCGTGTCAAAAAACTGCGCGGGTCCGACATCGTAGCCCAAGCGCGCCAAACCTCGAGCCAGGAGGCTCGTCAGGAGGTGGACATGCCGGGCGATTTGCCTCAAACCTCCCGGCCCGTGATAGCAGGCATACATCGAGGCGAGGTTGGCAGGCAGGGCCTGGGCGGTGCAGATGTTGCTGGTGGCCTTTTCGCGGCGAATGTGTTGTTCGCGCGTTTGCAGCGCCAGGCGCAGGGCAGGACGGCCGCGTCTGTCTTTGGACACCCCCACAATCCGCCCGGGGATATGCCGCTTGAAGGCCTGGCGGGTGGCAAAATAGGCCGCGTGCGGCCCGCCATAGCCCAGGGGCGCGCCAAATCGCTGCGCGCTGCCCAGCGCAATGTCCGCCCCGAATTCTCCCGGCGGACGAAGCAGCGTCAGGCTCAGCAAATCCGAGGCGATTGCCACCAAGGCCCCTGCGGCGTGGGCCTGCCCCACCAAGCCCGAGAAATCGTGAATCTCGCCCCAGGTGTCCGGATACTGCGCCAGGGCGCCGCAGACCTGGGCGGTGAACTGAAAGCCCCGGTGGTCCCCGACAATCACCTCGACCCCCCGAGCCCGGGCGCGGGTCTTGACCACCTCGATCGTCTGCGGGTGGCATCCCGATGAGACCAGGAAGGTGTTCCGTCCTTCCTTGAGCCCACGGCACATTGCCATTGCCTCGGCGGCAGCCGTGCCTTCGTCCAGGAGCGAGGCGTTGGCGACTTCCAGCCCGGTCAGGTCCATGACCATGGTCTGGAAGTTGAGCAGCGCCTCCAGCCGGCCTTGCGAGACCTCGGCTTGGTACGGAGTATAGGGGGTGTACCACCCCGGGTTCTCGAGCAGGTTGCGCTGCAGGACCGCCGGCGTGATGCAGTCGGAATAGCCCATGCCGATGAAAGAGCGAAAGACCTGGTTTTGCGAGGCGATTTCTCTCAAGGCCGCCAGGGCCTCCTGCTCGCTGCGCGCCGGCGGCAGGTTGAGCGGGCGGCGCAACCGAATCGCCGCCGGCACCGCCTCCGCCACCAAGGCATCGAGGCTCGGGCAGCCCAGCGCCTCGAGCATCTGCCGGGCCTCCTCCGCGCTCGGCCCGATGTGCCGGCGCGAAAACCGGTCCGGATGCGCCAGCCAACCCGCTTCCACCGGCGGCTTCGCCCCGGCGGTCCGGCCATTTGCCTTTGTCAAATCGAGTGCTTCCTCTGCAAGCATCCGTGGAAAGTACGGGCTGTCGCCGCCAAATCAAGCGGGATCTAAGAACGGGGTTCACGCATTACCCTGGCCCAAACCCCGCAATGCCGACGCCACCTGGCCCGGGGCGATGCCGCCGTCGTTGGGCGGAATCCGCTGGTGCCAGTAAGGACGGAAGCCCTCGGATTGCAGCCGATGAACTGCGCGTTCGGTCAGGTAGCGGTTTTGAAAACAACCGCCGGAAAGAACGGCGCGTTGCTGGCCCGTTCGCCGCGCCACTTCCACCATGACCTCGGCCAGTGTGTTATGAAACCGGGCTGAAATTGGGCCCGGAGGAATGCCGGCCTTCACCTCGGCGATTATTTGGGAGACCATGGGCGACCAGTCAATGGTGAGTGAGGAGCCGCCGCCGCGCCGGAGCGGCGCTTCCGCCTCCGCGACGCGCCAAAGCGCCGCTACGGCGCGACGGCGGTTGGCGCGCCGTGGAGGCGGGTGACGAATGGTCTGAAGGGCGGATGGCGGAGGGCCGTCGATCGAAAACGGGTAGGTTTCGTCGGTTTGTATTCCCTGGAGGGCGAACTCGAGTTCCATGGCGGCCTGGGCCTCGAAACGGACTTGCTGGCGCAGGCCGGTGAGGGAGGCGACGGCATCGAAGAGGCGGCCGGCGCTGGAGGTGAGCGGTGAATTGAGGCGGCGGGCCAGCATGGTCCTGAGGGCGGCCAGTTGGGGGCGCGAGAAGGCGCGCACGGGCGCCAGTTCCTCCTGTTCCAATGCCGCTGGGCCCAACACCTCGAAAAGCAGGCCCAGAGCTGCGCGACGAGGCTCTTTGACGGCCCGCTCGCCGCCCGGCAATGGGAAGGGGCGAAGGTGGGCGACGCGCTCCCAGGCAGTCTCGGTGACGACAAAGAACTCTCCGCCCCACACGGTGCCGTCCAGGCCGTAACCGGTGCCATCCCACGAAACGCCCAGGACCGGAGGCGACAGTTCGTTATCCGCCATGCATGAAAGGACATGCGCCAGGTGATGCTGCACGCGCACCATCTGCAGGCCGGCAGCCGGCGCAGCGCGGGAAACCCGTTCGAGGGCATATCTGGTGGAGAGATAATCCGGGTGCGCATCGGCCGCCAGCACGGCAGGCTCCGATTCGTACAATCTCTGGAAATCGCCGATCACTCGCCCAAAGGCCTCATAAGCGGCCTCGGTCTCCAAATCCCCGATGTGCTGGCTGATGAACACCTGCGAACCCACCGAGAGCGCAATCGTGCTCTTCAAATGCGCGCCCAGGCCCAGGACAGACTGCGCGCGCCCCCCGCGCCCATCGTTGAGCGTGGAGCCGCTCAGCCTGACCGGCAGCGGGGCATAGCCTCGCGCGCGCCGCAAAACCAGCTCCCGCCCCATCATCACCCGCACGATCGAATCGTCCACGTGCCGAACGATGGGACGGTCGTGGACCAGGAAGAGATCGGCGATGCGGCCCAGGCGCTCGAGAGCCTGGGGTTCAGTCGTGCAGATCGGTTCGTCGCTCAAATTGCCGCTGGTAGCCACGATGGGAAAGGCCAGCAGCGAGAGCAGCAGGTGGTGCAGGGGAGTGTAAGGGAGCATCACGCCCAGGGTGGGATTGCCCGGGGCGATAGACGGGGCCAGGCCGCCGGTGTGAGGCGTGAGACCTGGCGCCTCAAGGCGGCGGAGCAGGACAATGGGCGCTTCCGGGCAGCCCAGCAGACGCTCTTCGGCAGCGGACATTTCGCACACGGTCCGGATGGCGGCCAGGGTCGGGAACATCAGGGCGAAGGGTTTTTCCTCACGGTGCTTGAGGGCGCGCAGGCGCCGCACGGCCCGCTCGTCGTGCGCCGCCACGACGAGGTGAAAACCGCCCAATCCCTTGACGGCCACAATCCGGCCGGCGCGAATTGCCTCCGCAGCCGCGGCCAGGACCGCCGGCGCCGTGTGGCGGCACTCGGGCGGCCCTGCGTCTGACGGGGCCGCCCCGCCGGCCAGCACTTTGCCTTGAGGGTCCCAGAGCTCGAGACGCGGCCCGCACCGGGGGCAGGCGTTAGGCTGGGCATGGAAGCGCCGGTCGCGTGGGTCGTCATATTCGGCCTGGCACTGCGGACACAGGGCGAACTTCTTCATCGAGGTGTTTGCGCGATCGTAGGGCAGCGATTCGATAATGCTGAATCGCGGGCCGCAGCGGGTGCAGTTGGTGAAGGGATAGAAGCAGCGGCGGTCGTGTGGATCGAAGATTTCCCTCAGGCAATCCGGGCAAGTCGCGATGTCCGGCAGCACCAGCGCCCTCTTGCTGCCGCCCTTCTGGCTGGGGCGAATCTGGAAGTCCCCGTAGCCGGCAGGGTCGAGCCAGGCGGCTTCCAGGCTCTGGATGAAACTGCGCGGGGGCTTTTCCGTCTCGAGACGAAGCCGGAATTGCTCGAGCTGGGCCGGCCCTCCTTCGGCCTCGATAAACACACCCTGGGCGGAATTGCTGACCCAGCCTTTCAAACCCAGCTCGCCCGCCAGGCGAAAGACGAAGGGGCGAAATCCGACGCCCTGAACCGCGCCGCAAATCGCCAGTTTCAAACGCCTTGCTTGAGATTGTGAGGCTGGTGTTCTCACTCCCGGCGGTCCGCCTGGAGGGTCGAGAGCCGGCCGCGGACGCAACCGACCTTGATGACCATATTGGTCATTTCGTAGATGAGCCAGCACTGGCTGCCGCTGGCGGTGTCATCACGGAAGCTCGGTTCGCCGAGGGCGCGCAGGCACTGCTCGATTTTTGGGGTCAGCGACAAGGACCGCTCGAGGCCGGGGAGGTCCTGCGTGAAAATGGATTTCACGGCGTTGCCCGTGGAATCGAAAAAGACGGTGACTTCCTTGTAGCAAAACCGGGGGCCCTCGAAGCCTTTGGCCCAGATCTCCGGCGGTTTCCCCCACTGGCTCACCACTTCGTCCATGGTCATGCCGGGGCGCACACCGGCCACGCTGGCGGTGGTCTTGAGCTTGGCCAGGTTGGTCAAGATGCTCGTCAGCTTGAAGCCTCGGTTGTTCGTGTCCACCAGCAGCGGTGAGAGGACCTGCCAGGTTTCCGGATTGGAGGCGGTAAAGCTCAGGAACTGCTGAAAGAACCGTTGCTCGGCGGCCAAGCAACTCAGAGAGCCGAGCAGGGCCAGACACAAGGCTGCACAGTGGCGGAGGGCGCCCGCCGAGCCGGACACTCGGACAAGTGTTTTCGGACCAGGGGGCCGCGGGCGGGCGGCTTCTTTAAGATTGCCGGCTTCTGGCATCCCTGCATGAAAGCAGACCCGCGCGCGCCTGGCAAGAGGGGAGAATTCAAGAGGAAGTGGCTTGTCATTGCGGGGGAATTGTCTCATGCTTTTGAGCAACGTGGGTTGGGCATTGAAAGTCGCATTGGAGAGGCCGCCGTGTGAAACGGTTCTTGCATAGCTGGGTAATCAACACCCTGGCGGTCCTGGTGGCGGTGTGCCTCCTGCGCCCCCGCATCAATTATGCGGGCCTGGCGGACCTGCTTGTGGCGTCGCTGTTGTTGGGGGTGCTTAACGCAGTGCTGCGGCCGATACTGATGCTGCTGACGTTTCCGATCCTCATCGTGACGCTGGGCCTGTTCAGGTTCGTCATCAACGCCCTGTTGCTGCTGCTGGTCGGTTACCTGCTCCGCCCGCACTTCTGGGTCGAGGGTTTTTGGGCCGCCTTCTGGGGCGCGCTCATCATCAGCCTGGTCTCGAGCATCCTCAACGTCCTGACCGGCAGCAGGCGTGTCCGCTTCCGGCGGTCGCGCCGCCCGCCGGATTCCGGCGACGACGGAAGCGGGCCGGTCATTGATGTCTAGCGCATGAACGGGCTGCAGGCCGTCATCTTCGACATGGACGGCGTGATTGTGGACAGCGAGCCGCATCACGAGCGGGCCTTCCTGGAGGTCATGCGCGCCCTGGGTTATAGCGGCGCCCACGGGCTGCGGTTCTCGGAGTATGTGGGGCGGTCGGACCAGCAGTTGTGGATCGATTTCGTTGCGAGGAACAAACCCAAGCAGGCGGTCGAGGAGTTGGCCGCGATGAAGCGGGCGTACATGCTCGAGTCGATCCGGCGCGAACGACCCTTGTTCGCCGGGCTGCCCGGCCTGGTTGAGAAGCTGGCGAGGCGCTATGCCATGGCCCTGGCGTCCGGTTCCGAGCGGGCGATTGTCGAGGAGGTCCTCCGGTTGGGGAACCTGGGCCGGTTCTTCGCCGCAGTCGTCACCGACACCGAGGTCCCGCGCGGCAAGCCTGCCCCGGACATTTTTCTGCGGGCCGCTCAACTGCTGGGCGTGGCCCCGGAGAGGTGCTGCGTGATCGAGGATTCGATGCCCGGAGTGGCGGCGGGCCTGGCTGCCGGGATGCAGGTCATCGCCATTACCAACACCCATCCGGCCGAACAACTGCGCGCCGCCACCCGCGTCGTGCGCTCCTACGAGGAAATCGGGCGTCTGTTGATTGGCTAATCCAGGCCCGGCTCAATGGCCCATTGGCCGTCGATCATACTCGCCGCCACCGGGCCGGGGTGCTCGAGGATGGCGTCGTGAACCCGGGCCAGCTTTCCGGAAAAGGGCAGGGCGATGAGATCGGCCAGGGCCTGGGCGGCAATCTGGCCGACTTTGCCTTCCAAGCCCAGGGCGCGCGCGCCGTTGAGCGTGGCCATCTGTAGAATCTCGAGGGGCCGCGGCGCGGAGTCGCTCTGGGCCAACACCCGCATCTCCTCGAACATGTTCAACTGGAGCGTCTGACGCGGCGTTTTACACACGCTGGCCAGGCTGTCGGTGCCGAGGCAGACATTGACCTGCGCCCGGCGCAAGGCGCGCAACGGAAAGGGCTTGTGGCGAAAATAGAAATGACTGCGCGGACAATGGGCTACGCTGGCCCGCGCGCCGCCCAACAACGCTGCGTCCCGTGGCTCCAGGTAGTTGGCGTGAACCGCCAGGAGGTTGGGGCCGAGCATCCCGCACCGGTGGAGGTGCTCCACCGGCGAGCCGTGGCCGCAATCCGACATGTCGCGCGCGTTGCGGCGGAGCCAGTCGAACATCTCGCCCTGGCGGCGGGTAAACATGTCGAACTCGAGGGCGGACTCGGCGACGTGGATGGCGATACGCCAGCGGCGGCGGCGGGCGGCGGCGGCGCTCAGGCGAAGCAGCTTTGGGATCGTCGAATAGGGTGCATGGGGCGAGAGACCGGGGCGCCAGGGCGCCCCTGGCAACGAGGCTATCCGGGCCATGGTTTCCCGGACGATGACCGGCGCGGGGCGGCGGCCGATGCCGATCATTTCCAGGAACGACAGGATGCGCAGGGGCGTGGTCTGCCAGACGCCCGGGAGAAGGTCGGGAACGGCTTCGATGTCGCCCACGGTGGTGGTGCCGGTGTCCAGGAGCATCTGTGCGCCGTGGCGCCAGGATTGGCTGTAGTCGCTTCGGGTCCATCCGGCCTTGGTAGCATTGAGCAGTTTCAGCCAATCGGTGAACACCTTGGGAGGCGGAAAAAGGCCCGCCATGTCGGTGTAATCCAGATGGCAGTGGGCATTGATCAGGCCCGGCAAGAGGGCCGCTTGGCCCAAGTCAACGACCGGGCCCGGGGCGGCGGAGAAATCGCGCCAGGGACCGACGGCGGCGATGCGATTGCGCCGGATGAGGACCGCCCCGTCCGGGATCGGCGCCCGGGCGACAGGCACGACAACGCGGGCGCGAAGGATCACACACCCTCTTGCTGGCGGTTGAGTTTGCCGCGGGCGGCAGTTTTACGTTTTCGGGCCTTGTATCGGTTGTGGCGCTCGCGGATTTGCTGCTCGATCTTCTTGACGACCAGGTCTATGGCGGCATAGAGGTCGTTCTCGACGGCCTCGGCGAACAAATCGGGTCCCGGCAGGGAGAGCCGGACCGAGCAGCTAAACTCGCGCTCCGGGGCTTTGGCGGAGTCGTGTTCCAACGTTACCCGGGCGCTGGTGGCGCGCGTTTGCAGGTGTTCCAGTTTGGCCATCCGGCTCATAATGTGGTCTTCGATGGCCTTGGTCAGCGTCAGGTTGTGCGTCGAAAGGATCATATTCATGCCCTATGATGCCGCCGGAGAGGCGCAAAATCCAGTCGGAAAACTTGAAAGCGCGCGCACTTTTCATTACCTATGCAAGAGTGCCTGGCGAAATCATTGCGGTTGCCAATCAAAAGGGCGGGGTCGGCAAGACGACCACCGCCGTGAACCTCTCTGCCTGCATCGCGGCGGTTGGCCGGCGCGTGCTCTTGTTCGATCTTGACCCGCAGGCCAATGCGACCAGCGGTATGGGCCTGGACAAAACCCAGGGCGGCAGCGCCTACCGGGTGCTGCTGGGCGAAGGGGCTCTGCTGGAAAAAGTCCGGCCCACCGCCTTCGAGCGGCTCGAGATGATCCCGAGCGAAGTGGACCTGTGCGGCGTCGATATCGAGTTGCCCCGCGCCGAGAACCACCTCCAACAGGTCCTCCGCTCGTTGCAGCCGGTGGTGCAATCCCAGAGGTTCGACGTGATCTTCATCGATTGCCCGCCCTCCCTGGGCATCTTGACTCTCAACGCCTTTGTGGCGGCGGACAGCGTGCTGGTTCCCCTCCAGTGCGAGTACTACGCGCTGGAAGGCATCTCGATGCTCAACCGCGTGATGGCCCAGTTGCACGACAGCGGGGCCAATCCCAGGCTTGAACTCCTGGGCGTGGTCATGACGATGTTCGACGGACGCACGCGGCTCTCCCAGCAGGTCGTCGCCGAGGTGCGGCAGCATTTCGGCCAAAAGGTCTTCCAGACCCTCATTCCCCGGGCCACGCGCCTGGCCGAGGCCCCCAGCTTCGGCAAACCCATTATCCACTACGATAAATACAACGCCGGCGCCGCCGCCTACGAACTCCTGGCCCAGGAGGTCCTGGCTCGACTGGAGTAGTCAGTACACATCCCGCAAGTAACGCCTTTGGCTCTTCAAAAGAGTGACATCCACGTACTCTGCGGCGGCGGCAGGAGAGAGGCCGCCTTGTTCCCGGGCGATTTGGATGAGCGTTTGATGCACGTCCTTGGCCATCCGCCTGGCGTCGCCGCAGACATAGAAATAAGCGCCGTTTTGGAGCCAGGCCCAGAGTTCGGCGGCCTGTTCGCGCAGGCGGTGCTGGACATAGACCTTGTGCGGTTGGTCGCGGGAGAAGGCAAGGTCGAGCCGGTGAAGGTTGCCCTGGCGATGCCAGGCAAGCAATTGGTCCCGGTAGAGGAAATCGGTGGCGCGATGCCGTTCCCCAAAGAAGAGCCAATGGCGGCCGGTGGCGCCTTGGGCGATGCGCTGTTCCAGAAAGGCGCGGAACGGGGCAATGCCCGTGCCCGGGCCGCACATGATGATGTCCGCCGCCGCATCGTCGGGCAGATGGAAGGCGCGGGAGGGCTGGACGTAAACCGGTATGCTCTTGGCAAACAGGCCGGCGTGGTCTGCGAGAAAACCTGAAGCCAGCCCTTTTTTTGCGCGGCCGTGGGTGTCGTAACGCACCACGTCGACGCACAGGTGCACTTGGCCCGGGTGGACCAGGGGCGAAGAGGCTATGGAGTAGAGTCGCGGCGCCACGGGCGTGAGCTGCCCCACGAAGGCCGCGGGCGACTCGAACCGCCCCTGGTTAAAGTCCTTCAGGATGTCCACATAATCGCGGGTCTCGATGTATTCAGAGAGCCGGGCGCTGTCGCCGGTGATTTCCATGAGCCGGTTGCGCTGCTGGCCTTGGGGGATGCGCTCGGCCAGGGCGCTCATGACCCTCCGGTTTGCCCGATTGACGATGTAATCCGCCAGCAGGGCCTCTCGAAGCGTCGTGGGGCGGCCCTCGGCATCGCACACGCCCGACTCCGGCTCAAACCCCAGCAGGGCGATGAGTTCCTCAACCAGGGCCGGACCATTGCGCCCGAAAGCGCCCAGCGAATCCCCGGGCGCATAAGTCAAGCCGCTCCCCTCCAGGCTCAGCACAAAATGCCGCGTGTCCTTGAGCGAGCCGGGGCTGGTCAAACGCTCGTGGCCTATCAATTCTGCGACAAATGGGTTGGCCCGGGAATAGGGGCTGGCCGTTGCCGCCGGGCGGTCCAGGAGGGGGTCAGACATGGTTTGCAACATCGTCAGTGTAACTATTCGCTCGCAAACCGCCAAGAATCAAACTGTTCCGGGCCTGGTTATTGACGCTGGGATGAGGGCTTGCGGGGCAGTTTGTCGTCGGCCATGGCGGCATCATAGACAAAGGCGGCCAGTATGACGGCGGCCTGTTTCAGGTCGTCGGGCAGAACGCGGTCGACGAGGTCCTGGTTGGTATGATGCGTCCGGGTGTCGTAGTCCAGGGGGTCCTGCATGAACTCGAAGCCTGGCAGGCCGATTTCGTCAAAAGAAAGATGGTCGGTGCCGCCGGTATTGGAGGCGGTGATGGTTTCTGCGCCGAGGTCGCGGAACGGTTCGAGCCAGGCGCGGAACAGGGGCCGGACGGCCTCGTTGTTCTGCATGTAGATGCCGCGGATTTTGCCTGCGCCATTATCGAGGTTGAAGTAGGCGGAGAGCTTTTCATACTCCTGGAGGCGCACGAACTTGCGAGTAGAGGAGGAATTGGCGGACGCGGGGCCGGGAGCGGGTCGGGCGTCGGGAGGGTTTCTGTTCGAGGAGGAGAGCCAGGATGGCCGTGGATACTCGCCCATTGAGATGGGATGGGGGCGCTCGGAATCCTTGGGGGAGCGGAGGGGGCCGGCGGGGGCGAGGTTGGCGGCCAGTTGGCTGGCGGATGCGAGATTGGTGGCGGCGGCAGTGGTGATGTTGGTGTAGTAGCCAAAGTGCCCGGCCACGTAGGCCTTGGAGCCAAGCAGGCCCTGCTCTTCGCCGCTCCAGAGGGCGAGGCGGATGGTGCGGCGCGGCTGGAGCTTCAAAGCGGCGATGATGCGGGCGGCTTCCATGGCGGTGACGGCCCCGGCGCCGTTGTCGGTTGCGCCGGTCCCGGCGTGCCAGGAGTCGAGATGGCCGCCGAGCATGACGATTTGGTCTTTGAGGTCGCTGCCTGGGATTTCGGCGATGGTGTTGTAGGCCATGAGGTCGTCGTCGTTGAATTGGACCTGGAGGTCGACGGCCATTTTGAGTTTCTCGCCCTTTTGTATCATGCGCACCAGGCGGTTGTAATCCTCTATGGCGAGCGTGACTTGGGGCGGGATGGCGGGGGCATTGGCGGACCAGGGGCGGGCCGACCTCGCCCCGGCGTTGGTGCCGCGGCCATCACTGGCGGGAACCGATGCGGCGGCCACCAGGAAAGTCCCTCCGTCGCCCATCATGCTGGGGTTGACCACCAGGGCGACCTGCTCTTTGGCCAGGAAGGACAGGGTGCGGAGTTGGGTTTGGAACCGGACCGGGGCCGGCCTGCGAGGCGCAGGACGGTCGCCCAGGGCGAAAGAGTAGCGGATGGCATTGTCGGCGCCCGCGTTGGCCAACCGGAGCAGGTTGGCTTCCGTGAGGCGAACCGCCAGGGGTTCAAAGCGAGGGGTCACCTCGCGCGGCCGGCCGGCCAGGACGATGGCCCCTTTGAGTTTGCCTTCGTACATTTTGAAATCGGTGTTTGTTCCTGGGTCCAGATAGACCACATCGGCCACCAGGGGTTTGTCGAAGCCGGGGGACCAGGCGGCAGGGCAGCCCAGCAGCGGGATTGTCTGCGGTTCGATGACCTGGGCGGAGAACCGTTTGAGGGTCCAACCGCGTCCGAAGGGTCCCCAGGCCTCCAGGTGGGCGTTGGTCAAACCCCAGCCCGCCATGCGGTCGCGCGTCCACTGGTTTGCCCGCTTGAGACCGGGCGATCCCGTCAGCCGCGGACCAATCACATCGCACAAGCAGCTCAGGGTTTCCATCACCTGCGAATGCTCCATGCCTTCCTCGCGAATGCGGGCAATCGCATCGGCCTGGTCGGCGTTCTTTTCTGCCGAGGCGGTTTCGGCGGACAGGCCCGGGCGGGCCAGGAGCACGGCGGACGCTGCAAGGGACAGACACGCTAAAAACGTTGGCGCTTTCATGGTCACATCTATTTTGCCGCCGCGCCCGGCTTCGCATTCGGGGCAGGGGGCCGGTAACTCGTCAGGGGCAGGCCGTAATCATAAATGGGAAGACCATTGACCTCCTCCCCCATATCAAGGGCCAGGCAGTCCACCACGTACTTCGTGGCATCGGGAAAAGCGGCCAGTTTGGCGCGGCAATCGGCGAGCTGGGGACGCAGGCTCGCAAGCTGCGCCTTGGCTTGGTTTTCGACCAGGCGCAATTGGCGTATCTGGACGGCAAGAGGGCGTGAATGCTGGCTGTTGGGGCCGAGCTCCCGCAAGCGCATGGCCGCCGCGCTGAGGGCGTTCGACAGGACCTGGCTCTGATCATGCAATGCCTTGGACTGAGCGGCGACTTCCGAGAATTGCTCGAGTTCGGAGACCGGCGGGTGTCTGAGGGCAAGCTTGACCTGGCCGTTTGCGGAGGCGCGCGCTTTGGCGGCGCCACGGCCTCGAGTCGCAGGAGGGTCCAGGCGTCCCTCGACGGTCCATCCCCAGCCGTTGGTGGCAACGACTGCGCCGGTGAGATGGGCCCAGGCGTAGAGGGGACGGTCCCCGTGGCGATTGGTCCACCATCGGAAGAGCGGCTCCAAATCGACGGTTTGTCCCGCGATGAGCCGCTTGGGGTCTTTAAGCGGATTGGCCTGGACAGCGCAGATGGCCAACCACGCCAGCCCGGAGAGACAACAAAACGTCAGAGCGAATCGGGCTCGCATCATCCACACCATACTCCTGTCGCTCACGGTGTTGTCAAGCCTTCAAGACCGACCTCTCGACCCAGCGCCGCGGCCAGTGACAAAGTGCTCCGCAAACCATTGCAGGAGACTCTTAGGTCGTCTCCGACAGTGGCAGAGACTCCTCACGTCGTCTCCTACAGTGGCAGAGACTCCTACGTCCACTCCGACAATGGTCTGGCCGCCGGAATGCGCTGAATGAATTCGCTGGCTTTGACGTAAAGGTCCTCGAATACTGGCTCTGCTGAGCCGGCCTGTCCTGTTTATGAGCACAACCCTGGATATGAACCTGCCCATTCTGGAAGCCATCAAACCGGAATGCACCACCCGGCTCTTTGGTCTGCGCGGCGGCCAGATCAAGGTCCCGGACTTCGACCCGGACCACTTGCTGTTCCACGTTGTCATCGCGCCGGACGGCTCGAGGCAATTGCGGGCCATCACGCCGCAGGAGGCGGGCGGGCGGATTCCCGGCAATCCGTATGACCTGCTGGCGCGCGTGCGGCGGCAGTGCGCCGCCTTTCCGCTCTCCTTCCCGCGCCAGCATACCGATGCCCAGGGTCATGCCTGGGACTTGGTCTGCAAGGGCACGCTCACGGTAGCCGACGCCAGGCGGTTCGCCGAGCGGGGCCTGGGTCTCGTCTCGGTGGGCGCCCCGCTGCGGCGGGACCGATTGGGCGCCTGGCTGGCGCAGGACTTTGGCCAGGCGGTACAGGACTCTGTGCGGGCCGAACTGAGCAAACAACCGCTGGAGGCCTTGCGCGAGAAAAACGTCCTGCCGGCCGAGTGGTGGTCAAAACGATTTGCCCCGTGCTTGGAGCCGTTCGGTCTGCAACTGGCGGACCTTGAGGTGCGATGGGAGAGCGCCGAGTCGAGCCGGGCAGAACAGGCCGCGCGCGACCGCCAGGCGCAGGCTCGAGTCTCCGAGCAGGTGGAGGCGCAAGACGTCCAGCGCCTCGAACAAGCCCGGCGCGAGGGGGAACTGGCTCGATGCATCGAGGAAATCGACGCCGCGGAAATCGACCGCAAAGGCGACCTCAAGCTCAAGGGCTTGGCCAGCCAGGCCCGTCTGGACCAGGTGGAAGAAGAGTTCAAGCAGCGGCGCCTCCAGGCCGAGCAGAAGTACCGCGAGGCCCAACTGGCGGGAGAGATACGACTGCAGGACCTTCAACGCGACAGCGAGAAACGCGCCCTCGAGCACGAGCAGGAGATGATTACCTTGCGGGGAAGGGCCGCCCAGCAGCATCGCCAGCAAGCCGAATCGCAAGAGCGCATCGAGCAGGAAGCCGGGCGCAAGGCCGACATTGAAGCCAGGAAACTCGAGGCGGAGTTGGCCCAAGCGGAGGAAACGGCCAGGCAGGCGGCGGCGGCCACGGCCGAACAACGCGAGTTGGCGGAACTCAGGGTTGAACGGTTGCGCCTTGAGAAGGACCAGGCCGAGCACGGCGTCAAAACCGCCTCCGAGCGGGCGAAGGCCGCCGAGCTCGAACGCCAGAGAGCCGAGCTGGCCGTGCAGCAGGCCCAGGAAGATTTGCAGGGCGCGCAAGAACAGCGCCGCCAGGCGGAGCGTTCGTACCAGGCCCAGGCCCAGGCCCTGGGAGACGTGAAGGAGGAGTTGAAGAAGCTATTCGGCGGGTTCACCAGCGAGGTCCTGACGGGCCTGTTCCAGCGCGATCAAAGGGCTGCCTACAACGCGGCCGGCTCGATTACCGCTCACGGTTTCAGCGCGCAACAGCTTTTGGCCGTGGGCATTAACACGCCGCTGGACTTCATCGAGCGCCTGCAGGATTCGACGGTGCAGGTCCGCAAGAACAACCTCAAGCGCAAACGTTACTCGACCCGCGACATCCTCACCGGACCGGCAAGAGAGGTGGAGTTCGACACGCAGTTTGTCCACGAAAAGGTCGATTTCGAGTTTGCCAGCCCCCGTTCGGGCTATGTCACCGTTATCAACCCGGGGACCAGCGGGAAGTTCTGGCTGCATGTGCCCAACGCCCATTGTCCCATGCCGCGCATCGAGGGAGGCCGCACTTACCAGGTGCCCGGTCCCGAATTGCTTCCCGAGGACAAACTCGAGGCGGCCGGCCTGGCTTTCTACGAGAGCGGCCCGGCGGGGTGGGAATACATCGTGGTCATCGTCTCGGACGAACCGTTGATGGAAGCCGCCGTCTTGGGCCGCTCCCGTGAACAAGCGCCCGCCATCGAGCTTTCCCCGGCGGAGCTCCAGGGCGCCCTGGACCGCCTCGAGCGAATGGGGCGCGGCCAATGGGCGGCGGGCGTGGCCAGATTTCGGGTAGAGCCGCCACCCTGAAAAGTCGTCCGAAAAACCCCGCCGGCATAAGACCTAAAGGTGTCCTGGGTTGGCAGTGCGGGGATGGTCGCGCGCCGGATTGCGCGCCGCTGAATGGTTTTTTCGGTCTCTTCGTATGGAGGTGTGGCGTTCGGACCGCTCACGGGGGGCGAGGGCAGTTTGGCGGAGCCGGGGGTGGTGACGGTTATAGAGACGCAGGTTTTAATCGAGAAAGGTCCCGTTATGTTTCGACTTTACCGATGGCTGGTTGGTTTCTTGACTTTGGCCGGGTCGCTGGCGCTTGTCATCTGGCTGTTGTGGCTGGGCTGGACTCACTTTGGGCCGCGCAAGCCCCAGCTCAGCGCCTTGCGTCGGCAAGTGGCCGAGCAGGTGGTCCCGTCCGTGCTCGAGGACCTGCGCAAGAACAAGGGTTCGCTCCGGAGCGTCGCTTTTCTGCACCTGGTCAATGACCCGGCGGATTACGTCACCGACCAACTTCGAGCCAACATCGAACAATCCGGCGTTGTGGACCTGCTGGATGAGCGGGTGGGCGAAAAGGTGGCGCGCGCGCTCCACTTGCGCATTGCCTCGGTCGGGGAACTCGATGCCGCCGCGCGGGAAGGCCGGGGATTGGGCGCGCAGGGGGTCATTTTCGGCAAGGTCAACTCGTTCGAGTCCTACCCGGGCGGGGCGAAGATGGACCTCGAGCTTAGCCTTGCCGAGGTGCCGGGGCCCAAGGTGCTCTTCAGCAGGCGTTACAGCAAGGAGGTCCCGAGCGGCCCGTTTGCGCCTGCGGCCGTCCCGGAGAGCGCAAGCCACATCGGGGGCTTGGAACGTTTGCTGGCGTGGGGCGTGATGGTGCTGCTGTTGCCGGTCTTCACGGTCTCGTTCATTCGCGCGATGGTGCGCAAGGAATCCAACCGCGCCAACGCCTTCACCCTGGGCGTTTATACCGCCGCCGATGCTTTGCTGGCCTGTCTGCTGCTGGGGGCCGGCCTGACTTCCTGGCTCTCGGCCCTGCTTTTTGCGCTGGTTGTCGGCATGGCCTTTGCCTACAATGTGTTCATCATGACCTTTGCATTGAAAATGGAACAATGAATCGGCCTTGGCCGCTGCCGCACAAAGAAAGGAACCCCATGGAACATTTCAATGACCTCCTCAGTTCGATCGCTTCGCGCTTGAGGCAGGGCCTCGGCCTGCAGCCCTCCGAGCAGCGGCAACTCGAGGCCTGGAAGGCCAAGTACGCCCAGGACAAGGCCGACAACCAGGACCGGCTGGAATCCGTCAAGGACGAGGTTCGGCAACTCGAGGCGCGCATCCTTCAGAAGAAGGCCAAGTTCGATCAATCCCATGGGCCGGTGCAGAAGATCCTCGGCGCGGAAATCGAGCAGGCCTTTCGCGAACTGGACCGCAAGGAGAAGCAGGTCAAGATCATCGTGGACAGTATCGAAGCGGTTTCCATTGCCCTGGATAAGATTAAGGAATTGGAGCACGCCAAGGCCCACCGTTTAAAGGAGGGCGAGCTGGATCAAGCGGCCGTTTTGGCCGAGGATGCCATCGAAGAGAACAAACAGGTTCTCGACGCCCTGAAGGACCTCCAGAAACTTGAACATGGCGGCCTGGAGACCGAGCCGGTGGACGTCAAAAAACGTATGCGCCAAATGACCGGCGCGGCTGAGAGGGACACCGGCTTGTCTGAGAAAACGCTGGAACGCCTCAAACAACTGGAAAAGCAAACGGAGGGGTAGGCATCGGCGTCCAATTTGACAATCAACTGATAACTCCCGAACCGAAAGGAAACAAGACCTATGGCAATTGGTGACCTCTTCAAGTCCAAGCAAGAACGTGAGCGCGACGCCCGGGGCAAGCGGCGCAAGGCCTTCCGCGAGGCCGAAAACGCGGTGGATGCCGTCAAGGACCGGGTCAAGAAACTCAAGGGCGAGCGGGACAAGGCCTGGAGCGAGGCCCGAGTGTATCTGAAGGACGGCCAAAAGGCCGCCTCGCAGCGGTGCCTCCAGACGGTCCGCGCCAGCGAGGTCATGATGGCCAAGCTCGAGACCAAGAAATGGGTCTTCGAGCAACTCCTCACCAAGCTGGACATGGCCAAGACCGACCAGGAGTTCTCCGGCGCCCTCGGCGCCATCAACGCCGTGATCAAGATTGACCCCGACGCGGTCGCGGACGTGCTCGGCGAGGTCGAAGACAAGCTCGGCGACCAGGTGGACACCGACAAGGTCTGGGAGAAAATGCACGAAAAGGAAATGGAGGGCGCCAGCAGCCAGATGACCGACTCCGTGCCCAGCGTGGACCAGATGTTCCAGGACCTCGAGGGGGAAGTCGCGGCGGAGATCGGCGAGGAACGACCGGCCACCGGCAAAGTGACCCCCGCCAAAGATGGCGGACTCAAAGAGGACATCGGCGAGGGCCGCCGCCGCCTCAAGGACCTCCTGGAGGGTGAGAAGTGAGCTTCATCGCCGACAAGAAACGCGAGCACGAGTCCGTGGCAGGGGCGGCGTTGGCCGAGAAGGACTATGCCAAGGCGTTCTTTCACACGGCCAAGGCCGCCGATTTTGGCCTCCGGCTCGCCGAGCAAAGCGAGGGCCTCATCGCGCGGCGTTACGTCGAGGATGCCTTCGAGCTCATCGAAATCGCCGGCAGGCTCAAGGCCAAGGCCCAGACCCAGGACCGGCAATCGGTGGACAAGGTCCTCAAGGAGACGGCCGGCGGGGCAGCGGAGGATGCCGCCGCCGCAGGCTGGGTTTTGCAGGAGAAACCGACGGCGAAACTGGCCGACGTGGCGGGCCTGGATGAGGTCAAGGAGACCCTCAGGGAGAAGGTCCTTCTGCCGTTCCAAAGGCCCGAGGTCTTCCAGCGGTTCAAGGCCAAGTCAGGCGCCGGGGTGCTGATGTACGGTCCGCCTGGCAACGGCAAGACCTTCATCGCCAAGGCCATTGCCGGCGAACTGGACGCCGCGTTCTTCCCCGTCAACGCCTCCCAGATCAAAGACAAGTACGTCGGCGAGAGCGAAAAGAACATGCAACGGCTCTTCGACGAAGCCCGCAAACACGAGCGCGCCGTCATTTTCATTGACGAGGCCGAGCACCTGCTCTCCAGGCGCGGCAACCGCAAGATCGGCGTGGTGACCCAGTTCCTGATGCTGGCTGACGGCCTGGTGGAAAACAAGAACTGCCTGTTGCTCCTGGCGGCCACCAACAAGCCCTGGAGCCTGGACGAAGCCGTCGAGCGGCCCGGGCGCCTCGGCACGCACATCTACGTGGGACCGCCCGACACCAAGGCCCGCGAAGCCATCCTCGCCTACAATATGCGCGGGGCGCCCGTGGGCAGCGACGTGGTCTTCGCCGGCATTGCGGCGCGCACCGAGGGCTACAGCGGTGCGGACCTGGCGGAAACCTGCGATGCGGCCAAGATGCTCGCCATCAAACGCCAATTGAACAGCGGCAGCGCCGAGCAAGTCACCGCCGCGGATTTCGCCGCCGCCCTCGAGCGGGTCAAACCCTCGGTCACCGAGGCGCACGTCAGGCAGTACGTGGAATGGCAAACATCGGGGCAAAGGCCGCCGGACGCGGCTGGGGAGGAGGATTGAGGCGTGGAGCGCGGGCAAAGTCGCCACGCTCCGGCGCTCTCACGCTCTGACGCTCTCACGCCCCGGCGCGCGGCCCTATAAAAACAGAGACAGGTTATGAAACAAGCGGCATTGCTGGTCGGAATCAATCGCTACGAGGATGACTCCATCGTCAACCTGGCTTACGCCGAACAGGACGCCCTCGAGCTTTACGCCTTCCTGAAGCGGACGGCCCTTTACGATGAAGTCCAACACGTGCCGGCTTCCGAGGCCAACGAAGACCGAATCCTGGATGCCGCCGCCCGCCTGACCAAACATCTCAGACCGGGGGACCTTTTCCTGTTCTACTTCGCCGGCCACGGCGTCCAACATCACGGACGGCACCTGCTGTTGTGCCCGCAGGTGCGGTTCCACCGCCTCGAGTTCGGCCATCACACGGTTCCGGTGGATTTGCTCAAGAGGGAGACGGGCCGGCCGGGGGTGTCGCGCGTGTTTGTCCTGGACGCCTGCCGCGGAAACCTCCTCGCGGGTCGTGAAGGCCCGGCGCAGGGGTTCCGGGGCGTGCGCGGCCTGCGCGATATTGTCTCCTCCTCCCCGCCCCAGGAAGGCCCGCTGTCGATTCTTTGTTCCTGCGACGAGGGGCGGCAAGCCCAGGAATTGCCGCGCCTCGAGCAAGGGCTGTTCAGCCGCGCCTTGCTCGAGGAGTTCGAGAGCGCGGCTCGAGGGGGCGGAGAACTGAGATTGGACGACCGCCTCGAACAGGCCCTGTGCGAGCGAATGTCCCGTTTGGCCCGCGACCACGATCTGCCCCTGCTGGACCAGCGGCCGTGGATACAACGCAGCGGAGAGGCGCCGGCCCTCCTTTGCGGCCGGCACAAGGAACTGCCGGCTCCGGACCTTTTGCCTGCGCAAGTTGGAATTCCCAGTCCGCCCCCCGCGCTGCCGGTCCGGCCGGAAAAGCCGCCGGAAATTCGTAAGCCCGACGAGGGCCGTTTGGCCGAGTCGCAGAGCGCGCCGGCCGTGCAAGCGACAATCAATACAGAGACTCCTCGCGTCGTCTCCGACAAAGAGGGGCTGCCGGGCCGGCCACCTGCTCAGGAGGCGACCAAGGGCCCTGGCGTTGAATCGAGGCCCGCGGCGAGAAACCCGGTCATCGCCGGTGAAGGTCCCCAATCCAGCCCCCGGATTGGCGCCGGGCCCGCGCGGGACAATGCGAAGGCGGAGCCCGCCCGGCTTGCACGGCTGACGGTTCGCAGCGAAAGGCGGTGGCTTGAAGAGGAAGCGGTCTATTCGGTGTTGGTGGACGGCGTCGAAGCCGGCCGCATCGGCAACGGCGCAGTGAGCTCTTTCTCCCTTAGTCCGGGCCGTCACACGCTGGCGGTGGGCTATTCCCGCTATTCGCGGGCGTGGCGAAGGTATCTTTCCCGCAAGACGCTCGACGTATCGGCGGCCCCGATCGATCTGGATTTGGGCCCGGGCATCGAGCAGGTGGTCGATTGCGACGTAAACGAGTTGTCCTGGCTTTTGGCCGTCCCCGGCCTGCACGTGATATTGATGCTCCTGATCGAGTTCACCCCCTGCCGCTGGCTGCAACTTCGCCGGACCGCCACGTGCCTCCCCGTGCCAGCGCAGCCGGCGGCGGAAGTTCCTCCTCCCCTGCCGGCACACCACGGTTCAGCCCCATACGACCGGCCGCCTGTGCCACCCGCGCCGCCTCGTCCCCTGCCGCCAAACCAGGCGCCAGCCCCGCCTGCCCTCGCGCTCAAGGCACATCGCGCCGGCACGATCCTTGCCTTGGGCATTCTCGGCTTTTTTACGTTCGGTTTGGCTGGCATCAGTGCCTGGGTCGAAGGCACCAAGGACCTCCAGGAGATGAGGGCCAGGACCATGGACCCGAGTGGATGGCGCTTGACGGCAAAAGGCCGGAATCTGGGCATCCTGGCCACCATCCTGTGGGCGGTCATAATACTGCACAAGCTCGGCATGCACCGATTTCGGTTCTGAATTCCGTAAGATTGCGCACTCAACCGAACAGCGACTCAGATTATGGCGCCTGAACTCCCGGATTCAAAAGGCGGCTCCCGTCCCTTTGTCGAAACAAGCGCTCCAGAGGCCATCGGCGGGCCGGCCACTGGCAGCCCAAGGCTGCTGCCGCGCCAGGAAAGCCAGTGGACCGAGCCGGGCTTTCTTCGGGTTCTCCGGCAGGAGGGACGCGACCGCGAAGGACGGCTTCTGGCGGCAGGCACGGCTGTCCTTGGGCACCCTTCCGAGCCGGAGGTTTTTTGCGAGGACACTCCCGCCAGGCGCAAGGAGTTCCTGGACCTGGATTGCGCCTGGTCGGAACCCGCGCGGCAGGGAATCTGGTTCCCGAAACCGGCGGCCCTGCCCGCCGAGTTGAACGCGCGCTTTGACGAGTTGCGTTCCTTCAAGCGCACATACCTGGCGGCGATTGAGGAGAACCTGGCCTCTTCGCGCGGGCGCCCGTTCCCGTTCGTCCGTGTGCCGAAGTGGTTTCACGCCCTGCCTTATGAATGGGAACCGAAAGTCAAGCGCGTCGAGCCCTGCGCCGGCCTGACGGATGGGTTCTTTGAGATTGCCAGGAGGCAGTCTGGCGCGCGCCCCGACCTCAATTGGCCGGCAGAGTGGGTGGCGCAGTTCAAGGAGTTGAATGCGGTCAAGGTCTATTGCTTATCCGGCTTCGCCTCGGAGGCGCATGTAGTGGCGGCCTTTGTGACCAGGTTCCATTTCCAGCGCCAGGGCATGCCCGAGGCGCTCCCGCTTGATCAAGCCTGGTTTGCCGCCCTCGAAGACGCCTACAACCGATGGATGGCGGCACAGGCCAATGGCCGGCCGAACTTCACGTTTTTTGCGATCGGCACGGGCGGCGCCCCGGCCGGGCCTATGGAGAATGTGACGGCCGGCGGCCACTGGGCAGTGCTGGCTTGGCCTGGGCCGGATGGAAGATGGACCAGCCCGGAGCTGGAGAAATTCCCACGCCGCCTCTCGTTGCGGGATTTTCTGGAACGTCTGCTCCCGGAGACTCAAGAACAGCGCCTCTGCCGGGTCAAGGAGTGCGTGGACGGGTTGCTCATCGAGGGGGGGAACGTCACAGTGGAGCGCGTGAAACGGGAAACCGGTTACCGCCGCTCTGCGGTGCGCGACGCCTTCTTCCAGCTCCAGAAGGGCGCTTGCGACCTCTATCGCCTCTGGAGGAAGGACGACGAATTGGCCATCCGCAAGGCGGCCAAAGGCGAGCCCGTGAGAATCGCATCGGCCTCCTTCGGCAGGAGATTCGTGCGCCGCCACTTCCTCGGCATAATCGGCGTCGCAGTAGGCTCCGCCCTGGGCCTGCTTGCGGGCTGGCTGGCAACGCAACTGGGTCTGACCGGCTACGTCGGTTTTATGCTCGGCCTGCTGATCGCATACGCGGGGAGTTGCGCCCAAAACGAGATGAACCGCCGCGCCGATATGCAGAAAGAGTGGGGATGAGTCCTGAACCGTCACCAAGCACGATTTTCCCCCGAACTGACTGGGAGGCCCTGGGCCGGCGGATCGAGGGGGATGCGGCGCCTCTGGACCGCCTTATCCGCCTTTATTGGCGGCCTTTGAAGGTCTTCCTGGCTTCGACTTTTCCGGGCCTTAAGGAGGACCAGGCGGACCTGTTTCTGCAGGATTTTGCCGAGGACAAGCTGCTCAAGGCGGGCTGGCTCCAGCGGGCCGAGCGGCAGCGCGGACGATTTCGCGAGTTCCTCAAGACGAGTTTGCGCAACTTCGTCCTGGACCGCCTGAGCCGGGCGGAGGTGAAGAACGCGCCGGTTTCGCTGGAAGCGATTGAAGAGCAATTGCCCCAGCCCGAGGCCGGAGCGGAGGAGTTCGACCTGGAGTGGGCGCGCGTGGTGCTCGCCCAGACCTTGCGGCGGATGGAGGACGATTGCCGGGACCCGGCCGGGAACCAGCCCCGGCGCAGCCATATCTGGGAGCTATTCCGCTTGCGCCTCCTGGAGCCGCTCTTCCACGATGCGGCCCAGACGCCTTACGAGCGGTTGATCGCCCGGTTCGGGCTGAAGTCGCCACTCGAGGCCTCGAATATGCTGCTGAGCGCCAAACGGATTTTCAAAGCGCACCTGCTCCAGGTCATCCGTGAATACACCGAACAGGATGACGCCGCGGCGGAGGAAATCCGCCGCCTGGAGGAGTTCCTGGCCCGGTTGGCGAAGCACGGCTGAATTGGCGCCCGTTGGTTAGTGTGCTGTTCGCGGACACCACGCTAGCGCGGCTTTGCGCAGTTCTTCAACGAAGACGGCGAGCGGCTTGTCCTCCGCCCGATTGGCGGGACGGCCGACGGCGATGCACAGCGGTTCAGGCGCGGCGGAGAGCGTTTTGAGCCGCACGTGCCTTGGCAGGAGACGCGCCGTTCGTGTGGCGACGATGGCTACCCCCAGCCCCGACTCCACGGCGGCCATCAGGCTGTCCACGCCGTCATATTCGCCCGCGATTCCTGGCCGCTGCCGGTGCTCACGCAGCCACCCGGAGATGATGTCCCAATACTCCGGGTAATCGCGCCGGCAAAAGACGAGCAAGGGTTCGCGGGCGACCTCGGCGGGCGTCACCCGCGGCCGCCGGGCGAGCGGATGATTCCGGTTGACAGCAAGCTGCCACGGTGTGCGCACCAGCGGCGTCCATTTCAATCCGCGCGTTTCGCGCTGTTGCCCGACGCCCAGGGCGACATCCAGTGTGTTGTTTTCCAGTCCGGCGAGCATTTCGGCGCTCGACAAGTCGAATAGCTCCACGCGGGCGTTGGGATGGGTCTGGGTAAAGTTCTGCACGCTGGCAGACAACATCCCGGCCGCGAGCGAGGGCGCGTAACCGACGCGCAAGCGCGGCCCGCGACCCGCCAGGCGCACCCGTTCGAGCGCCAACTCGGCGTGCTGGAGCAGCTCGCGGGCTTCGCCGAGCAGTGCTTCACCGGCGGGCGTGAGCCGGATGGAGTGGGCTTGGCGCTCGAGCAGGCACTGGCCGATCTCGTCCTCCAGCGCCTTGATCTGGCGGCTCAAGGCCGGCTGAGTCAGGAAAATCTTCTTCGCGGCGCGGCTGATGTTGCCTTCCTGAGCCACGGCCACGAAGTAACGAAGTTGTCGCAGTTCCATGCCCGGCAGCATAACCGAAAGGCAGTCTCAGGCCAATAACCCGGCGCTGGCCGCCCGCGCGAAACGCGGCTGATGTGTTTTCAACCCGCCAGGAATATGTTGCGCACGGCATCAATGAAGGCGTGGACTATCGCCGGAACGCCGAGGTTGCCGCTGCGCCGCCAGCCCTCCCCCAAAAAGACACCCACCACCACGTGTCCCGCCACCACCCTGAGCAGGAGCGCGATGAACTGTCCGACGCCGGTTAAGCTCAGGAGCGGCAAGTGCCACAGCCCCCACAGCGCCGAGACATAGATGGCAGAGGGCAGGGGACGCGATTCACCCGCGTGGTACACGTGCGAGTCCAAGGCGCCCCGGAAGACCACTTCCTCCAGCACGAAGCAAACCGGCACGTAGAGCGCGAAATCCACGGCGCCGGAGGCCACCCGGCGCCAGGGGACGGCCAACGAACCGTGGAGCATAAAGGCGGCCGTCAGGACGGTAACGCAGCCTACAAACCCAGCGGTCATCAAGCAGTAGCAGAGTGACCGGACAGAGGCTCGGTTGAAATGGCAAAGCGCGAAGCCGGCGCCGAGCGCGCCCACGGCGCAGGCCACATACCACAGGATGACCGGCCAAGCGGCAGACCGAGCTTGGGTCATGAGCTTTGCGCAGGGCAGCGCGGCCCAAACCACCCCAACGAGCAATCCCAGCCAGCCGGGGCGAAAGCCAGTGCTCTCGCGCAGCCACAGGCTGGACAGAGGCTGCCGCCGGACGCCCAACTGGAAGACCACGACCAGCGGCACGCCAACAAGCAGGTAGGCGTCCCCGCCCAGTTTGAAGACCCAGCCGATAGCCATCCACAACCCGACAAAAACGGCTGCATGGCAGGAGCGCAGACCTCGATCTGTGAAATGCACGTTGGCGCAGGGTATCAGGCCGAGCGGGTTCCAGCCAACCTCTTATGCCGCACGGCGTAAGGGCGTCAGTGGCCGGTTAGGCTGCTATCGGGTTGCACGTTGCTTGGGCCTGAGTATGATAGCCGCAATGAAGATTATTGTGGATTGACAGGCGAGGTAAGAGGGCTACGCTGCGATTCACAAATTCACCTGGCCACACTTGCCCGCAGACTTCGGCCTTGGGCGGCAACCAGGTGAGGACTGAAAACACCGAACAGAAAGGCCAGCAAATGAAACCAAAAGAACAATTCGCGTTGGTGCTTCGGATTATTGGCGTCCTGGGCATCGCGTATGTCGTGCGGGCGTTTGCAAGGAATTCTTGCCCGCCGGCCTTCATTCTGGTTCTGCGCGTGGTGAGCGTCCTCGCCGGGGCGTATTTCATTCGCGGAGCGCCCCTGCTGCTGAAGTTCGCCTACCCTGAATCGACGCCGGAACCGCCTGATAAACCGAGCGCCTGACCCGAACCGGTGCGCCGGACCTGGTATGCCCGAATTTGACTCTGCGGCCGCGCTGTCCCGAAGCGGCCCCGAACCTCTGGCCGCGCTCCTGGCTGCGGGCGAGCCTCCAGGCGGACTGTGGCGTCCGGAGGAGATGGCGGCCATTTTCCGGCACCAGATGGCGGCGCCGCTGCTGGCAGACTTGGAGGGCTCGGCTCCGCCGGCTGCGCGGCCCTTGGAGGCCCTGGCGGCGGGGCAGGATGGGCTCCCCCGGAGTTTCGCGGACCTGTTGCGCCACCCGAGCCCGCGCCTCGAGCTGCTGGAACTGGTCAAGGATTTTGCCAAGGCCAACGCCGACCATCCCGAGAACGGTTTGCCCAAGGAGATTGCGGCGGTCCTTTATTACGCCTGCATCGCCGCCGCGCTCCTCCGGCTTAAGGCCCGCATATCGAAGCTCTCGGACGCAGACCTGCGCCGCGGTCTGAGCTGGGCCGCCGAACAACCCTGGCTGGATGAAGAGACCAAACAATTGCTGGCCCGCGCCTTGGCCGCAATGACGCCGGCCGCGGCCCGGGATGCTTCGGGCTTATGAGCGAGGATGCGTCCCCACTGCGGCCCCCGGACGCGGCCCTGCCGCTCTCGTCCGTCCAGGGACCGATTGGGGAACTCATCGCGCAACGGATGCTCTCGGCCCCGTCGCGGCCGGGGGTGCTGGCGATGCTGGACCGGTTCGAGATTCTGCGCGAGCTGGGCCGCGGCGGCATGGGCGTCGTGTTGTTGGGGCGGGACCCGGGCACGGGCCGGGAGGTCGCAATCAAGCTGGTCCGATCCGATTTGGTGAGCGACCCGCGCGCGATGCAGCGGTTCGTGAAGGAGGCCGGGCATTTGAAACGGTTGCGTCACCCGAACGTGGTGCCCGTGCTCGAGATTTCCGACCGCCCGCGCGGCCCCTATTTCGTCATGCCCTATTTTGAAAAGGGGAGCCTGGCCGGCCGGCTCAAACCCGGACAACCCCTCGAACGGGAAAGCATCTTGGAACTGGCCTTGCCGGTGGCCGAGGGGCTCAATTTCGCGCACCGCCGCGGCATCATCCACCGCGACCTCAAGCCGGCCAACCTGCTCCTAACACCGGACGGTGGGGTTTGCCTGGCCGATTTCGGCCTGGCGCGGAGCCTCTTTAACGACACGCTGGTCGAGGTGGAAAGCCGGTCGTGGGAGGGAACGGCCCCTTATATGTCGCCGGCAGTCGCCGCCGGGGAGGCCGAAGACACGCGGTGCGACATTTATGCCTTCGGGGCCTTGCTTTACGAAGTGCTGACCGGGCGCCCGCCTTACCAAGGCGAACGCACCAAGGAAATCCTCGACCAAATCCGCGCCGGCCCGCCCAAGCCAATCGCCAGCCTGAATCCCAAGGCCGATCGGGGCCTGGCCGCCATCGCCAGCGGCGCCCTGGCCCGCGAGTTGCGCGATCGTTATGCCCAGATGCAGGATATCCTGGCCGACTTACACCGGGTCGAGCAGGGGCGGCCGCCACTGGGGCCGCACGGGGCTGGGCGAACGGGGCGCCCCATGCTGCTCCGGGTCCGGCGACTTGCTCGAGTCCTCTGGGTTCCCGCCTGCCTGGCAGGGGCGGCGGCGCTGGGTTGGATGCTCTGGCGAGCGCCGGGGCCCACCCGCCACTTGGTCCCCGCAACTCGGCCCCCGCCCCAAGGGAGGCCGGAAAACCCGCCCCCGGACCACGCCCCGGGTGGCGCGCCGTCTGCGCCGTCCGTCCCGCAGCCTATGCCGGCCTTCCAAACGCCTTGGGGCATCGCGGCGGACCGGGAGGGCAACGTGTTCGTGACGGACAAAGACCAGGGCGTGGTCTGGAAGATCACGCCCAAGGGGGTGGTGACAAATCTGGCCGGATTGGAGGGCAATGCCGGCGTCGGCGGCGGCTTTGGCATTGGCGCCCCGTTTACCCTGCCGCGTGGAATCGCCGTGGACCAAGCTGGCGACCTGTATGTAGCCGAGGCGCACCGCCTGCGAGAGGTAACGCCCTTGGGCGCTGCCAGCCTCTTCCCGCCACGGCCACGCAGCGGCGGCCCCGGCGGCGAAACCTCTTTCGATTTGCCTTCCGGGGTGGCGGTGGACCGGGAGGGCAGTGTTTTTGTGGCCGAGCGGTACACGATTCAAAAGATTGCGCCTGACGGCGCGGTTAGCACCCTGGCGGGAATTGAAGGCCAAGCCGGGCGACAGGACGGCAGGGGCGCCGAGGCGCGGTTTAGCGACATGGAAAAGGGGCTGGCCCTCGACCTCGAGGGCAACCTGTATGTGGGCGACATGCTCAATCACGCGATCAGAAAGCTCACGCCGGCGGGCAAGGTCACCACTCTGGCCGGGCCCGGCCAGACCGTGTCCAGCCTGTCCGGGAGCGTCGATGGTCTTGGTTCGAGGGCTCGCTTTCTCAAACCGTGCGGCCTGGCGGTGAACAGCGCCGGCATTGTGTATGTGGCTGACAGCGGCAACCACACGATCAGAACGATCACGCCGGAGGGCATGGTCGGCACGCTTGCTGGCATGGCCGGAAAGGCCGGTCATGTCGACGGCCCGCTCACCAACGCGCTGTTTCACACCCCAATGGGCCTGGCCCTGGACGACGCGGGCAACATCTACGTCGCCGACACCGGCAACGGTCTCGTGCGAAAAATCACGGGCGGACGGGTGTCCTCGCTGGGCCGTTCGGCCGAGCCGCTGCCCTCGGCGCCGGGCGTTCCGGTGGCCTTGCCCGAGACGGCGCGACGCTGCGTGAGCCTGGCACGGGCCGGGGTGGGCGAGAAGGTGATCCTGGCCTTGGTTCGTCAGGACCACAACGCTCCTTACGACCTGACGGATGACCAAATCATCTACCTGGACGACCAAGGCGTTTCCGAGAATGTCATCCTGGCCTTGATGAAATAGAGAAACCCTCTTCCGTGGATTCCGCGAACGCCGTGGTTGTCAAAAAACCCTTGGGCGGGGGTTGCAGTCGAGACTTTCAGGTTGGCGGGGGGAACCGCCGGGCCTAAACTGAACGCAGATGATTAGCCAGACCGAACTGCTCACCCTGATGGCCGACCTGGA
>Ga0181536_10001065_pt1 | contig 32712 bp, 31 predicted proteins | sample PEATcosm2014_Bin_41_FD_121105 | JGI IMG/M metagenome (GOLD analysis project Ga0181536, IMG submission 121105) | Peatland microbial communities from MTU Mesocosm Facility, Houghton, MI, USA - PEATcosm2014_Bin17_60_metaG | ecosystem: Environmental > Terrestrial > Soil > Wetlands > Peat | place...
AAGGAAGGCGTCGTGGCGGCCGAAGTGATCGCCGGCGACCGCGCCTCGGCGTTCGATCCGGTCGCGATACCGAATTGCGTCTACACCGATCCCGAAGTCGCGACCGTCGGCCTGTCCGAAGAGGAAGCGAAGGCGGCCGGTTACACGGTCAAAATCGGCAAGGTCCCGCTGCTGGCCTCGGGCCGCGCGCGAACGATGAACGAAACCGACGGCTTGATCAAGCTCGTCGGCGACGCCAAGACCGATCTGCTGCTCGGCATGCACATCGTCGCGCCGCAAGCCGAATCGCTGATCGGCGAGGGATTAATCGCGCTCGAGATGGGCGCGACGGTCGAGGACATCGGGCTGTCGATCCACCCGCATCCGACGCTGACCGAATCGATCATGGACGCCGCCGAAGCGATGCACGGCAAAGCGATCCACATCCCCAATCCCAAGCCCGCCAAGCAACCCGCCGCGGTCTGACGGAAATCTCCCGGAAACACGTGGAACGGATAATGGCCGCATGAACGACTATAGCGCCGAAGCGCTGATGGCGGCCATTCTTGATTTGCGCGACGCGATGATGTTTGGCTTTGCTCAGGTCGACAAGCGTTTCGATCGTGTGTACGAAGACATGAACCGGCGATTCGACCGAGTTTACGATCGATTCGATTTGATCGACCAGCGATTCGACGGCATGGACGAGCGATTCGATCGCATGGACCAGCGATTCGATCGCATGGACGTACGCTTCGATCGCATGGACGAGCGTTTCGATCGCCTGGACGGGCGCGTTGCAGCGCTCGAGCCTCATGGCCACAGCCCGGCTTCTTGATCTCGGGCGGCGCCCGTACCGGGAGGTGTGGGCGCTGCAGCGCGAGTTGCACGCGGCCGTCGCCGAGGGCCGCGAGCCGGATACGTGGCTCGTGGTCGAGCACGAGCCGGTGATCACGCTTGGGCGCAACGCCAAGGACGCGAACGTGCTCGTTCCGCGCCCGTTGCTCGAAGCGCGCGGCATCGACATCTTCCCGGTCGAGCGCGGCGGTGACGTCACCTACCACGGACCGGGGCAAGTCGTCATCTATCCGATCCGCAAGCTGCCGCGCTTTCGTGAGGTCGTGCCGTTTGTTTCCGCGCTGGAACGCGCCGCGATCGACGCGCTGGCAACGTTCGGCATCGCGGCTTCGGGCCGCAAGGAGCATCGCGGCGTTTACGTCGGGGCCAACGCGATTTGCGCGGTGGGACTTGCCGTGCAACGCATGACGTCGCTCCACGGCCTGGCGCTCAACGCGAATACCGAACTCGACTACGACCGGTTGATCACGCCGTGCGGGACGCCGGAATTCGGCATCACCTCGATTTCCAAGGAGCTCGGGCGCGACGTCGGCTGGGCCGAAGCGCGCGACGCGCTTTTGCCGGCGCTGGAAGCGGAATTCAGCATTCAGTTCGAGCGCCCGGCTGCAACCCAGGCAGCGCTCGCGGCGTCGAGATAACCGGCCATGGAAACCATCGATCTCATCAATCCCCAACCGCCGCGCAAGCCGCCGTGGCTCAAGGTGCAGTTGCCGCGCGGCGAAGCGTACGAGCACGTCAAGGCCAACGTCAAGCGGCTCGACCTGCACACGGTGTGCCAAGAGGCGATGTGCCCGAACCTCGGCGAGTGCTGGGGCGCCGGCACCGCGACGATCATGATCCTCGGCGACACGTGTACGCGCGGCTGCCATTTCTGCAACGTCAAGACCGGCTCGCCCAAGGGTGAGGTCGACTGGCTCGAGCCCAAACGCGTCGCCGAAGCGGTGGCGGAGCTGGGCTGGAACTACCTCGTGCTGACCGCGGTCGACCGCGACGATCTGGCCGACGGCGGCGCCACGATCTTCGCCAACACCGTGCGCCAGATCCACAAGAAATCGCCCGGCTCGAAGGTCGAGTGCCTGACCGGCGACTTCGCCGGCGATCTGGCCGCGCTCGACATCGTGCTCGACGCCGAGCCCGAAGTGCTGGCGCACAACCTCGAGACGGTCGAACGTCTGCAGGCGACCGTGCGCGACCGGCGCGCGACCTACGCGCAGTCGCTCGCGATTCTGCGTCACGCCAAGCAAAGCGGCAAAGTCCGTTACACGAAAACGTCGTTGATGCTGGGATTAGGCGAGACCGAAGCCGAGATCGAGCAGGCGATGGACGATGCGCGGGCTGCCGGCGTCGACATCTTCACCATGGGGCAGTACCTCCAGCCCACCAAGCGCCACCTGAAAGTCGTCGAGTTCGTCACCCCCGAGAAGTTCGCGCGCCTGCGCGACCTGGGCATCGCGAAAGGCTTCCGTCAAGTCGTCTCGAGCCCGCTCTCGCGCAGCTCCTACCACGCCGAACAAGCGTTCAGCTAGCGCGGTTTGCGTGACGCCCTACATGGGAATACGGCGGCCGACAAGCTATAGCTAGGCGTAGACGCCGCGGGTCCTCATCGACTTGGTGACCCGGTCGATCGCGACGATGTAGGCGGCGGTGCGGTACGGGACTTTGCGCGCCAGCGCGACTTCGCGGACCTTGCGAAAGTTCGTGAGGAGCTGTTCCTCGAGCCGCTCGTTGACTTCCGACTCTTTCCAGAAGAAGCCCTGACGGTCTTGGACCCATTCGAAATACGAGACGATCACGCCGCCCGCGTTGGCGATGATGTCGGGGACGACGATGATGCCCTTGCGCTGAAAGACATGATCCGCTGCCGGCGTGGTCGGCCCGTTGGAACCTTCGACGATCAGCTTCGCGCGAATCCGCTCGGCGTTCTCGGCGGTGAGCACTCCCTCGAGCGCGGCCTGCACGAGCACGTCGCATTCCGTCTCGAGCAGCTGCGCGTTCGTGACGCGCTCGCCGCCGCGGTAGCCTTCGAGCGAGTGATGCTCTTGCGCGTACGCCATCGCGCCCAAGACGTCGATGCCGTTGCGGTTGAGGTAACCACCGCTGATGTCGGATATGCCGATCACCTTGCAGCCGCCGGCCGCGAACATTTTCGCGGCGACCGAACCGACGTTGCCGAAACCTTGGATGACGACGCGCGCATCGGCATTGGCGATCCCGAGGTGCGCGAGCTCCTCGAACGCGACCAGCGAAACGCCGCGTCCGGTCGCTTCGACGCGTCCGGCCGAGCCGCCGATCTCGATCGGCTTGCCGGTAACGACCCCGGGCACGCTGGTGCGCATGTGCATCGAGTAGGTGTCCATGAACCAGGCCATGATCTGCGGCGTCGTGCCCACGTCGGGCGCCGGCACGTCTTTGTCCGGGCCGACCACCTCGACCAGCTCGGCCGCGTAGCGGCGGGTGATCCGCTCGAGCTCACCGGCCGAGAGCGCGTTGGGGTCGCAGGTCACGCCGCCCTTGCCGCCGCCGAACGGCAAGTCGACCACCGCGCATTTCCAGGTCATCCAGAAGGCTAGGGCCGTGACCTCGTCCAGCGTGACGCCGGGATGGAAGCGGATCCCGCCCTTGGCCGGTCCGCGGGCGAAGTTGTACTGGACGCGGTAGCCGGTGTAGACCTCGAGCGTGCCGTCGTCACGCTGGAACGGGATCGAGAAGATGATCTGGCGCGACGGGTGGGTCAGCAAGGCCCGCATCCCCGGCTCGAGATTCAGCAGCGAGGCCGCCTCCTCGAAGTAGGCCATCGCGTCTCCGAAAACCGAGACGTCCCGAACGGTCGTCGTTGTCATGACCCCTCCCGACTTGGCCATTTGGCGAATTCTCCACCCTGTTAGACGCTCGAGGGCCGACAAACGTTACACCCCCGAGGTCACACGTTGAAGCGGAACTCCACCACGTCGCCCTCCCGCATCACGTACTCCTTGCCCTCGCTGCGGATCTTCCCGGCCGCCCGCAGCGACTCCAGCGTACGGTAGGACACGTAATCGGCGTAATCGATGATCTCGGCGCGGATGAAGCCGCGCTCGATGTCGCTATGGATCTTGCCGGCGGCCTGCGGCGCGCGCGTGCCCTTCTCGATCGTCCAGGCGCGCGTCTCTTTCTCGCCGGTCGTCAGGAACGTCATCAGTCCGAGCAGGTCGTAGGCCTCGACAATGAGCCGGTCGAGGCCGCCGGTGGCGATCCCGTAATCGGCCCGGAACTCCGCCGCCTCGGCGTCGTCCAACCCGGCGAATTCGGACTCGATCTTGCCCGAAAACGCGATGGCGCGGCTATTCTCGGCCGCGGCGTGGGCAAAGACCGCTTGGACCATCGGTCCCGGCGCGGTGATTTGCGCCTCGTCGATGTTGGCGACGTAGAGCATCGGCTTGGCGCTCAGGAGGAACAGCTCGCGGGCCATCGCCATCTCCGGCGAGTCGGGCGCGAACGAACGCGCCGGCCGGTTGGCCTCCAGCGCGGCAACGAGGTTGTCGAGGGCGGTCAGCTGCGACGCCGACTTCGGGTTGGCCCGCACTTCGCGGGCGAGCCGGTCACGCCGTTTCCCCAACGTCGCAAGGTCGGCGAGCGCCATTTCGATGGTCACGATCTCGATGTCGCGCAGCGGGTCGGGCGCGCCCTCGACGTGGGTGATGTTGGGGTCCTCGAAGCAGCGCACGACCATCGCGACCGCATCGGTCTCGCGGATGTGCGAGAGGAACGCGTTCCCGAGGCCCTCGCCGGTGGCCGCTCCACGAACCAAGCCGGCGATGTCGACGAACCGGACGGTCGCGTGAACGATCTTTTGCGAGGCATTGATCTCGGCCAGCGTCTCGAGCCGAGCGTCCGGCACGGGAACCTCGCCGATGTTCGGCTCGATAGTCGCGAACGGGTAGTTCGCCGCGAGCGCTTGAGCCGAGCGGGTGAGCGCGTTGAAAATGGTCGATTTCCCGACGTTCGGGAGCCCGACGATGCCGCACGCCAGCGCCATCTACAAAACCTGCGACATTTGGCGAGGCATACGTAAGCAAAGCATTGGTGTGAGGTTATGCCTTACCGAAGGATTCGCCCTTGGGCCGTCGGAGTTACCATAATGCGGCAGATGAAGGTCGACAAGCTGGGTATCGATTTGCTGACGCACGATCCGGTGGTCATCCTGAAGGACCTCGAAGGCAAGCGCTACCTGCCCATCCTGATCGGCCCGTTCGAGGCCACGGCGATCGCGCTGGCGCTGGAGGGCACGGCCGTGCCGCGGCCGCTTTCGCACGACCTGATGCGCGCGCTGCTCGAATCGCAGCACGCCAAGCTCGAACAGATCGTCATTCACGACATCAAGGACTCGACGTTCTTCGCCAAGCTCATCGTGCGCACCAACGGCGAGGTCCAGGAGATCGACGCGCGCCCCTCCGACGGGATCGCGCTGGCGCTGCGGATGCAAGCCCCGATCTACGTGACCGACAAGATCGCCCTCGAAGAGTCGGTCCCCGACAAGAAAGCCGAACTCCAGGACACGCACAAGTTCAAGAAGTTCATCGACGAACTCAAGCCTTCCGATTTCATCGAGTAGGGCGAACGCGGACCAGGGTGGCGGTCCCTCGACAAGCTCGGGATGACAGGGGTAGCTCAGGCTCGAAGGCGGGGCGTTGCGCTTTGCTACCTGGAGGATACTTTGGCGACTGATTCGGCCGAAATTGGGGTCTATGGCGGGTCTGGTTTTTATAGCTTGATGGACAACCCGCGCGAGGTTTGGGTGGAGACGCCGTACGGCACGCCCTCCGACAAGATCGCGCTGGGCGAGATCGCCGGACGCAAGGTGGCGTTTCTGCCGCGGCACGGCAAGGACCATCGCTTTCCGCCGCAATCGATCAATTACCGGGCAAACGCGTGGGCCTTCAAGGAGCTCGGGATCACGCGCATCATCGGACCCACGGCGTGCGGCTCGCTGCAAGCGCACGTGAAGCCCGGTTCGATGGTCGTGGCCGATCAGATCGTCGACCGCACCACCGGCCGCCAAGACACGTTCTACGACGGCCCGATCACCACGCACGTCAGCTTTGCCGATCCGTACTGCGCGCAGATGCGCCCGATCGCGGTCAAGGCGCTGCGCGACCTCAAGATCGACACGCACGACACCGGCACGATCGTCGTGATCCAAGGCCCGCGTTTCTCGACCCGCTCGGAATCCAAGTGGTTCTCGAGCCTGGGCTGGGAAGTGATCAACATGACCAACTATCCCGAGAGCTATCTGGCCCGCGAACTCGAGATGTGCTACGTCAACATCTCGCTGATCACCGACTACGATGTCGGGCTCGAAGGCCAGGAAGGCGTCAAGCCGGTTTCGCATGCCGAGGTCATCGAAGTCTTCGCCAGCAACAACGAGCGCGTGAAAGCGGGCATCTTCAAGATCATCGAGGCGCTGCCCAAAGAACGCACGTGCTCCTGCGGTTCCGCGCTCACCGGCGCGCGCGCCTGATGCCGGAATGATGAGGCCTTCGAGCGAGCGCATCGACCTCACGGTCTACCTGCGCGCGTTCGGCGTCTTCGTACGCAACCCGACGGTCATCGTTCTCCCGCTGCTGGCGGGCGTGATCGGCGTGCTCGTCGGGCAGCTCTCCGACGTGGGCGGGGGTGGAATACTGGCCAGCCTCACCACGTTCTTGCTGCTGCTGATCCAACTGTTCGCGCTCGGGGTGGCGATCATCATCGGCGACATGGGTTGGCGGCGCGGGACCGCGTCGTTCGACGACGCCTGGCAAGATGCGCGCACCAAGGGGCGCGACATCTTGTTCGCGGCGTTCGGCTTCACGTTCGTCTTGAGCATCGCGCAGTACGCCGGCACGATCTTGCCCGGTTTCATCGGCATCGTGCTGCTGGCCATCGCGGTCTACGCGCTGATCTACACGATCGCGGCCGCATCGATCGGCGGAATTCCCGGCAGCGCCGCGATCAGCGTCTCGATCGAACGCGTGCGCAGTGCGCCGATGACCGCCGCACTGCTGACGGTCGTGACGCTGGTGCTGATGCTCTACGTCGCGCGCAATCTCGACCTGTTGGTGTTCGAATCGCTGGGCGTCACCTCGCCGCTGATCGGATCGCTGCTCGACGCGCTCTTCCAATCGATCGTGACGGGCTACATCGCGATCGTGATGGCGAAGGTCTACACCGACGTTTCGTTCACGCCCCCGCCGCGCTGGTAGGTGGGTTCCTCGCCTCCGCTTCGCTCCGCTGCGGTACCCACGTTAAGCGCCCGTACCCACGAGCGCCATTTTCGCCAGGTCGGCGACCAGCGCCGGGGAGACGTTGGTGCGCGCGATGCGCTCGGCATCGCCGAGCGCGGCGAGCGCACGCGCGATCGCGACCGGATCGCATTGCGGAAGCCGGCCGATCCGTTCGGCCTGATCGCCGGCCAGCAGCGGAACGCCGGCCCCGCCGACGCGCAGGGCTAACCAGTCGCGCGTCAGCGTCTTGATGACCTCGAGCCCTTCTTCGAGCGTCGGCCGGGTGGCCCAGCCGGCCGGGTCGGCGTTTGCGCCGGCGAGCGTTTCGAAAAACCACGTCACGACCGCGTCGCGCAGCGCGCCTTCGCCGTCGAGCAGCGCCTGCGCGCGCGTCACGCTGCCACCGGCGAGCGTGGCCGCGTGCGCGGCGACGTCGGGCTCGACGCCTTCGCGCTCGAGGATCGTTGCAACCTCACGCGCCGACAGCAGGCCGAACGTCACCTCGACGAGCCGCGAACGTACGGTCGGCAGCAGGCGCGCGACGGCGGTGGTCGTCAGCAGCAGCACGACGTCCGGCGGCGGTTCCTCGAAAAACTTGAGCAGCGCGTTCGCCGCTTCGCGCGTGAACTCGACGTCGCCCAGCACGAACACCCGGCGCCCGCCGGCGTACGAATGCATCGACAACTGCCGCACGAGGTCGCGCGCGGTCGCGTCCTCGGCGGTGTGGAAACCGCCGCCTTCACGATCGCCGATCTTCACCTGGCCCTCGGCGAAGTAGAGGTCGGGATGCACCCCGGCTTGCACGCCCGCGCAACCGCTGCAGTGCCCGCAGTAGCCCAGCAGCGTCGTTTTCGGCGTCACGCAGAGCAGCGATTGCGCCAACCGCAGCGCGAAGGTCTTCTTGCCGACCCCCGCCGGGCCGGCGAACAGATAGCCGTGCGAGAGCGACTCGGGCGTGAGGCCCTCGAAAAAACGGGTCGGGCCCGCGCCACCGACGACATCGAACAGCCCGTCGATCACGGCGCCGCGGCTCGCTTGGCGTCGATCGCCGCATGCGCCGCGGCCAGCACCTCGGCCGGCGTGCGGGTGCCGTCGAGGACCACGAAGCGCTGGCTGAAGCGCTTTACAAGTTCTTGATATCCCGCCCGGACGCGGGCATGGAAGGCCAGATCTTCCAGTTCCATGCGATCGGCGTGGCCGCGCTCCCGTACCCGAGCCAGGGAGAGCTCGGCCGGGATGTCGATCAGCAGCGTCAGGTCGGGCGAGATCCGGCTGGTGGCGAGCAGCGAGAGCTCGAGCAGCATCTCGATATCGAGCCCCCGACCGAACCCTTGGTAGGCAATCGTGGCGTCGAAGTAGCGGTCGCAGAGGATCGTCGTGCCGGCCCGGGCTGCCGGTGCGATGACGCGGGCGACGTGCTGGGCGCGCACGGCGCTGATCAGCAGCGCCTCGGCCAGGGGGTCCATCTCGCTCGCGGGATCGCGCCAGATTTGGCGAATACGGTCCCCCAAGGGCGTGCCGCCAGGCTCGCGGGTAACGAGGACGTTTTCGCCGCGAGCCCGTAGGTCGTCGTTCAACGCGGCGATGAGCGTTGACTTTCCAGCGGCTTCGATGCCCTCGAAGGTGATAAACACCGCCGCGGACTTCGCCGTCGGTATGCCTGTCCCCGGGAGTGCGCTTTGTTCAACGAGCTGACCAAACTGTTCGGCGGCCAACGCAAAGAACGACGTCACTCGCCTCGCAAGAAGGCGCGCTTCAACATTTCCTGGGTCAAGAACGGCAACGAGCTAATTCCGGGCGTCGGGATGGAGATGTCCCTCAACGGTCTGCTGATGGCGACGAAGACCCCTCCGGGCGTGCCCGACTTCGACATCATCATGGAGATCGGCGGCCGCAAGATTCGCACACGCCTGCATACCGCGCGCAGCGGCTCGATCATCCGCGAGAACCAGCAGTGGACGGTGATCGGCGCGACCTACAGCGGCATCGCCGCCGATGATTACGACGCGATCGTCCGCTTCTGCAAAGACATGCCGATGGAAGTCCACAACCGCGCGGCGGCCGAGCTCGCGGCGATGGACAAGAGCGACGACGCTTACCGGATGCTGCCGATGCGCGTCCAGCAACACGTCCTCGACGCGCTGATCCGTCTCGGCCGGCTCGACATGCCCCAACCGAACCAGCAACCGCTGCTGCGCATGTCGTCGTTGGGAATACAGGCAGGCAAGCACCGGCTGGCGGTCCACAGCCGCATCGCCGGCGGCCACGGTTCCGACCCGCAGCAGTTCGATTCGGTAATTGTGATCGACGATTCAGGTACCGTGAAAGTCGAGTCCTAGGGCTAGTAAGCGCCCCCTCGGCGTAGAAGGCTCTGGCCCCTCGCCAGGAGACCTTACATGCCGCGATATTTCACGCTGTCCTTCGCTTTGCGGGCAGCCTTCGCGCTCGTCTTGGGCGGCTGCCTCGTGGCGGGTCTCCTGCCCCACGTCACCAGCGCCGCAGACAACGGCAAGCAACTGCAGCGCGTGCGCGGCACGATCGGCTACGCGACCGATGCTCAGTCCACCGACTTCAAGGCCGTATTCGGCAAGCTGCTGCTGCCGGATGACAACTACGCCGTGACGCGCGCCCAGTCGGCGGCGGTGCTGGCGATGCCCGACTCGTCGTTGATCTCGCTGGGCGAAAACACGAACGTGCAGGTCGGCGCCTTCGATTCGGCGTCGGCCACGCCCGGCTCGACGATCACGGTGAACGGCGGCACGTTGCGCTTCGACATCCGCCGTCCGGCCGGTGGGGCTGCGAACTACATCTTCAAGACGCCGACCTCCCAGACGGCGGTGCGCGGTACCGTGGGTCTGCTGGCGTTCGTCAACGGGGTGACGACCGTGGGTTGCGTCGTGTGCGCCGCCGATAGCGTGGCGGTCACCGTCGGCACGCAGACGGTGACCCTCATAACGGGCCAGTTCCTCACGGTTTCGGCCCTCGGCGCGATCACCACCGGAGCGCTGAGCGGCGTGATCGGCACCTTCACGGCGGCCGGCGTCCCGGCGACCGGCGCGATCGGTCCGGCGGCGGCCGGCATTCCGGCCGGTGCGGCGGCGGGCGCTGTCGTCCCGGTGGCCGCGGGTGCGGCGGCGGCGGCGGCGGCGATCGGGATCGCCGCCAGTCAGCCCTCGGCCTCACCCCAAGCAACCAGCACCGCCGTGTCCCCGAACGCGACCCCCAGCGGCAGCGTGAACATCACGAGCAAGGTCGTCGCCACGCCGACCACAACGCCGCACGCCCCGCTCGCGGCGCCGCCCGTCATCCCGCCGCATGGGCCGGGGACGGGTCCCGTCGGGCCTCCTCCGGGATTGCCGGCGCCGGCCGGGCGGAGAAGCCAATGAAACGCCCACAACTCGCGCTCGATCTCACGACCATTTTGCTTGCCGGCTGCGGGGGCGGCGGCAACGGCGGCAGCTCGACACCGGCGGCACCGAAGTCTCAACCGCAATCGGTGACCGGCAGCGTCGTGATCTCGATCCCCAACGGCACCGGATCGACGTCGTCATCCAAGGTCCGCTACCCGCAGTTCGTCTCGCCCAACGCTCAGTCGGTCGCGATGAACGTCAACGGCGGTTCGGACACGATCTTCAACGTCGGGGCCGGATCGAGCTTGTGCTCGACCTCCACCGCCGGCACCCGCAACTGCACGCTGACCTTCGGCGCGCCGGTCGGCAGCGATACGTTCGGTTTCCTGATCTTTTCCGGCACCAACGGCACGGGTAGCCAACTTGCCTCGGCGACGACCACGCAGACGATCGCGGCCGGAACGCCCTTCAACTTCACCGTCGCGATGAACGCCGCGGTCGGCACGATGATCATCAATTTCACGGCCGTTACCAACAGCGGAACGATGACGTGCCCGGACCAATCCTCCGGCTTCAACGGCATCACCGAAGGTTGCGCCGGATCGGCGCCGATGACGGTGACGGTCGAGGATCCTTCGGGTGCGACGATCACCGGCACGGCTCCCTTCGCAGGCCCGATTTCAGTCGCCGGCAACGATCCATCACTCTCGGCAGCCCCGAACCAGATCACGGCCCCCGGACAAACCGTGACCCTCAGCTACAGCGGTGTTCCGTTCACTACGATGACCAACGCAGCCATCGTGACCCTCACTGCCGGCGGGCAAACCGCGCAACTCTCGGTCCCGGCTGAAGAGTCGAACCTCTACGTTGCGAACAGCAACGCGGCGCCCGGCATGACGCCGACCGGCGGCGGCAACGTCGTCGTCTACCGATACGGTGTGTCCGGAGCCGCGGCGAAGCTTCGCACGCTTACCGGCGGGCTCACCAATCCCGTGCAGCCCCTGCTCGATTCGTCGGGAAACCTCTGGGTGCTCGACAACGGCCCGTATACAACGTATTCGCAACCGTACATCAACGTCTATGCGCCCGGCGCCACCGGCGGCGCGACGCCGATCAAGCAGATTACGAACTTCGACGCGGTCGACACGAACAGCGCGTGCGAGACGATGACCTTCAACCCCGCCCAAACCGAGCTGCTCGTGTCCTGCGACGATCAAACCATTCACGTTCTTTCCATCAGCAACTTCACCGCAACGACGACGGCCGCGGCCCTACAAACCGTTTCGTTGAACGACGACAGCTGGGGCGGTCCGCCGGTCGGAATGGCATTCGACAACTCGGGCAATTTGTACGTCGCTGACCCGGCTTCCAGCAGCATCGCCCAATACGTGGTCGCGACGCTGCCGACTTCGGGCATATATCAGATCATCGGCAGCACCCACTACATGACCGGTGGCTTCGACCAATGGCCGGCAACCGTTTCACCGCTTGCCCTCTTGGTCGACAATGCCGGAACGCTCTACTCGTCGATCGCCTACTTCAATTCGACGGCCGGCGCGCCCGACGCGAGCAACGAAATCGCCCTCTGGAACACAACCACCATTCCGTGCACGAACTGCACGCCGACAGCCGGCATCGGCGGCACGCCGTTCACGATACATGCTCCGGCCGGACTCGCGCTCGACCCGGAGGGCGAGCTCTACGTCAGCAATCCGTTCACCGACACGATCTACGTGATCAGCCGGGCGACGCTCGTCGCCGCCAATGGCAGCATCGTCAACCCGCCGATCTCGCGGACGATCAACACCGGGGCGAGCCCCGGCGCACCCAACGGAATGGTGGTCGGGCCCTAGTTCTCCGACTTGTAGATGCGCACGCGCCGGTTTGGTTCGAGGCCGGTGCTGCGCGACTGCAGGCGGTAGCGTTCGGCGAGCTGGTGCTGCTGGCGGCGCACGTACGACGTCTGCGGTGAGAGCTCGACGGCCCGGCTGTCGAGCAGCACCTGGTAGACGGCTTCCTCGGCCTCGCGCATCGCGATCTCTTCGACGTCGAGCGCGGGCAGATTGAAGACGTCCTTGAGCGCCGACTGGATCTGCGTCGTCGTGTTGGTCTTGATCGAGTAGATCGGGACGTTCTCGGCGGCGATCGCCTTGAGCCGTTCGGACTCCTTGCGCTCGAGCGTCTTGAGCGTCACCACCACGTCGGCGTCATCCCACTTGCGCGCGATCGACGCGTTGACGCGCAGGTTCTGGATCGCGCGCTCGATCTTGTTGCGCGAGACGCCGTACGGGAAGATCATCAGCGGTTTGTCGGTGTCGGCGACGCTCTCGCCGTTGACGCCGAAGAGCATCTCGTCTTCGCGCGCTTGCGTGCGCGGTTGCGTTTCGAGCACGGCGATCGCGGCCGGGTCGGCCTCTTGGACGATATTGATCCCGCCGCCGGCGGTGCGCTGACGGACTTCGGGCTGCGGGGTGTAGCCGCGCAGCAGCGCGTCGACGACCTCGCCGACGTTCTGATGGATCGCCAAACGGTCGCGGTCCTGAATCTCGATCAGCACGTCGAACGTCGGCGGCGCCTTGCGTTCGAGCACGGTCTTCCGGGTGCCGCGGCGGCGCGCTTCCTCGTCGGAAAGCGTGACCGCGCTGATCCCGCCCATGAGGTCCGCCAGGGTAGGGTTCATCAGCAGGTTCTCGAGCGTTTGTCCGTGCGCGGTGCCGATCAGTTGCACGCCGCGCTCGGCGATCGTACGCGCGGCCATCGCTTCGGCCTCGGTGCCGATTTCGTCGATCACGATGACCTGCGGCATATGGTTCTCGACCGCTTCGATCATCACGCTGTGTTGTTGCGAAGGAATCGTGACCGGCATGCGCCGTGCGTGGCCGATGCCGGGATGCGGGATGTCGCCGTCGCCGGCGATCTCGTTCGACGTATCGACGATCACGACGCGCTTGCGGTCTTCGCTCAGCACGCGCGCGCACTCACGCAGCATCGTGGTCTTACCGACGCCGGGTCGGCCGAGCAAGCAAATCGATTTCCCGCTGCGGATCACGTCGAGGATGATGTCGATCGTGCCGTACACTGCGCGACCGACGCGGCACGTCAGGCCGACGATCGTCCCGGTGCGATTGCGTATCGCGCTGATGCGATGCAGCGTCTGCTCGATCCCCGCACGATTGTCGCCGCCGAACGGCGACAGATGCGAAACCACCGCAGCCATGTCTTCGTGCGTCACCGCGTTTTCGGTGAGGAAGACGAAGTCGTCTTCGAATCGCGCTTCCGGCCTGCGACCTAAGTCGAGGACGACTTCGATCACGCTGTCGACGTTCGGGAGGCGGATCAGCGCCTGGCGGATGGGGAGGGGGAAGATATCGAGGAGCTGCGTGAGCTCCCAATTGGGCTCGAAGGACTCGGCGTTAACGGCCAACTTCCATCCTCAATTGTCTCTGATGTTCGCACCGCCGCCGGCGGTGCGACATGGCAGCCTTCCGTGGCTCCAGGTCGCGCACCTTCGAGCGATCGCGCTCTCTCCTACCCCTATCGGCAGAAGATCAAGCTTGCAGCAGGGTCGTGTCGGCGTAGCGCTCCCCGACCACCGGCGCGGTCGCGACGATGTCGTCGATCTGGACGATTTCGGCGGACGTGAGCGCGATGTCGGCTGCCCCGAGGTTGTCGAGCAGATGCTTGACGTGCTTGGTGCCCGGAATCGGCACCGTTCCGGGCCGTTTCGACATCACGAACGCGAGCGCGAGCTGCGCCGGCGAGCAACCGCGTTGCTCGGCCAGTGCCTTGAACCGATCGATGACCGGCCGGTTCTGCTCGAACGCCTTGAAGCGCGGATAGCCCTTGCGGTTGTCGTTGTCGGCCAGATCCGCATACGAGGTGATCGTGGCGGTGAAGAACCCGCGGCCGAGCGGGCTGTACGCCACGAGCCCGACGCCGAGCTCGTCCAGCGTGCCGAACATTTTTTCCGGCTCCCGCGACCAGGGCGAATATTCGTTTTGCACAGCCGTGATCGGATGCACGCGGTGCGCGCGGCGCAACGTGTCCGCGCCGACTTCGGAGAGCCCGAGATAGCGCACTTTGCCGGCGCGCACCAGTTCGGCCATCGCGCCGACCGTCTCTTCGATCGGCACCTTCGGGTCGACCCGGTGCAAGTAATACAGATCGATCGTCTCGATACCCAAGCGCCCCAGCGACGCATCGCACGCTTCACGCACGTGTTGCGGTGAACCGTCGACCCCCATCGCGCCCGCGGCGCCGCCGCCGGGGCCCTTGCCGCCGCCACCCGGCCGCGTAAAACCGAATTTGGTGGCGATCTTCACCCGGTCGCGCGCCTTGGCCAGCGCCTTTCCGACGAACACTTCGTTCTGCGCTCCGCCGTAGACGTCGGCGGTGTCGAAGAGCGTGATGCCGCCCTCCAGCGCGGCGTCGATCACACGTTGCGATTCGTCCGTGTCGGCGGGCCCGTAGTGACCGGCGATCATCATGCAACCGAGCCCCATCGCCGAGACCGTCAACCCTTGCGTTCCGAGTGCTACCGTTTTCATGCCCGCCGGTTTCCGCACCGGCCCGCGTGGACCTCGGGGCCGCTTGGTTATCCGAGCGGGATCCGGTCTTCCAGAAAGCGCAGCAGCCGCGCGGCGAAGAATCCGGAATACGTGCCGACTTCGTCGAGCGGATCGCCGATCCAGAAGTGCGGAGCGTTCTGGATGACGGGACGCGCGTAGAATCCGGCTTGTTTGAGCGCGAGCAAGAACGTTTCGGACTGCGCCGGCGCCACGATGTCGTCGTGGACGCCCCACGCCAGCAGAAACGCCGGTCCGGCGTTGGCCGTGGTGGCGTAACTGAGCGGCGAGGCATCGAAGTAGAGTTGGCGGTTGTCGTAGAGCGGCGCACCGAGGAAGCTCTGCGTGATGTTGTCGTTGGGGCGCGCGACGAGATCGTGTTGCCACTGCGCCGCCAAGTCATAGACGCCGAAGATGCCGACGACCGCGGCAATTTTCGGGCGCTCGGTCAGCCCCACCAGCGCAGCCAGATGACCGCCGGCCGAATCGCCCATCAGCACGATGCGCCCAGGGTCGACGTTCAACTCCGCGGCATGCTCGCGCACGTAGTGCAAGGCGGCCCGCACGTCGTCGACGGCAGCCGGGTAACGGTTCCGGTCCTTGCCCACGAGCCGGTAGTCGATAGCGAACAGGGCGTACCCCGCGGCGGCCAGGAACGGGCCGAGGTACCGGTATGCGCTGCGGGTCCCGCCCTTCCAGCCCCCGCCGTGCATCGCGATGACGACGGGCGCCGGCCCGCCCGACTCGGTGAGGTACGCGTCGGCTTGCAGCGCCTCGCCGCCCGGGTTCGCAAACACAACGCTTCGCGTGCTCATACCGGAGGATGTTGAACGGCCGCTCGGCGTTTTCCGTCACCGTTTGGGGCAAGAACGGACGGTGGCTAGCACCAAGCCGGCTCCGCCGTGCACGCTCGTGATATTCGATGCCGCAGCGGGACGGCGGCGACTGGCTGCCGCTCGGACCTTAGCTCTCGATGACGACGCGGATCGTCTTCAGGTCGCCGTCGTACGGGCCTTGCATCCGCACGCCGGCCTTCTTCTCGAGCTCCAGGTAGGAGATGATCTCGCGGGTGATTTCCTCGCCCGGCGAGATCACGGGAATCCCGGGCGGGTAGGGCGTGATGACCTCGGCGCAAATGCGGCCGGCGCTCTTTTTGAACGGCACGAACTCGGTCGGCGCCAGGAACGCCTCGCGCGGCAGTAACCGCAAGGGCGGGATGCGCGGCAGCTTGTAGGTGCCGCGCTTCAACCGCGCATCGAGCACGCCCGAGGGTGAGAAGATGTCGACCGGACGATCCTCGCGCGAGAGTTCGCGCACGCCGTAGACCAGCTCGTCGGCCGCATCGGGCGTGGTGCCGATCGTGAACAAGGCGAGCGTGTTGAACAGGTCGGCCAGCTCGCACTGGACGTTGTAGCGGCGGCGTAGGATCTCTTCGGCTTCGTAGCCCGTGTAGCCGAGCCGCTTGACCGTGATCGTGACCTTGGTCGGATCGAGGTCGAACACGCCCGGCCGGCCTTCGAGCTCTTCGCCGAAGCAGTACACGTTGGGGACGTCGTTGAGTCGCCGGCGCGCGTCGTTGGCGATCTCGATCGTGCGCGAGAGCAGCGCCGGACCGTCGAGCGCCATCTGCCGGCGCGCGACGTCCAGCGACGCGACGAGCACGAGGTTGGGCGAGGTGGACAGGAAGAGCTTGTACACCGCCTTGAGCCGGTCGAGCTTGATGCGCGTGCCCTGCACGTGCAGCATCGCGGTCTGCGAGAGCGAGCCCAGCATCTTGTGCGTCGAGTTGATGCACATGTCGGCGCCGGCCGCCATCGCCGAGATCGGCAACGCCGGGTGAAAGTGAAAGTGCGGCCCCCAGGCCTCGTCGACGAGCAGCGGGATGTCGTACTCGTGCGCGACCGCGGCGATGCCCTCGAGATCGGCGGCCACGCCGTAATACGTCGGGCTCACCACGTACACGGCCTTAATGTCCGGATGGGCCTCGAGCGTCTCGCGCACCGTCTGCGGCGTGACGGTGTGGTCCATGTGCAGATCTTCGTCGACTTCCGGCTTCATCCACACCGGATAGCCGCCGCTCATGATCAAACCGCCCATCGCGCTCTTGTGCGAGTTGCGCGGGATCGCGATCTTCTCGCCCGGATTGAGCGCGGCCATCATCATGCACTGGTTGCCGCTGGTCGAACCGTTGATCAAGAAATACGTGTGCTCGGCGCCGAACGCCTCGGCGGCCAGCTCTTGCGCCTCGACCAGTGGCCCCTCGGGCTGCAACAGGTCGTCGAGCCCGCGGATTTGGGTCAGGTCGATCGCGAGCACGTTGTCGCCGACGAAATCGCGGAACGCCCGCTCCATCCCGATGCCCTGTTTGTGGCCGGGCGTATGGAACGGGATGACGCCCGCGTCCACGTAGTCCAGCAGCACTTGGAAGTACGGGGCGCGGGTCTGATCGAGGCCCTGGCGGGTTACCGCGGCAGCGGCACGGGTGATCACAACGCGGGCGATTATAGCACGACCCGGCAGAGTTCGGGCCATTCACCCGGAGCGAGTCGAAGAGCGGGTTGGCCCTAGCTCGCGCGGGGGAAGTTGATGCGGACGTGCAGGCCTTCGCGGCTGCGCGTGTTGACCTCGCGCAACTGGGCGTCCCGATCGTAGATCACGCGGACGTTGTGCTTGGCGTCGAAGACGCGCTTGTCGCCGTTCTCGCGGTCGGTGCGCAGCGGCAACGGGACGTCGCCGTACTCCTCGACGTAGCGATCGAGCGCGTCGTGGGAGATCTCGACCGTCACGAAACCATTGGAGTACGCCAGCGCCAGCTCGGGATTCTTTGTCTCCTCGAACGGCGTCAGGCTCGTGGCGCGGCGCCGGAGCCCGAGTTTTCGGGCCGGGAGCGATGGGCGCTCGACGCGACGGATCACGCGAAAATCTCCCTAGCTTTTGGGGGCGTCCGGCGCCGCGGGCCCGATTCGGCCGTTGAGCTCCGTGAATAGACGGTCGTACGAGATTCGGTCCATTGCCGCCTCCCCCTCGACGAGCGCGTTGTCGGCCGAACGGAGGGCGTCGACGACCTCGAGCGCGGTCGCGGCGCGGCGGAAAAGCACCCGGCCGGCGGCGTCGGTGACCGTAATATATGCGATTCCGCCCGACGTCGTGCTCGGCTGCGCCGCGACGGGCGGGGGCACCTCGGCCGGCCCGTCGCCCGCGCGCGGGGGCGCGCTCGCCGCAGGGATGTGAGGCGCCGCACTCTCGACCGGTTCCTCGCCGAAGTCGAGGTCGGTAAACGCCGGCTCTTCGATCAGCGTGTCCCCGGGCGGCGCGGGATCACGAGCTCTCGACGTGCTCGTCGATCGAGACGTTGTAGAGGAACAAGAACTTGTGCCACTCGCCCGGCAGCGTGTTGCGCTTGACTCGGATCCACGGTATATATTTCGGCGCTTTCGGCTTGCGCTTGAGGAGCATGTTGGCGTGCTCGGGCGTCCGGTTGTTCTTGCGGTTGTTGCAGCGCATGCAGGCGCAGACGAGATTTTCCCAGGTCGACGGGCCGCCTTTGCTGCGCGGGTGCACGTGATCGACCGTCATCATCCGTTCGCCTTTGAGCCCACAATACTGACAGGTGTAGTTGTCGCGCAACAGGATGTTTTTCTTGGTCAGCGCGACCTTCTGCATCGGCCGGCGGATGTAGTACAGCATGCGGATGATCGAGGGCATCCGCATTTCGAAGGTCGGCGACGCGAGCAGGTGGTCGCGCCCGTGCACGACCTCGGCCTTGCCCGAAAAGATCAGCTTGACGGCCCGCTGGAACGACGTGATGTTCAGGGCCTCGTAGGTGAAGTTCAGCACCAAGACGTCGGTCACGGTATCCCTCGGGCGGCGGCCGGCGAGCTAAAAAAGCGAGGCATGGCTAGCCTCGCTTCTTTACGATTGACAAACGAATCTGGGTGAGCAAGCCGGCTAACCCGGCTCGCTCATCGGCCCTCAACCTGGGCGCTAATCGCTCGAACGCTAACCCGGCCACGTCGCAGGCCAGGGCGGCGGCGTCCAGGTCGGACGGCCCCTCCTTAGGCTCGAGGTAGGCGTTCGCTGCGAGTGCCAACGTCGCAATCATCTCGCCCAGAAGGGCGTCGATCGAGGGTGCGGCGAGCGCGTCGGGCGCGGTCGACATACCCGGCGGTTCGGCGCGTCCGGACGGAAATACTCCGGCGCCGCGTTCGAGGGTCATGCCCGGCGCACACAAAACTTGGGCGCCGAGATCTTCTCGATCCGGGGCCGGATGCTCTTCAGTCGAGAAGCGAAATAAAGTAGCGGTGTAGCCGGTCGTCGCCGGTCAGCTCGGGATGGAACGACGTCCCGATCACTTTGCCCTGGCGCACGAATACGCCGTGCCCGTCGAGCGACGCCAGCACGTCGACGCCGGGGCCGGCCCGTTCGACCCACGGCGCGCGGATGAAGATTGCCGGAAACGGCGGCGGACCGAGAACGGGCACGTCGAGGTCGACTTCGGCCGATGCGATCTGCCGTCCGAACGCGTTGCGCCGCACCGTGATGTCGAGCAAACCCAACGTGTCTTGTTCGAGATCCGCGACCTCCTTCGCGGCGACGATCATCCCCATGCACGTGCCCCAAAAGGGCATGCCGTCGCGAACGCGCGCCTTGATCGGCTCGACGAGCGCGAAGCGCTCGAGCAGCCGGATCACGGTCGTCGATTCCCCGCCCGGCACGATCAGCGCGTCGACGCGCGCCAAATCACGCTCGTTCTTCACCTCGACCGGCTCGACGCCGGCTCGCTGCAGCGCATGCAGATGTTCCACCACATCGCCCTGCAGCGCGAGGACCCCAACCCGTTTCAAATTATGCTCGCGAGTTAGTTTCCGCGAGTTGCGAGCAGTTCGTTCTCCGGCATGCCGCGCAGATCGATGCCCGGCATCGCCTCGGCGCCGGCGAGCTCGCGATGCGCCGCGACGATCACCGCCGGATCGTTGTAGTGCGTGGTCGCGTCGACGATCGCTTTGGCGAACTTGGCCGGGCTCTTCGACTTGAAGATGCCGCTGCCGACGAAGATGCCCTCGGCGCCGAGCTGCATCATCAGTGCGGCATCGGCCGGCGTCGACACGCCGCCCGCGCAGAACAGCACGACCGGCAGTTTCTTTTCGCGCGCGACGTACTGCACGAGGTCGAGCGGCGCGCCGAGTTCGCGCGCACGTGCGACCAACTCTTCCTCCGGCACGGCCGAGAGGATCCCGATCTCGTCGGTGATGGCACGGATGTGCCGCACGGCTTCGACGATGTTTCCGCTGCCGGCCTCGCCCTTGCTGCGGATCATCGCGGCGCCTTCGGCGATGCGCCGCAGCGCTTCACCGAGATCGCGCGCGCCGCACACGAACGGAACGTCGTACTTGTGCTTGTTGACGTGATACTTGTCGTCGGCCGGCGTGAGCACTTCGGACTCGTCGATGAAATCGACGCCCAGCGCCTGCAGCGTTTGGGCCTCGGCCAGATGCCCGATCCGCACCTTCGCCATGACCGGAATGGTGACGGCATCCATGATGCGCGCGATCAACTCGAGGTCGCTCATCCGCGCCACGCCGCCGTCGCGGCGGATGTCGGCCGGGATGCGTTCGAGGGCCATGACCGCGACCGCGCCGGCCTCCTGGGCCACCACGGCCTGCTCGGGGGTCACCACGTCCATGATGACGCCGCCCTTGAGCATCTGCGCCAAGCCGCGTTTGACGGTGTCGGTTCCGGTCTGCTTTTGCGAATCCATACCGTCCATTGTCCCAGGAATCGGCCGGCGGCGCAATGCTGGAGGTCGGACGCGTGCGTCCGGCGGCTCGGCCCCCTAGGTCCCACTCCGCTGCGAACATCGTGAGGGGCCGAACGCGAAGGATTCGCTTGAAGCGAATCCTCTATGGGAACGGGGTCGGGACGATCATCTGCTGCTGCGGCTGGCCCTCGGCCGGAGCCTGGGTCGCGGACTGCCCCGGCGCCTGCAGCGGCGGGGCCGTATACAGCTCGCCCGGGTTGGTCGCCGGAACGCGCTTCGGCGAGGGTGAGGGCTTCGGCGTGGGGGTCGGCGGCGGGGTCACGCGGGGGTCGGGAAAGGCCGGATCGGTGGCCACCGAGACGACCTGCAGCCGCTTCCAGTTGCGCGAGATCGCCTCGTCGCTGCCCGGGGTGTCGCCGGGCACCGGCGTGACCGTCTGCTCGGGGATCTCGACGCGGCGATCGGTCGCGCCGAAGATCGTGTGCTCGCCGATCTGCTGGCCGACCACCACGGCCGCCAACAGCACGATGCCCATCCCGACCAGCGCCATCGAGGTGCGCGGGCGGCGGCTACGCATGGGCCGGCTCCGGCGGCGGCACCGGAACCGGCATCGCGTCGCGGAGCTGCGGGTTACCGCCTACCACCAGTTCGAGCATTGCGCCCGCTTCGATGCTCCGCCGGATCATCCGGCCCCGGAATTCGATCGCGACGTTACGGGCTCGACCGAGCGGATTGCAGACGAACATCCGCACGCCGCCGGCCTCGTCCTCAAACGCGATCGCCGGGACCTCGACCGGCGACACGGTCGCCTCGTCGCTCACGTCGCGGCCGGCATAGAAGACGACGTAGGGCTCGTCGGCCGAAGCGGCCGGCATGTCGCCGACGATGCGCTTGGTGACGTGATCCATCACGTAGGTGTGCCGGCCGCCGCCCCAGTGCACGCGCGCGGCCGCGGTCCAGCGCCACTCGGCCGGAACCCGCGGCACGAGGTGCAGCCGCCCGCTGGTCCGGTAGCCGTCGATCCCGCACACCGTCTCGGCCACGGCCCATAAGTACTTGGCGCCGGTCCACGGCGAGAGGTACATCCCGCGGTTGGTCAGCGACCCGCCGTCGAACCACTCGCCGAACTGTCCGGGGACCGTGTTGCGGCTCGTGCCCGCTTCCATCGAGGCGTAGATCGCTTCCAGAAAATGGACCGCGTGCCGATGGGCGCCGTTGCGCGCGAGCGCGACGGCAAACCACAGCGTGAGATCGGGCCACACCCCGCCGAGCAAGCCGAAACCGTGTGAGGGAAAATACCAACTGTCGGCGGTCGAGATCGTGCGCAAGCCGACCGGCGTGATGAAATCCGGCTCCAACAAGCGCTTGAGGATCGCCAGGCGCGCCGGCTCGTCGGCGACCTCGAAGAGCACCGGGAAGACTTCGTCGGCGGTGAAGTTGTCCTGGTAGTTGCCGTCTTGATCGTAATTGAGCACGAAGGCCGAGGTGTCTTCGTTGAACAGCTTGGCCAGGATTGCCGCGCGCAGCGCGCTGGCTTCGCCCGCCCACCGGCCCCAGTCGTCGCCCTGCTCGCAAATCGCCGCGATCATCGCGGCGGCCTCGAGCGCGAAATAGGCTTCGGCGTTGATCTCGGTCACCGCGCCGTCGAGGGTGTAGTAGGGGATGATGTTGCGCCACGACGTGATGCCGAACATGTCGACCCCGCCGGCCTTGCAGTAGATCAACCCGTTCGCGTCGCGCTGCGAGAGCAGGTAGTCGGTGATCTTGCGCACCAGCGGAAAGACGGCGCGCAGCCACGCATCGTCGAGCGTCGCGTTGTAGTGGTGGAGGATCGCGATGAGGTGCAGCGGCGTGTCGTCGTTGATGTTCAGCTCGTACGACGTCTTGAAGCCGTTGACGCCGCGCACGTATTCGACCACCTGTCCGCTCGGTTCGAGAAAGCGGTTGAAGAGCTCGATCGCGTTTCGGCTGAAGCTCGGCAAGAAGTAATCGTAGCCGTGGACGAACCATGACGTGTCGCGCGAAACCAAGATGTCGGACGGCGGTGAGTTGGTCGACCCCCACCCCTGCGGATACTCCTTGATCACGCGCAACATGTTGACTTTGGCCCAGACGACGCCGCGGTTGACGAGCGGCGAGGGGGTCATCAGCCGCGCGTCGGCGAGATGAAGCGCGTAGTAGCGCTGCGTCTCGTGCAGCGCCGTATCGTCGCCGAGCAGCTGTTCCAGCACCGGTTTGGACGCCGCGTCGCCGTCCTTGTGGAACACCACCGCGAGCCGTAGGCTTTCGCGCGCGCCCGGCTCGACGTCGATGTCGTATTGGAGCGCACCGAAGATCCGGCGGTTGACGAATTCGGCCAGTTTCGGTGTTACCTCGTCCAGGTGTCCGACGGGCGCCAGCTCGCCGTCGCGAATTGCGCCGAGCAACGACTGCTCGCGCAGGGCCACGACGACCGCGGCCGGTTTGCGCGAACCGCCCCACCAGCGCGCGTAGCCGGATTCCTCGCCGAAGCTGCGGATGAAATCAGCCTCGCAGCTGGCCCGTACGGCCTTCTCCGGCTCGCCGTAGAAGCGCTGGCCGATCAGCAGCGCCCACGGAAACACCTTGACCGTGGCGCGCTCGACGCCGGGATTGTGGATCGTGACGTCGACGACGAAGCCGACGACGCGGTCGTGTTTCGGCCCGTGCGGAACGTAGAACGCCTCGGTGACGCGCAACCCGGCGGCCAGCTCGAATTCCGCGATTTGCGCGTACGGCAAGAAGGTGAGCTCGCGCGTGATCTGCTGCGGAAAAAGCGACGGACGGTCACCGACCCGGTAGGCGATCTGATGCGCGCCGAAGATGATCTGATCGGTGTCGGCGTCCCACAGCCCGCGAATGCCGCCTTTGGGCGTCGACGTGGCGAAGGTCTTGAAGTTGCCCAGCGTGAGCCCGAACGGCGTCTCCGCTTCGGAGAGCACGTACGCGCAGAACTCCCCATGCTGCGCGTCATACCTTGCGTCCACGCCGTTCGCTACGCCCACTTCCGCAATGCGGCCTCCCATCAGGGACGTCCGGGCGCATAGCGAAAGCTAGGGTGTGATCGTCCGAGCGCCGGCCAAAATCAACCTCACGCTCGAAATCCTCAATCGGCAAGACGACGGCTATCATCGGCTGCGCAGCGTGATGCTCCCGATCGCACTCGAGGACGAGATCGGCATCGAGCCGGCCGAGCGCTTTTCGTTTGCCTGCGAACCGGCGGCGCTGACCGGCGACAACTTGGTCGTGCGCGCGCTCGCGGCCGCCGGGATGGAGGGCGCACCGCTCGCCGTGGAGCTGCACAAGCGCATTCCGGTCGGCGCCGGGCTCGGCGGCGGCTCGTCCGACGCGGCGGCGATGTTGCGCGCCGCGATCGACGGCGCCCTGGGAACCGCCGGCGCGCACGATTGGATCGCCGTCGCGCGCGCGCTCGGCTCCGACGTGCCGTTCTTTCTCACCGGCACCGGCGCGCTCGTCGAGGAGACCGGCGAGCGCGTGACGGCCCTCGGCGCGCTGCCGCCGTGGTGGGTCGTCGTGCTGGCGCCCGACGTGCACGTCGACACGGGCGACGCGTACCGGCGCCTCGCGGCCGCGCGCGCGCAAACGCCGCCGCCCTCCCGCCCGCGCGCCGGTTCGGCGAGCCTGCGCGCGTTGGAAGCCGTGCAACGCGGCGATTATGCGGCGGCGATCGCGGCCGCGACCAACGACTTCGAACCGCTGATCGCGGCGGCATACCCCCCGGTCGCCGCAGCGCTGCGCGCGTTGCAGGCCGCGCACGCACCGCACGCGATGCTCTCGGGGTCCGGCGGCGCGACGTTCGCGTTGTGCGAGCGCGAGGCCGACGCGCGCGAGCTGGCGGCCGCCGTCGAGCTGCCCGAACGCGCGCGCCTGTTCGTGGTGCCGCTCGCATACGCTGTCGATTGGCGCGTCCTTCGACAGGCTCAGGACAGGCGGTGAACGCGGTCGTGCTGGCGGGCGGCGGCCCCGACGCCGTGTCCGCGGCCGCCGGTGCGCTGCCGAACAAGGCCTTCGTGCGGATCGGCGGCGTCGCGCTCGTGGCGCGCGTCATCGCGGCGCTGCGCGCAACGCCCGGCATCGCGCGCATCGTCGCGGTTGCACCGCCGGCCGCGCACGCCGACGCCGCGCTCGCCGGCGCCGACGAGTTGCGCCCCGACGGCGAGCGGATGCTGGCCAGCCTCGATTCGGGTCTCGCCGGCGCGCCGCTCGACGAGTTGATCCTGATCGCCGCGTCGGATCTGCCGGTGCTGACACCGGCCGCGATCGCGGAGTTTGTCGAGCAGGCGCGAGGGCGCGACCTCGACCTGGCCTATGCGATCGTCGGCCAGCGCGAGCACGTCGACGCGTACCCGGGCGTGCCGCACACGTGGGCCAAAATGGTCGAAGGACGCTTTTGCGGCGGCGGCCTCGTCGCGCTCAAGCCGCGCGTCCTGCCGGCGCTGCGCGGCATCCTCGACGACCTCGGTAAAGCGCGCAAATCGCCGTTGCGCTTAGCCGCGCTGTTCGGCTGGGACATCCTGCCGCGCTTTGCGCTCGGATCGCTTACCGTTGCGGCCGCCGAGCGGCGCGCCAGCGCGATCCTCAAAGCGCCGGCCGGCGCGATTCGCTGCTCGCATCCCGAGGTTGCGGTGAACGTCGACCGCGCCTCGGACGTGGCGCTGGCAAACGGCTTGGTGGACGTCATAGCGAAGAGAGCGGAATGATCCTCGTCGACGAGCGGCGGCTCGCGTACGGCATCGATCCGGTGCTCGTACGTTTCGGCGGCGGCGATCCGCAAGCCGTACTGTCACCGGCCGCATTTTTGTCGCGCGCCGGAGCGATGCGCGTCCTGCGCGACGGCGAACGGCGGGCGCTGGTGCGGCGTATCGCCGCAACCCGCGAAGAACTCGCCGTTCCCGCCCACGTGCGGCGCAGCGCATCGTTCGCAACGCGCGTGCTGGCCGCGATCGACCGTGACGACGACGACGCGTTCGGCGGGCTCGGCGGCGAATACCGGACGCTGCTGGCGTTCGTCAACGCCGTCGATGCCGGCACCGCGCTGCGCCGCTTGCTGAGCGGCGCACTTCGACCCGGCTCAGGGCAAGGCGAAAAGGATGGCGAGACGCTGGCCATCGACACGCTGCTGCTGGTGGACGACGGCGCTTTCGCCTGGCGCCGGCTCGCCGCGCTCGGCGCATTCAACCTCGAACCGGTCGAACTGGGCCCGCTTGCGACGCCGGCGCTCGATCTCGCGGCGGCCAACGGACTGTTTGCCTTTCTGCGCTTTGCCGCGAGCGAAAGCGACGCCGATGCGCGCGCCGCGCTGCGCTCGAAGCTCGCGCCGATCGAGCCCGACGACGCGCGCATGCTGCTCGCGATCGCGGGCGAGGGCACCAACGTGCTCGACGTGATCGAGTCCGGTTCGGCCGGCGGCGGACGCGAGTTCGCGCACGCGCTGCGCACGGTCGCACGCGCGTACCGCGTGCCGGACGCGGGCGCGACCGAGGTCCTCGCGGCCGCCGTCGCAACGCTCGGGCTCGACGGCGCAACCGCCGCCGCGCTCGAACGGATCGCGCGCGATTTCGACGCCGCGTGCATCCTGGCGCCGGCGTGGGAAGCCGCCGACGCGATCGACGAGTTCGAAGCCGAGCTTGCCGGCTGCGCGCAGCGCCCGCTCGAGTTTCCGGCCCCTGAGCCGGGTCGAAGGGCGGCACCGGCGGTCGCGCGCGAAGCGCAGGCGCCGGTCACGTCGCGCCGCGCGGTGTTCTCGGCCTCCGCGCTCAACGCGTTCGCCGAGTGCGAGCGCAAGTGGTTCTATCGCTACGTCTGCGCGGCGGTCGAGGACAAGGGTTCGTCGGCGTCGTTCTACGGCATCGCTTTCCACGCCGCGCTCGAGGAATTCCACGCGACCCACGCGCGCTTCGAGAACGGCGATCCCGGCACGCTGGGTTCGTTTCTCGATTATTGCCTCGTTACGTCGTTCGACCGGCACCGCACGCGCTTCGATGCTCCGGTCGAATTCGAGCTGCAGAAACGACGCGCGCGGCGCACGGGCAAGCGCTACGTCAGCTGGCTGCTCGAGCGCGCGCGCAAGGCGCCGTTCGAGGTCGTCGGCTGCGAGACCGCGACCGACGTCAAGCTCGGCGACTACTCGTTCATCGGCTATATCGACCGGCTGGACCGCGACGACGCGACCGGTGCCGTGACCGTCGTCGATTACAAGACCGGCGCGATTGCCAAGAGCGCGTATGAATACTTGGCCGACGTGCTGGCCCTGCGCGAGTTCCAGCTGCCGTTCTACTATTGGGCGCGCACGGCGGCCGGCGACACGGTGACCCGGCTGTCGCTGGTGCCGCTCAAGGATGCGCTGCTCGACGTCGAGCCGATCGAGCTCACCGTCGTAGCCCAGCGGCCGCCGGCGAACGGACGCGCCAAGAACGCCACCACCGCGGCGATCAGCGTGATCGATCTCGAGCGCGCGCGCGAACGCATGATCGCGATCGCCGGCCGTCTCGCGACGCCGACGATCGCGCACTACGCCGTGACCGACGACCCCGATAATTGCCGCTACTGTTCCTATAAAGACGCCTGCCGCGAGCGTCCGGCCGTTGCCGGCGAACGGTTCGGCCGGTGATTCGCGCGCTCGACGGCCTGCCGGAGCGCATCAGCGCGGCACCGCCGGCTTCGGATCTGATCCTCATCACCGGTCCGGTCGCGAGCGGCAAGAGCGACGCGCTCGCGCAGCGGTACACCGCGCTGCTCGCGGCGAGCGGCGCGGAACCGCAAGCGACGCTGGTCGCGAGCTCGCATCCGGACGGCGCCCGCGACCTCGCGGCGCGCATCGCCGCGCGCCTCGAGGACGCCGGCCGCGCGGCGTTCGAGCGCGCACCGTTCGCCGGCGTCACGCTCGACGCGCCGGCGTTTGCCATCGTCGCCGAGGGCGCGCTCGCCGGCGGGCTCGCGCCCGACATCACGCTGCTCGATCCCGACGAGGCCGAAGAGATTTTCGAGCGGGCCGCGGCGCCGCTGTTTTCGGCCGAGTGGGCCGAATATCTCGGCGCGGACATCGATCCGGAGATCAGCGGTCTGCGCACGCCGGACCGCTTCGCCGCCGCCGTGCTGCGCTTGGTGGTGAAGCTGCGCGATGCCGGCATCTCACCCGAAACGATGCTGTCGCAAGCGCTGCGCGGCGCCACGATGTTCTACGCCAAGCCGCCGAACTTCGCCGATCCGGGGTTGTTGCAGGCGACGCGCGACGACTACCGCAGCTCGCTGCTGATCGGTCCGGCGGAATTGGACCGTCAGCATCGGCGCGAGATCGACCTGGCCAAGATCGTCGCGAAGCTCTACCGCTCATACGTCGACGAGCTGGTGCGCCACGGCTGCATGACCGCCGGCGACGCGGTCGCCGAAGCGACGCGCCTGCTCGAGGAACAACCGGCGCTCGCCGCCGCCTACCGCGCCCGGTTGGCCTTCGCGGTGATCGACGACGCGCACGACCTGCGTAACGGCGAGGTGCGGCTGCTGCAGGCGCTGTTCGGTCCGAAACTGCGCGGCGTCACCTTTGCCGGCACGCTGCAGTCGGCGATCTACGGCTTCAGCGGCGCGCGCGCCGACGCGACCTTCAAGCTCGCAACGACGACGATCGAGTTGCCGGCCGGAAGGGTCGTCGCGCCCACGCTGGCGGCGTGCGCGCAGGCGATCGCGACCGGCTCGGCGGCGCCGCAACCCGCCGCCGCCGCCTGCGTGCGCGTGCACCGCGCGCCGGATCGCGAAGCCGAGATCGCGTTCGTCGCGCAGAGCGTGGGCGCGCTGATCGCCGCCGGAACCGCGCCGGCGCGCATCGCGGTCGTCCACCGCACAGCGCGCTGCCTCTCCGCCTACGAAGACGCGCTGGTCGACGCCGGCATCGCGGTCGCGCTGCACGGGGACATCGATCTGCTCGCGCGCCCCGAAGCCGGCGACGCGCTCGCGCCGTTGTGGACGGCCGTCGACCCGTTCCGCCACGCCTGGCTCCTGCGCATGCTGGAACTGCCGATGCTCGCGCTCGGTGACGCGACGCTGGGACTGCTCTGCGGCGAGCCGGCCGACCCGCAAGCGATGCTCTTCGCGTTGCCGGCGACCGAACCCGAAGGCGATCGGCGCTGGGACCGGCGGCGCGACGTGCGGCTGGCGATGAACGTGCTGCGCGGCGAGCGCGACGCCGATCTCTCACTGCTCGCGCGCGAACGCATCGCGGCATTTCGCGAACGGCGCCGCGCCTGGGCGGTGCACGCGCGCGATGCCGGAACGACGGCGGCCCGGGCGATCGTCGAAGACGCCGGACTCTATGCGGCGCGGCCGGGAGAAACCGTCGCGCGCGCGGCGCGGCGGGCGTTCATCGTCGAGGCGGTGTTGGCCCTGATCGAACGTTGCGAGCAACGGCACCCCGGCGGAACGCTCGAGGCGGCGCTCGAGATGCTGGCGCGCATCGCGCCGGCCGAACGCGGGCCGCTCGTGCACGACACCGGCGGCGGCGGCGTTTTCGTCGGCTCGATCGACCGCATCGGCCCGCGGCGCTTCGATCACGTCTTCGTCGTCGACGTTCGCGCCGGCTCGTTCCCGCCGTATTACGTGCCCGACGCGTTTCTCTTCAGCCCGACGTACGGGATGGTGCCGAAGGACGCGGCCGGCGACGCACCGGCGGCGCGCACCGCGAAGTTCACCTGGTATTCGCATCATGCAAAACTGAACGCGATGTACGCGCGCGAGCACCGGCGGTTGCTGGCGCTCGCCATGTTGCGCGCCGACGTAAGCGTGACCGTGAGCGCGAGCGGCCGCGCGACGCGCGGGATCGGCGCCCCCGAACTCGCCGCCGAGCTCCAGACGATGCTCGGCCGCTGACGCGCCGTCTCACCGAAGTTTCACCTCCGGCCCGCTGCGGGGCGCGCAATTCGCGCTATGCTTGACGTTGCGAGCGCGCTCGCTCCCTACCGTGGACCGTTCAACGCGCGCCACGCCGCGCACGTGTTGCGCCGCGCCGGCTTCGGCGGAACGAACGCCGACATCGTCGCGTTCGCGCAACTCGACGCGCAACGCGCCGCCGACGCGCTGATCCACCCGAGCGAGCCCGACGTCGCCTTCAACGCCTACCCCCCCGAGCTCGGCACGCTGCCCAGCAACCTGTACGCGGTCCCTCAGCGCCGCCGCTCTCGGCAGTGGAATGCCGATCGCATTCATGCGCGCGGCATCGGCGCAAGCCGTACCGGCCGCCGGCTCGCGCTGCTGCAAGCCGTGAGCTACCCCGACGCCAACCTCTCGCACTTCGAAGCGACGCAGATCTGGGAAACCGCATCCCCGGTCCGGCCGCGACGGCGCCAAGAGCGGGCAGTCGCCATATTTGGCGATGATCGCCGACACCGCGCGCGAAGCCTACCACGGCGGCGACGTGCTGCGCGCCGAAGTCGCCGGCTACACGCCCGCGGTGACCTATCCGACCGACGGCTTCTCGCAACAGCTCAAACTGGCGGCGCAACTGATCGGGACGAACACCGGCACGAAGATCGTGTTCGTGTCGATCGGCTCGTTCGACACGCACGCCGGCCAGCGCGCGCAGCAAGACCGCCTCCTCGGCTATCTCGGGAACGGTTTGCTCGCGTTCTACAAGGATCTCGCGGCGCACGGCAACGACAAGCGCGTGCTGACGATGACGTTTTCGGAATTCGGCCGCCGCGTCGAGCAGAATTCGAGCAACGGCGACCATCCCTCGCTGACCGACCTCGACCACAACGGCAACCTCAAGTTCGCCACCGACTTCCGCGCCGGCTACGCTACCGTCATCCAGCGCTGGCTCGGCACCGACCCCAGCCCCATCCTCGACGGCCGGTACGAACCGCTCGCGTTCGTCTAGTCAGCGGCCGAGGGCGGTGCGGATGTTTACGATGGCTTCGTCGCGTTCGCGCGCGAGGTCGGCGATCGGGCGGTTTCCGGTTTCCTCGAGGACGCCGGCGATGATTTTTTGTTGGACGTCGGGCGTCAATCGCGGCGTGCCGAGGTCGTCCCACCAGCTTTGCGTCGGGCCGGCCAGGTGCTCCATGAAGTGCACGATCCCGCCTTCGCCGCCGCCGAGGTGGAACGTCAGCGACGGTCCCATGATCGCCCAGCGCAGCCCGGGACCGTAAGCGACCGCAGCGTCGACGTCGGCGACGCTCGCGACGCCGGTGTCGACGAGGTGGATCGCTTCGCGCCAGAGCGCCGCCTGCAGCCGGTTCGCAACGTGCCCGCGCAGCTCGGCCCGGATGTGGATCGGGAACTTGCCGATCTCGCGATAGAACGCCAGCGCGCGTGCGATCGTCTCCGGCGACGTCCGGCTGCCGCCGACGACTTCCACCAGCGGCATCAAGTGCGGCGGGTTGAACGGGTGGCCGATCACGGTGCGTTCGGGATGCGCGCAGCGCGACTGGATTCGGCTCATCAGCAAACCCGACGAGCTCGAAGCGACGATCGTCGAGGCCGGCAACGCGGCGTCGAGCCGCGCGAACAGCTCGATCTTCAACGCTTCGTTTTCGGGGCCGTTTTCTTGCACGAACTCCGCACCCTCGACGGCGGCAACCGGATCGCTGAAAAAGTGCATGCGATCGGGCGCCGCGCCGGGCGCTAGGCCGAGCCGCTCCAAGCTCGGCCACGCCGTAGCGATGGTGCGCTGCACCGCCTCGGCCGCCGACGCAGCCGGATCGCTGACCGCAACCTCGAAACCGCGGGCGAGAAAATACGCGGTCCAGCTCGCGCCGATCGTGCCTGCGCCGACGACCGCGACGCGTCGTAATGAAGACATTTCGTGCGCTTTGGGGGCGGGCGCGCGGACCCCTATCCGGCGAAGGATGTGGCGTGCTGCGAATCGTCCAGCTCTCGACGGCCGAGTACGTGCGCGACGTGCTGCCGCATTCCGCGTCGATCTGGGCCGGCGACCGGAGCTTCGCCGATTACGCGGCCGAGTTCGGCGCCGCCAGCGCATCGGGTTTCGGGCGGCGGCGCTTTCGTACGCTCGGGCTGTCGCTCGACGGCGACGTCGTTACGTCGTGCAAGCGCTATCAGCGCGAGCTGCGCTGCGGCGACCGGACGTTTCGCGCGGCCGGCATCGGTGCGGTGTTCACGCCCGAGAGCGAGCGCGGCCGCGGCTACGCGACGGCGTTTCTCGGCGCGCTGCTCGATGCCGAACGCGGCAACGGAACGGATCTCGTGTACCTGTTCTCCGACATCCATCCGGCGTTCTACGAACGGTTGGGCTTCGTGACCTTACCGTCGCGCGCGCTCGCGCTGCGCGCCGACACGTTGCCGCACGCCCGCATACCGGGGCGCACGCTCGGCGACGACGACTGGCCCGCGATCGAACGCTGCTTCGCCGCGCTCGACGCCACGCGCGACTTCGCGTTGACGCGTCCGCCGCTGTTCTGGGATTGGTTGCGCCTGCGGGCGCGCGTGCGCGAGGGGAGCGGCGTCGCGGTGCGGCTGGGCGTCATGCGCGGACGCCGCCTCGTCGCATACGTCCTCGGACGCCGGTTCCCGGCCGTCGACGCGTTCGCGCTCGATGAGTTCGCGTACGTCGACGACGACGCCGGCGCGCTCGTACCGGCGCTGATCCGCAACGCTGCGGGCGACCTGCGCAAGGTCACGGGCTGGCTGCCGCCGGCCCCCGCGCGGGCGCGCATCCCGCGCGGGGCGGTCCGCGCCCGGCGTACCGGGATCACGATGATCCTGCCGCTCTCCAAAGCCGCCGCTGCGGCGTGGCGGCGCGCGGCCCCCGCGGTGACCTCCGCGCCGGCCGACCCGTGCTGGAACGCCGACCACGTTTGAAGGGTTCTGGAAGACTGCGGTGACCGATCTCTTTCCACTCGTAGCCGGCTGGTTTGCCGCGCGCTACGGCGAGCCGACCGAACCCCAAGTCTACGGCTGGCCGTTGATCCGCG
>Ga0181536_10001066_pt1 | contig 32685 bp, 32 predicted proteins | sample PEATcosm2014_Bin_41_FD_121105 | JGI IMG/M metagenome (GOLD analysis project Ga0181536, IMG submission 121105) | Peatland microbial communities from MTU Mesocosm Facility, Houghton, MI, USA - PEATcosm2014_Bin17_60_metaG | ecosystem: Environmental > Terrestrial > Soil > Wetlands > Peat | place...
CAGTGGCGCTGGGTCCGCAGCTGGGGCTGAATCTGCGACGGGTGAGAGGAGCCCGGTGACGGGAGACTGTCACGCCGGGATCTGTGGGAGCCGGGGGGTGCGATTCCCCCCGGCTACCCGACTTCGATCTGTCGCTGTTCCACCCATGCTGACGCACTCAGGCTTGGCCCGAATCCAGCGCTCGGGGCACCCTGGAGTCACGAACAGGGTTAGCCCGTGTACCGGGCCGGATCGACGAGAGCCAGTTAATCGGAACCTGGCTCGTCTATTCCTCGACCAGGATCACCAAAGTCTCGGGCAGAACCCCATCGTGCGCCATGGCCTCGGCAGCAGCTCCTGACTGCATGGCGGCCGCGAATGCATCCATGTCGGGAACGTCCATGAAGACCGCCACCTTCGTCGGGTCGTCGGGACTCACGAACGTCCGGATGTTGGTTACGCCGAGCGGGCCAAACAACTCATCTCGCTTTGGCGATTTGAGCCAATGATCCTTGCCCTTCGAGATGTCGTGGTGTCCGATTACGGTCGGCATGGTGTCCCCTCTTCATGGGCGCCGGGTGGCGTAGTTGTACTTCCGAGCGCGCAGTGTACCGATACTTCTCGCCCCGGTCTCGTGGCGGGTCATCCGATAAACCCGGCCCCACGCGATCCCGGCCGGAAAACGTGGAACTGCCTGACGCCGGGCCAAGTCAGTGAATGTCGGGTAACGACTCTGAGAACCGTTGCAGGGCCTCCTCGACGTTCGTGCCCTCTGTAATGCGGGGGAAGTCCTCGCGTGTATTCAGGTGAGGAAATGGCTCGTCGGGTATGTCGACTCCGATGGCGTTGCAGAGGGGTCCCCATCCGTCACTGGGTTTCCAGTCCACGAGTCGGGCAGAGGGCACCGAGGCCCGCACCTCGGCATTGTGGCGCTCGTATGCGGCCTGGGCGGCCTCTTCGTCGGTCCAGTCTGCGGTGAACCGAGCCGACGCAACTGCTCGCCACATCTCGAACCAGTCGGCCATCTCCGGTGGCACATGAGCTTCGTCCATCGAGAAGATCGTCTGACTGGCACTGTCCCACCACGCCTTGCTGTCGCTTCTGGTCGAGAGCACGACCACCGCGTCTGGGTTGGCATCGAGGATCTCGGACCAAAAGAGGCAGGCGGGAAAGTCCGAGGTGGCGCCAAACCCGTCGAGCATCACAGCCCAATCCACGTTCCCACCCTCGGCCGCTTCCCGCCAGAGCGGCACGTGGTCCGGACGGCCAAAGACCTCGAGCATGTGGTAGCACGGTTGCCCAATCAGCTGCTCGAGGCCCGTCTTGAGCGACAGAGTTCCCGTCCTTCCGACGCCCGCACCGACGACTCTCAGTGCCATGGTGGCGCCCCCCTTGGTTGGGTCTTGTTGACTTGGGCAGACAGGATAGTCACGCCTCGCGTCGAGGCGCCTGGCTTCGTTCGCCGTACCCAATGGAGGACTCCGACCCACCCGTGCGTGCATCGGGGGCGAGCTGCCGCCAGGCCGACCCGACCCATAATCCCGTCACCGGAGGGATACCGCGCGCTTCGGCTCGGACGGCCTCCCCCGGCCACCCACCCAATCCCGGCATTCTCGGGCGGTCTCGCAGCGCCAGGTCCTTGCTCTGCGGGGCGATGCTGTCGGCAGCGATCGAAGTCACTTGCCTATTCGCTGTCTTCGGATGCCGAGAGCTCGAGCGCCGCGCCCTTCTCCCACGGCCGGGCGTAGACGATCCATGCCACCGCCGCCCCGAGCAAGACGGTGCAGAGGATCCAGCCGAGTGCTGTGGTCCCCACCCCCACGTACTTCAGCCCGGAGGCGAAGATCACGAAGGTGATGACCGGTCGGATGTAGCGGTCGGGGGCCCTCGACGAGATGAACGATCCCACCACCACCGCCGGCACGCTGCCGATGATGATCGAGGCGGTCACCGGCAGCTCGACATGGCCGAACGCGAGGGCGCCGAGGGCCGCCGCGATGGTGAGCGGAACGGCCTGGGTGAGGTCGGTGCCCACTAGCTGGTTGGCCCCGATCATCGGGTAGAGGAACAGCAGGAGCACGATCATGAGGGACCCCGAGCCCACCGATGTCATGCCCACGATCACCCCACCGATCATGCCGATGAGGACCGTGAGCAGCGGCCGCACCGTGACGGCGTGGACCAGGCCGCGGCGTGTGTGGCCCCTGCGGCGGTCGAGATAGAAGCGAAGCAGCATGGCGGCCGCCCCGACTAAGAGGGCCGCCCCGAGCGCAGTCTCGATGGTGTTCTGCGAGGTCTTCGAGTGCCCCATGAGGCGCAACAGATAGGCGCCGAGGAAGGCCATGGGGACGGACCCGAGGACCATCCAACCGACGAGCTTGAGGTTGACGGTGCCCTTGCGCAGGTGGACAGCCGCGCCGAAGGGACGCATGAACACGGCGGCAACCAGGTCGCTGGAGATGGCCGAAGAGGGGGTAACCCCGAAGAGCAGGATCAGCATGGGCGTCATCAGCGCCCCCCCACCGGCGCCGGTCATGCCCACCAGGAAGCCGATGACGGCGCTCCCGAGGACGATATACGGATCGATTTGCACGAGCGTCCCCCGGCGATCGACCGAAACGGCCCGATCGCTTACGTCACCTTGCAGCGCATCAGCCTATTGGCCGGCTCGGACGCCGCCGCACCACAGGTATCGAGCATTACCCGACGTCCACCGGGCTGGGGTCAATGCGTCTCCGGTAATGACTTGGAGAACTGTTGCAAGGTCTCTTCGACGTTCGTGTCTTCGTTGATTCGCGGGAAGTCCTCGCGCGTGTTCAGGTGGGGGAACGGGTCGTCGGGAGTGTCGATGCCGGTGGCGTCGCACAGGGGTCCCCACCCGTCCCCCGGTGTCCAGTCCACGAGCCGTTCAGAGGGCACCGAGGCCCGCACCTCAGCGTTGTGGCGCTCGTACGCGGCCCGCGCCGCCTCTTCGTCGGTCCAATCCGGGGTGAACCGAGCCGACGCCACCGCCTGCCACATCTCGAACCACTCGGCCATCTCCGCCGGCACATGTGCTTCATCCATAGAGAAGATCGTTTGGCTGGCGCTCTCCCACCAGGTCTTGCTGTCTGTTCGAGTCGAGAGCACGACTACCGCGCCAGGATTGGCCTCCAGGATCTCTCGCCAGAACAGGCAGGCCGGAAAGTCGGAGGTGGCGCCGTACCCGTCGAGGAGGAAGGCCCAATCGATCTTCCCGTTGTCGGCCGCTTCCCGCCACAGAGGCACGTGGTTTGGACGGCCGAAGATCTCGAGCATGTGATAACAGGGTCGTCCGAGCAACTGCTCCAGCCCCGTCTTGAGCGACAAGGTTCCCGTCCTACCGACACCTGCACCGACAATCCTGAGCGCCATGAAGCATTCTCCCCGTTGTCATCCGCCATCGACGTTCCGCCACGATAGCCACGCCCGATCCGAGGTGGAGGCGGCGCCCGCCGAGCGCCGACCGCTAGGTCGACTCAGCCCATCGGCACGCCACCCACTGGCAAATCACAGGCGTCAAACCCGCGCCGAGCCACCCCTGACCATCTCCAGGCTGACGGGTGGCCGGCGAGGCGAGTCGTAGGGCCCTAGCGACGAGCCCTGTGGCTTGCCACGCTGGGACCGTGGCCACGCGCATCGTCATCCTGGGAGGGGGCACGGGCGGAACGCTGTCGGCCAACAGGCTGCGGGCCGTCCTCGACGATGCCGAGATTGTCGTCATCGACCAGGACGACACCCACGTCTACCAGCCAGGCCTGCTGTTCGTGCCGTTCGGCCTGACCCACCTCGACGAGATCGTCCGCCCGCGCGGGCGCCAGCTCCACAGTGGCATCGGATACCGCCAGGCCGAGATCGACCACGTCGACCTGGAAGCCGAGCGTGTCTGGCTCGGCGACGGCACCGGGCTGGACTACGACGTGCTGGTCGTGGCCACAGGGTCGACCCTCGTGCCCGAGGAGACCGAGGGTCTCACCGGCCCGGGCTGGATGGAGAAGGTCTTCACCTTCTACACACCACAGGGCGCCGTCGCCCTGTCCGAGGCACTGGAGTGGTTCGACGGGGGCCGGCTGGTGGTGAACGTGGTCGATATGCCCATCAAGTGCCCCGTGGCCCCGCTGGAGTTCTGCTTTCTGGCCGACTGGTACCTGCGCGACCTCGGCATCCGCGACCGCGTGGAGCTTACCTATGTGACCCCCCTCGATGGGGCGTTCACCAGGCCGGTGGCCTCGGCCACCCTGGCCGGGCTCCTCGACGAGAAGGGCGTTGAGCTGGTGACCGAGTTCAACACCGGTGAGGTCGACGGTGCGGCCGGTCGGCTGGTGTCCTACGACGATCGAGAGGTTCCCTTCGACCTGGCCGTCGTCATCCCGCTCCATGGCGGTGCCCCATACGTTGGACGCTCTCCCGGATTGGGCGACGAGCTCAACTTCGTGCCGACCGACGAGCACACCTTGCAGTCCAAGGCCCGGCCCAATGTCTTTGTCATCGGAGACGCCGCCAACGTCCCGGTGTCGAAAGCCGGGTCGGTCACGCACTTCGAGGGTGAGGTGCTGGTGGAGAACATCGGGCGGTTCCTGGCCGGCGAGCCGCTCGACGCCAGCTACGACGGCCACGCTAACTGCTTCATCGAGACCGGCTTCCACAAGGCGTTGTTGATCGACTTCAACTACGACACCGAGCCCTTGCCGGGCCACTTCCCCACCGGCGTCGGCCTGCCGCTGCTCAAGGAGTCCCGCCTCAACCACCTGGGCAAGCTCATGTTCCAGTGGTTCTACTGGCACAGCCTGCTGCCCGGACGCGACATCCCGGGAGTGGGCTCGGCCATGCCCGAGCACGGCAAGCACAGGGAACCGGTGCGCCCATGACCCCGTATGCAGGGAGGTGTTGACCCATGCCCACCGCCATCTACGCCGGCAAGAGTGTCACCGTCAATGACGAGGGGTTCTTCGAGCAGCCCGATGAGTGGACCGAGGAGATGGCCCCGGAGATCGCCCGAGGCGAGGGTATCGATGCGCTCACCGAGGACCATTGGCGCGTCATCAAGTTCATGCGCTCCGAATACGCCGAGAAGGGCACGGGGCCCACGGTGCGGGTGTTGGGCAAGACCTCCGGGGTATCGGTGAAGGAGCTCTACCAGCTGTTCCCCAAGGGCCCGGCCAAGGTGGCGGCCAAGATCGCCGGGATCCCCAAGCCCCGTGGCTGCATCTGACGAGCCGACACCGACCCACGGGACGACAACGCCTCAGGAAAGGAAGCGCACCATGACCGACACCATCGAGAAGGTTTCCATCATCGTGTCGAAGGGATCGCTCGAAGGCGTCTACCCCGCGTTGATCATGGCCAACGGGGCCCGCGCCGAGGGGATCGAGGCCAACCTGTTTTTCACCTTCTTCGGCCTCGACGCCATCCACAAGACGCGCCACGACCACGTCAAGGTGGCCACCGTCGGGAACCCGGGGCTCCACCTGGCCACCATGGCCGGTGGCCTCCCCGGCGTGTCGTCGGTCATGACCCATTACCTCGAGCGCAAGATGGAGAAGCTCGACATCCCCTCCATCCCCGAATTCATCGAGATGATCGCCGACACCGGTGCCGGGCTCTATGGCTGCAAGGCATCGTGCGATCTCTTCGAGCTCACCGAGGACGACCTCATCGACCAGGTGAAGTCGATCATCACGGTGGGCGAGTTCTACGAGATGGCGGCGGGGGGCCACATCATCTTCACCTGATCTCAGGCGAGCTTCATGAACATCTTCTGGACGGCGTCGATCTCATAGCCGTCGGCCTCGGCGTCCTCGGGATGCTCGAGACAGTAGGTGAGGCCGGCGGCCACCAGGCGGAACCCGGCCTGCTCGAGGGCCTTGGTGGCGGCCGAGAGTTGGGTCACGACATCGCGGCACTCTCGGCCCTCGTCGAGCATTCGCTCGACGCCCTGGACCTGCCCGACCACCCGGTGGAGCCGCTTGCGAACATCCACGACCACGTCGTCGGGAAGTTCCATTTCCGCCTCCTGTTCTCGCGGGCGTGTGGCCGGAACGGCTCTCGGAAGAGCCCAACGACTCTACCTCAGTATATACCCGGGGGGGTATGCTACGGGTATGTGTAAAGCGGTCACTTGTAAGAAATGCGGGCGGACGACGTGGGCGGGATGTGGTGCCCACGTGGAGCAAGTACTCGGCGATGTCCCCCCGGCCGAGCGCTGCCGGTGCGAGGACCGGCGACCGGTTGCCAAGCGCAAGTTCTGGTTCTCCCGATGACCACATCGCAGCTTGCAGACGCCGAGTCGGTCAACAAGCGGGTCGTCATCGTTGGCGGCGTGGCGGGAGGAATGTCGACCGCCGCCCGCCTTCGCCGGCTCGATGCGAGCGCGACCATCACCGTCCTCGAGCGCTCCGGTCACGTCTCGTTCGCCAATTGCGGCCTGCCCTACTTCGTCGGCGGGCTCATCGAGGAGGAGGAGGACCTCACCCTCCAAACCCCCGAGCAGCTCTTCGACCGCTTTCGCCTCGACGTCAGGGTCCACAGCGAGGTGATCGCCATCGACCGGGTCAATCACACCGTCACGACACGCTCGACGATCACCGGCCAGGAAACCATCGTCGGCTACGACCACCTCGTGCTCTCCATGGGAGCAGCGCCCGTGCGCCCCCCGATCCCGGGATATGACCGGGTCCGGACCCTGCGCACGGTGGAGGACGCTGCGCGCATCGTTTCGGACGTCGACGTCGCACCGTCGACGGTGGTGGTGATCGGCGCCGGTTTCATCGGGCTGGAGATGGCCGAGAACCTCGTGACCAAGGGCCTCGACGTCACGATCGTCGAGGCGACCCCGCAGGTGCTCCCGCCCTTCGATCCGGAGCTGGCCGTCCTCGTCGCCGACGAGCTGGTCGCGCACGGCGTCCGCCTCGAGACCGGGATCACGGTCGCATCGGTGCAGGACACCACCGTCACCCTGGCCGACGGCCGGGTCCTCGCCGCCGACCTCGTCGTCGGGGCGATCGGCGTCAGGCCCGACGTCAGTCTGGCCGAACTGGCCGGGCTCCAACTCGGGCCGAACGGCGGGATATCGGTGAACGAAGCGAACCAGACCAACGATCTTGCTATCTATGCCGTCGGAGACGCGGTCGAGAAGCCGGACGCCGTCTCGCATGCGACGTCGCTGATCGCCCTGGCCAACATCGCCAATCGACAGGGACGGCGGGTCGCCGACCACATCGCCGGGCGACCGTCGCACGAAACCGCATCCCTCGGGACGGCAATCGTCAAGGTCTTCGACCTCGTGGCGGCGACGGTGGGTTGGAGCGAGCGCCACCTCCGGACGGCCGGGAGGGACTTCCGGGCGATCCATTCCCATCCATTCGACCACGCCACGTACTACCCCGGCGCCACGCGCATGGCGGCGAAGCTGATCTTCGACCCGAACGATGCCACGATCCTCGGGGCCCAGATCGTCGGTCGAAACGGCGTCGACAAGCGGATCGACGTCATTGCCACGGCGATGACGGGTGGGATCACCGCGGACCGCCTGGCCGACATCGAGCTCGCCTACGCCCCGCCGTTCTCGTCGGCCAAGGACCCGGTCAACCTGCTCGGCTACATGGCCGAGAACGTGCTCAGCGGTGACTGCGATGTCGTGGACCCGGCCGAGCTCGACGGGCTGGTCGCCCAGGGGTGGACCCTCGTCGACGTCCGTACGGCGGAGGAGCACGCCAACGGAGCCATTCCCGGATCGATCAACGTACCGATCGATACGCTTCGTGACCAGCTCGACGCGCTCGGGCCCAGTCCGATCGTCGTCTACTGCGAGGTTGGCCAGCGAGGCCACACGGCTACCGCTCTGATGCACGAGCTCGGAATCACCGCGCGCAACCTCGACGGTGGCTATCGGACGTGGGCAGCTTGGTTGCGTGCGCAAGTCCCGGCTCAGTGCTGATCAGGGCTAACTAACTGTTGTGCAAGCATAAGGGACCGTCAAGCGACGAGACCACGACGATGCGCATAGGCGACGGCCTGGGAGCGATCCCGGCTGCCCGTCTTGGCGAAGATGCGATTCACGTGTGTCTTGACCGTGGCCTCACTCACGAAGAGTTCCCTCCCGATCTCGCCGTTGGAACGCCCAGCGGCGATCAGACGGAGGACCTCCGCCTCTCGCTCTGTAAGCCCGTCGGGTAGGGGTCCGCCTACGTTTCCTGTTCCTGGCAACGTGGCCACATCCACGAGTCGGGCCTGGACCGCCGGGTCGAGGACGGCCTGGCCCGAGGCGGCGGCTTCGATAGCGCGACCGATGTGATCCCGGCCGGCGTCTTTGGTGATGTACCCGATTGCCCCCGCCCGCAACGCCCCAACGATCGACTCGTCGTCGGCATACGTGGTGAGCACCACCACCTGGGTCTCGGGATGTTCCGCGCGGATACGCCTCGTCGCTTCCACCCCGTCCACCCGTGGCATGCGCAGGTCCATCAACACGACCTCGGGTGTGAGGTCGGCGACCAGGGAGACCGCCTCCTCCCCGTCGGCCGCGGATCCCACGACCTCGATCCCGGGCATGGTCTCCAACAAGGTGACCAGGCCCTCCCGGACGACCCTCTGGTCGTCGACGACCACGACCCTCACCCCGGCACCGCCACCTGGACCGTGAACCCCAGGGCGCTCGGCTCGGCCTCGACGTGGCCACCCAGCAACTCGATGCGCTCACGCATACCTTGCAGACCGAACCCGCCTCTCGTCGCGCTCAGCTCGCTCGTTGCCTCGGCGGGCGGGCACAGACCGTTTGTGACCTTGAGCGTCGTCGACTGTGGGTCGAAGTCGAGGTAGATCGACACCGGCGCCCCGGGCGCGTGCTTTCGGGCGTTGGTGACCGCCTCCTGGGCGGCGCGATAGAGCGCCAGTCCGGCGTCTGCCGCCAGAGGACGTGGAGTACCCGTGACGGTAAGTTCCGCGCCGTCGCGGGCGGCCAACGACGCCAGTTGCTCGGCCAGCGCCACCGGCTCGTCGCGCAACGCCTGCACCGCCTGGCGGGTCTCCTCCAGTCCCTGGACTGCGAGCCTCCGCGCCTGCTGGACAAGCCGGCGGGCCTTTGAGGGGTCATCGTTGTTCTCCAAGAGCGCGTCGGCGGCGTCGAGTTGGACCGACAAGGCTCCCAGGGAGTGGGCGAGAACATCGTGGACCTCGCGTCCGATCCGGTTGCGTTCGGCCAGGGCGGCGGCACGATCCCGTTCGGCGTCGGCGCGGACCCGCTCGGCCAGGAGCTGCTCGGCCTGGAAGGTCCGCTCGGCGTACTGGCGTCGGCTGGCGCGAAAGCGGCATTGGCCCGCCCGCTTGGTCGTCCTGCGCCAACGGGGATCAGGGGTCCTTGTCGATGAGAAGCGCTCGCCGAGGGCACTGACGTACCACCTCGCGGGCGATGGATGCCAATGCGGCGGGGACGGGCTCACCGCTGATAACCGGATAGCCCCATTCGTCAAGTGCGATGAGCTCGGGCAGGAGCTCGGCACAGTAGCCAAAAGCGTCACAGTTGACTGGGTCGACTTTCAGGGTCGTTATCGGGTTCCGACTCTGCCGGACGTGGCGGTCGCCGTGCGACGAGCTCACCGAGTCCCCACCGACGGAAGTCATCGTGGCCCGTGGCGTGCTGAGAGCGCATCATCGGGCCAGCCACCGACCCGGGTGACCGCCCCGTCGAAGCGGACGAGGCGAGCAGCCTGGCCCATGGACGCGATCCGCCGTGGGGCGACGCTACCCCAGACGATGGCGGCAGTACTTGCCGCGTTAGCGTCGACGCACGTCTGACCGGTGGCCGAGACCAACGTCCAATGCGCTGGAGCGACGTCCCCGGTCCTCGGGTCGATGATGTGGTGCAGCCAGCGGGCTCCTCGCCGCCACGAGCGCACCGCCGTGCTCGAACTCGCCAGGCCGCCCGAAGTAATGGCCACAACGTGGCCGACCGCGTCCAGCGGCGTCGACGAGTCCACCGCGATCCCGACGGCCCAACCGCCATCAGGGGCAGTACCGGCGACGGCCACATCGCCGCCCAGGTTCACGAAGGCGCCGCCGCCGATGCTCCCGGCGATACGTCGAGCAGCGCGATCTGCGGCAAGAGCCTTGGCCGACGCACCCAGGTCCACGAGAACGCCGGCTGGCACTCGCACCGTCTGCCGTCGCGGGTCGCATTCGATCCGCCACCATCCCGGTACTCGTCGTGGTGCCACGTCACCCGGGTTGCCGGTCGGGGCCACGGCGGCGAAGTCCCGCTCGTAGCCGAGGGCCTCAAGGGCGCGCCCAACGGTGGGGTCGACAGCGCCCCCGGTTCGCTCGGCCACGTCGCGCGCAACCGCCACGGCCTCGAAGAGCAGAGAGCTGACGGAGACCGGGCGACCTTCGGCGCGCATCAGGGCCCATAGCTCCGAGTCGGGGCGGAACCGGCTGCAAGCCCGGTCGATGGCATCGATCTCATGGCGCAGCAGGCGACCGGCCTCGTCGATGGCGCCTTGCTCGGTAACCACCAGGTCCACCGTGGTGCCCAGGGCTCGCCCCGAGCGCCTCGGAAGTGCGTCGACTCCCTGGCCGCTGTGTCCGATTGTTCTTGTCATCTACGGCACCTCACCTTCTGGCGAAATGGTGCACGTCTGACCATGACCAGCACATGAAGACGACCTCGGAAGTGCCTGTGAGTTCATGTGTCGAGGGGGTTCCTGCCATTGGATTGAAGGTGGCGCAGCAGCTCTCGATGCCAGCAACCGGCCGGCGAAAGGCTCTCCGATAACGGACCGGGTCTAGAAGCACCATCTGCGGCGGGTCGAGGCGCTCACGTATGATGTTGAGCGGCTCGATGACTGCTCCGGGCATCGAGCTCGGTGTGGAGAAGAAACCAGCGACGGCCGGCCCGATCAAGAGAAGGTGACCGTACGCCTCGGCCTCCGCGGCTATCCCTTTAGTCGCGGGATCACCGACGAACGATCCGACACCGATGTCGGACAGTACGCCGGCGTCCGGGATGTCCCACCCCTGTGTTTTCATGGCGGCCAAAACGTTTGCTTGCAGCTCGCCCGCCAGCGTTTGGCTCTTGGTCGAGAAGGGCCGATAGGCGTCGTAGGCCGTCAGGCTGCCAGCGTCGTGCGGAAAGCCAGCGTCGAAATAGATGCCGACTAGAACATCCGCCTTGGCCAGATTGGCGCAAATATCGCGTGCGGCCACATCGTCATGTGCACCTTGAAGCATGAGAACTCCGCTGGACACATCTCCAGGCCCGAGCCGCAGAACGGTCGAGGATTGCGTGCGCGACACCACCACCCGAAGACCCTTGGCCCGAAGCAGCGCCATAGTGTCCAGCTCGACCGGGAGCGTCTCGTCGGCCTCGTAGATCATGGTGCCGGCCTGGGTGAGCGGTTCGGCGCCCAGCCATGTCCAGGAGACGGTTCGTCCCATCGGCCGAAGCGGTGGTCAGGTCGACGGAGGGTGGTTATCACCACACAACCGACGCTAAGGATCGGACCTTACGCCCACATGAAAGCGCCCAAACGGCCACTGAGGGTGATCTCTGGCGGTGCTTGCCGTCATCCGCTCTTCAGGTTGAACGTGTAAACCATGAGCTGTGAGGGTGCTCGTCGCCGAGGACGACGTCGGGCTGCGGTCAGTCCTCGAGCGGGCGCTGCGGGAGAACGGCGATGTGGTGGACGCCGTGGCCAACGGGGAGCGCGCCCTGGCCTTCCTGCGTACCTACGAGTACGAAGTCGCCGTCCTCGACTGGCGCATGCCAGGAACCTCGGGGCTCGATGTCGTGCGTAAGATTCGGCAACTGGGGTCGTCGCTTCCCGTGTTGATGTTGACCGCCCGGGACACCGCCGGTGATCGGGTCACCGGGCTCGACGAGGGCGCTGACGACTACCTGGTCAAGCCCTTCGACCTCGGCGAGCTGTTGGCGCGCCTGCGGGCACTTCAGCGCCGATCTCCAGCGTTGCTGGCCACCGTGCTCGTCGTCGGCGATCTCGAGCTCGATCCGGCCACCCGAGAGGTCCATGTGGGGTCGACCCGATTGGGATTGACCGGGATCGAGTTGTCGATCTTGGAGATCCTGATGCGCCGGTCCCCGGCCGTGGTTGCCCGGCGCTCCATCGCCGTCCACGTCTGGGCCGAGGAAGCCGACGCCTTGGGTTCCAACACGATCGACGTCCACTTGGCCCGGTTGCGGGCCAAGTTGGCTTCCGGCCGGGTGCGCATCGAGACGGTGCGAGGCGTGGGTTACCGGATGGTGCCGGCATGAGCCCGCCTCGCCGGGAGCGACGAGGATATGCAGCCCACGCCGTGCGCGTGGCCGTGGTCGTGACCTTGCTCATCGGTGTGTTCTACGTGGCCGTCATGGTGATCTTCAACCTCGTCAATGCCAACCGCCTCGTCGCTCAAGTCGACGCCCACCTGAGCGATCGGCTCAGCACGGCGAGCTACAGCCGGAGCCTGTCTCCACGTAGCGTGGGTGACGACCACGACCTCGATGACGTGCCCGTCGTCGTCTGGCGCGTCGACGACTCTGGGCACACGTTTTCCTCAAGCACGGCCGCACCTGCACTTCCGGCTGCCGCCTGGTCACGCTCCGGTCTGCCCACGACGGCCCGGCTGGGATCGACCTCGTTCCGCTTCGAGGCCCAGCGAGCGGGTGACGGATGGTTGGTGGCCGGGGAAAGCCTGGCCGACACGACCCACATAGAGCGGGTACTCATTGCCGCCGAGGCCATCGCCGGGCCGTTCGTTCTCATGGCCGTCTTCCTCGGCACGTTGGTCATCGGGCTCAAGGCCTCGGGCCCCGTCGAAGCGGCGCGTCGACGCCAGCTCGAGTTCACCGCCGACGCATCCCACGAGCTGCGCACACCCCTGAGCGTGATCGAAGCCGAGGTGGCGCTGTCCCTGTCCGCCCGACGCGACGCTGCTGCCTACCGCGAGACGCTCGAGCGGGTCGGGGGGGAGAACAAGCGTCTGCGCCGGATCGTCGAAGACCTGCTCTGGCTGGCCCGGTTCGACGCCGAACCTCCACCCCCGGGGGACGAACCGGTCGACATCCTCACCCTTGCCCACGGTTGTGCCGAGCGATTCGGCGCCGTGGCGCAGTCGCGTGGCATCGACGTGTCCGTGCGCTCGGAGGGCGAAGCCCGAGCCTGGATCTCGGCGCCCGTCGAATGGATCGACCGTCTCATCGGTGTCCTGGTGGACAATGCCTGTCGCCACGCGGGCGCAGGTCGTGCCGTGGCTATCGTCGTCGGGGCTCACGGCAACCGGGTCAGCCTGGCCGTGGACGACAGCGGCCCTGGCATCCCCGCCGAACTCCGCCCTCAGTTGTTCGACCGGTTCTACCGGGCGACCGAAGAAGGTACGGGCGCAGGTCTGGGGTTGGCTATCGCCGACTCCGTGGTCCGGTCGACGGGTGGTCGTTGGCACGTCGGCGACGCCGCTCTCGGGGGCGCGCACATGGAGGTCTCCTGGCACCGCCCCGGGCCGCGGTACCCGTCGCCGCGACGTTCGCTCACGAGCGACGGGAACGGAGAGACTGGTCGATCCTCTTCCTCGGGAGCGTCGACGCAAGTCGGATCGTCCGAGCTCCAACGCGCAGCGACCTCGGCACCTCCGAGGTCGCTGCGCAGCGGTCCAGGGAACCGCACTCTCTGATTCTCCTCGGAAACCGTGAAGGCACCATGAAGACTTTCCCCGCGGTTGCAGGATGCTTTCCTCGTCGAGCGACGGATGCGCCCAAAGCGTTGGTCAGAAGCCGTGGATGGGAGTCTCGGCGCTCATGAATCGATCAGTAGTCCTCTCCGACTAGCTAGCCCGACAACCTACGCCAGGCGGATTTGGGCAAGAGACTGAAAACGGCGAACAAGAGACGCAGGGAGGCGGGCGACCAGACGACGTCCACTGATCGTTCGAGGCCGCGCACGATGTCGGCCGCTACGGCTTCAGGAGTGGTCGCCATCGGTGCGGCGGGACGACCTGCGGTCATGCGGGTGGCCACCCATCCTGGACGTACGATCGTCACACCAGCGCCGCTTAGCCGCAGAGCTTCGGCGAGGCCTTGGGCGAACGAGTCGAGTCCCGCCTTCGACGCACCGTAGACAAAGTTGGAACGCCGGACGCGCACGCCGGCCACCGAGGACAAAACCAACAACCGACCGTGGCCTTGCGAGCGCAGCACCTCGGCGAACGCGACCATTGCCGCGGCGGGACCCGAAAAGTTCGCGTTGAATACCGCCGCAGCGGCCGCCGGGTCGGATTCACACGCGGCTTGGTCACCGAGAACTCCACAGGCCATCAGGACGAGGTCAATCCGTCCCATCCGGCCGGCGACGTCCCGGGCCAGCAGCTGCTCCAGGTCGACGTCGGTCGCGTCCCAGGCGACGGTCTCGACCGTTGCGACACCCAGAGCACGTAGCTCCCTGGCCGCGTCATCGAGACCGGCTTTATCGCGCCCGGCCAGCACGACATGTCGGAGATAGCGCCCGGCCAGCTTCCGCATCACGGACCGAGCGATCTCGGAGGTGCCGCCCAGCACAACGGCGGTTTGCGGCATACCGAAGGCATCGTTCACGTTGTGTCGCTTCCTCTGTTTTGTCCAGGGATCCCGGAGGGATAATCGGTGCAATCGCCATCTCTCATCCGAGAGCACCCGACAGGCGGTGCCCTCGGATCGGCGGGCGCAAACCCCCGCGTTCAACGAGCCCGAGCCGGCGGGCGAGGTCCGAGACGAGTAGGCGCTCGGGATCGACCCGGTCTCGCACCTCTTGCCACTCGCCGAGGCGCGGGTACATCGCTCCAGTGAGCTCGGGGCGCAGCCGCGAGTCCTTGGCGAGGTAGATGCGACCCCCTGCTGCGGCCACCTTTCCATCGAGCTCGTCGAGCAAGGTAGCCAGCGTCGTGGAGGCTGCTGACATATCGAGCGCGAGTGTCCATCCCGGGCCGGGGAACGACAACGGCCCAGGGTCGGCCTCTCCAAAGCGCTTCAGCACTCCGAGGAACGATGGCGCGCGCGTGGTGGACAGCCGTTCGAGAACACCACGTAGCACGTCCTCGGCACCGAAAGGCACGACGAACTGGTACTGCACCAGGCCCCGTCTGCCGTAGAGGCGATTCCACGCTCCGAGCGCGTCCAGAGGGTGAAAGTACGTGCCAATCCTCGTCGGCTCTCGGAGCCTCATCCGGGGTGCTCGGCGATACCACAGCTCGTTGAAGGCGGCCACCGTCAACGGATTGAGCAGTCCTCTCGGCCCGAGGACAGGCACTTCGAGTGGTGCCCGGGGGTCGAATGTGCACGCTTCGACCGCGGTGAGATCGGGAACGTCCTCGAGCCCGGCATGCTCTGCCCGTGTGAGCACCGCCCGGCCGAGTCGTCGGCCCCTGGCCAGACAGTCAATCCAGGCCACGGAGTAGCGGTAGTCGTCGTCACGTTCCGCCATGCGGACCAGGCAATCTTCGAGGTCGCTTGCCTTCTCCGTGTCCACAAGCATGTAGGCGGTTTCGATCCTCAGCAGTTGAATCGTCGCGTCAAGAATGACACCGGTGAGCCCCATTCCTCCGGCGGTGGCCCAGAAGAGCTCAGCGTTGGTGTCAGGGCTCACTTCCCAGGTCCCGGTGGGCGTGGCAAGCGTAAAAGACTTCACGTGCCCGCAGAACGAGCCGTCTCGATGGTGGTTCTTCCCGTGGATATCGGCGGCAATCGCCCCGCCGACGGTGACCTGTCGCGTCCCGGGAGTTACCGGAAGGAACCACCCTTGCGGCACGAGCAGGCGCATCAGGTAGTCGAGACTCACCCCGGCACCCACCCGGACCCAGCCGGCGTCCAGATCAGCGTCGAGCACCGCTGTGAGCGCTGAAGTGTCAACCACCACCCCGCCAGCCGACTGCGCGGCATCGCCGTACGAGCGGCCAAGACCACGCGCAACCACCGCGCGCCCAGTGCGAGCGGCGCCCTCCAGAACCAGCGTGACCTCTTGCGGTCCACACGGGCGGGTGATGTCGGCTGAACTCGGTGCGGTGCGTCCCCAGCCACTCAAGATTTGACGGGTCGTGGGTATCTCACTCATCGCATTTGGGGGACAGCGCGACGGTGCCTCTTCCGCGGTCATTATCCGTAGACGCCGATAGCGAACAACACTACCCACGCGACGCCCAACACCTGGAGCGTTCGATCGCCCAGGGCGAGGTTCTCAGGCGCCGCTCCCTCGCCCGATTCGAAGCGCAACTCGAGGAGGAGCACAGCCACGACGAAGGGCACGATCGACAGCTCGAACCAGGTCGCGTGGTGACCCGTCGCGATCTGGCCGGCCCGCTCGAAGGCCCACAGGCAGTACGCACTGAGGGTGACTGCGGCGGCGATCAAGCGGACCGAACGCAAGAAAGCGGGCGGATAGGCGCCGAGTGAGCGCCGATGCACGGTGCGCAGCTCCCCGAGGTCAGCGTGCTCGGCACTGCGCTTCCCAGCAACCACCATCAAGGAACCGAAGGATGCCACGATCAAGAACCAATCGGACAGGGGTACGCCAACGGCGATGCCCCCGGCAATGGCCCGAAGAACGAAACCGGAGGCGACACAGGCCAGGTCGATCACCGGCTCGTCTTTCAATCGAAGTGAGTACGCGACCGACACCGACGCGTAGATCGCCATCACCAAGGCAAGTCGACCACCGGCGAGCAACCAGGCAAGGCCCACGGATGTGGCGAGGAGCACCGAGCCGATGCCGAGCGCTAGCGGCACGCTCACGTCCCCAGAGGCCACGGGACGGAGGCGCTTTGTCGGATGGTGGCGATCGGCTTCGGCGTCGACGGCGTCGTTCACGAAGTAGACGCCGGCGGCGGCGAGACAGAAAATCCCTAGTGTCCCCAACGCTCGCAGCGCGTCACGCTCAGTAAAGAGAACGCCGGCAGCAAGAGGAGCGGTGAAGACGAGAATGTTCTTGATCCATTGACGCGGCCGAGCAGTGGAGATGAACCCCGACCACACACTTCGGTGCTGGACGTCCGGCTCTCGGGGAACGAGGGCTCGGGCCAGCGGTGGATGGGCTCCGCCCACGGCCACGACCTCGTTCAGTTCGCCGTCTGCGAGGGTGTCTTGTCTCATCCACTCAGACCGGGTCGCACCGACATCGTGAAGAAATCTCTGGACCACCAGGGCTCGAAGTATCGATTCGGCGCGCCCGCCATACTCGCGAGGAGGTCGGTCCCGTTCGCCGGGGAAGCCGGACCGGTGGGCGAGGCCGGATCGAAGGTGGCCAAGTTGACCCAGTCGGTGTTGATGTCGAGCTCCATGGCCCGAACCGCACCGGCCCGAACCAGGACATTGGCCAGGTCGGTGATGTTCAGATCGGGTCCACCCACGTAGACGAGCGCCCCGTTCGCGGTCACCCCCACCCCGGACCGCCAGACATAGACCTGATTACCCAGCGTGTATCCCCATTGGCTGGTATCGACGGCGTTGAGGCCCGGGACGGGCTTGCCACCGTCGACAAGGAGGCCGAGGTTCTGGCGCACAGCCACCACGTTGGGCGTCATCGATACATCGCGACCCCACTGACCGATGGTGGCCGATCCGTCTCTGTAAATGACGAAGGACGCGGCCCCCTGACGGAGCGGAAGGACGCTCGTGCCTTGGGTGTAATAACCGCCCTCGGCGTCGGACATGCGGAAACCGGCGTTGAACGCGGCGACCAGGGTGGCGGCCGCCGACGAGCTGATCGGCGCCGTGTTCTGCCACGGCCCATCACCGGGAATAGTGCTACCCGAGTACAACGTGGCCCGAAGCAGCGTGGTGTCCATCCACGCCACTCCGACCACGACACTGGTGTGGACCGCGTCGGGGCGCAAGTACGTCTCATAGACGGCCGGCACGCCGCCTGCCGTGCGTCCCGCTGATTGCCACTGACCCTCTCCGGCGATCGCCGGGGTGGCAAACGGCACGATCGGAGCGGGAGCGGGTAGGCGTGCTGGCGATCGCGTGGGCGGAGGGAGCGGGGTCGAGGAATGGGCGACCGGAATGGCTCCGGCCTGTGGCTTCCCGCCGACCGGCGGTGGATGGTGGGCGTACCACTCGCTTTCGATCCAGGTCACCATGGACGCTCCGCCGTGTCCGCGCGCCCACTCGGCCAGACGCGCCGAGACGCTCGTTCCGAGCCCGGGGTTGGTCAACGCGGAGCCGATCGACCACCACACCGGCGTGATCAGGATGACAAGACTCAAGAGCACGGCCACCACGCGGCGTCGGCGGATGGCGCGTGGGGTCAGGTACCGTCGCGACGTGCCTCGGCGCGGTCCGTCGGCGTGATTGCGGGTGTGGCCAGCCCTCGGTGCGCGGGAAAGGGTGCTGGTGGGCACGCGACCGACCCTAAGGGGTCGACCTTACGCCAGCGTGAAGTGGTTGATGTCGTGACGGAGGGTGGTGACACACCGCTCGAGTTTCGGGCACGTTCTCGTGCGGGTTCGTCGTCAGTATCGCAGGTCGGCTGGGAAGAGTGGACCGGCGTTACTCGTCGGCAAGGACCTGGCGGTCGGCCGAGCTCCACCGCTCTCCACCGTTAGAGACGTGACCGCCTGTCTTCAGAGATGATCGGAACCTAGACGTCGGCCGTAACGCCCTACGCCGCAGACAAGGCGATGGCAGGATCGTCGGTCGGGCTCAATGCCGAAGCAAGGTCTACCGACGTGGTGCCCCCTGGGCCCAACGCTGTGTCGAGAAAGCGCACGGTCTCAGTCCGCATGGCCGCCGCTGCCGGCGAGGCGCCGATAAACGTTCCGAGATGATCACCCCCGGCCACCGTGAGCATCACCTTGGCTGCCACATCGGCGGCTTGGAAGACCTCGGTGGACTTCGGCAGCAGTCCGTACTCGTCGTCGGTGCCCACCGCCACGAGCAATGCGCCGACCGTCGGGGTGGTCCATGGACCAGGGACATTTGGCGGGATCTCGCCGGCCAGGCACAGATAGGCGCGTATTCGGGAATCGACAAAGGCTGGGTTGAGCGCCAGCAGAGCCACATCGGTGCCACCGTCAGAGTGCCCAGCGACGGCGACACGGGTGGGATCGACAGGCCCCGCCCGCCCGCCGAGCAACGACGAGATGACGAACGAGATGTCGCGGGCCTGATCGGGGTAATTGCTCACCGGGGTTCCGGGCAAGGTGTCGGCCGAGTCGGGAAACGTCGGTGCCGCCACCAGATAGCCGGCCGCCGCCCAGGCGTCAAGGAGCGTCTCGTACTTGCCCGGGTCGCTGTCCCACCCGTGGGCGAATACCACGAGCGGCAGGGGACCGATCGGGCCCACCGGCCGGCGGATGACGGTGACGAGCAGGCGTCCCGCTACCGCCGGCACGTCGCCACGAGCCGGCGTATTGCGGCTCGGGTCGATCAACGTGATGGTCTCGTCCTCAACGGGGTACGGGGGCAAGGGCGCGGGTTGGGTGCTCTCGCCCGCGCGATGAGGCGAGGTCTTCGCCGTCTGCTTGGCCCGCACCTGGTCGGATCTGCTCCCGGGTCCGCCAGCCGCCTGTATGTCGATGGGCGCCAACGCGGTAACGGCGATGACAGCGACGGCGACGGCGATGGCGATGACCAACGCCCAGGCCTTCCAACGCCTTCGGCGGGCCTCACGTTCACCGTTTGCCGTCGATGGGGCTCCGGTCACGTAGGTGCCGAACCACCGGTCGACACGACGACGTATCAGAGTGCACCGACGCAGGTCATATGGCCAACACGGTCACGAAGTCGCGGGTCCAACCGAACAGGTACTGGTCAGCTGGACGATTCTGGCCGGGGATGCCAGGGATGAGCGGGCCCCCAGCCGTCTTGGTCAGGGCCAGCTCGATCCAGTTTGGATTGATGTCCAGTTGCATGGCCGATGTGGCGCCCGCGGCTGTCAGCGCGTCGGCGACATCGATGGGAAGGGCCTGCATGCTGGCGGCATAGAGGATGTTGCCCTGCGCATCCTCGCCTACTGCACTCCGGGCCACCACCGCGCCACCGCCCAAGGTCGCACCCCAGACCCCGATGTCCGAGATGTTGGGGCTGATCACGGAGTCGACGATCAAAGGGGCGAGGTTCTGTCGCACGCTGACCACGTGCTCTTTGGGATAGGGCAGATCCTGTCCCCACCGGCCGATGTGCGCGACACCGGTGGTGTCGATGACGAGGCTCGCTGCCCCGACCACGAGGGGTACCAAGACCTGGTGGTCGACCTCGAACCCGCCGACTCCGGCTCCTGCCTTGAATCCACCGTTGAAGGCGGCGAGAAGCAAGGGACGCTCGTCGGCAGAGACGACCGGCGAGTCTTGGGGACCGATGACAGCGTTGCCGACCGGAGGGTCGGTGCTCCCCACGTGCAGATCGAACGTGACCTGGCCAAAGCGAAATCGGGTAACGACGATCGAGCGACCGCCGGGAACGGTGACCGTCCGCTGGTCGACGGCGATGCCCGACGACCCGTAGCTGACGGGAGTCCAACCGGGTTGCTCCGCAAGGGCAGACCCAATGGTCAAGGCCCTCACCTCTGGTTGGGGTGGGGCGGTCGGGCCCAGGGCCGCCGTGGTCGTAGTGAGAGATCGGTGGGCCTGCCCGATGGAAGTCTGCCCACCGGACGCGGTGCACGACGCCAGGGCGACCACGAGGACAAGCAGCCCACCGGCGATCAAACGCCGACCCCGGGGACCGAGGGAGAATCCGCCGATGCGATCTGCAGTCCCCTCGAGCTCCATGTTCCCAGCGTGTCGATAGCGCCTGAAGAAATCGTGACGTCGGAGCGGATCGGCCAGGCACGATCTCGCCGCCGGGGATACGGGGGGAGACACCAGAGCCCCGGGCTGGAGAATCTTTGCCTCGCAAGCAGCGGCTTTGTCGAACCCGCATCGCACAGGGTTTTCCAAGGCGTTCTTCATGGTCCGGTCATGGTCGGTCACACACCATGGCTCCCGGAAGAAGAGGTCGAGTCATGATGAGCCACCGGTACTACCCACAACCTCTGGATTCTCCGACCGCGGCGTTCGATCGCGTCCGGCGGGTGTCGCGATGGATCACCGCCGGGGCCACCGCGTCGGTGGTGGTCATCATCGGCGCCGTTGCTCACCAGATTCCAGGTCGGTCGACGTCCGCTGCGACCACGACGAACGAGGCCCCAGTGGCGCCCGGCCAGAGCCCAGCCACGTCGACGACCGCCGGCGGGGGCAGCACCATCAGTGGCAGCGGGCACTCCGCCAGTCAACCGGCGATGGCTCCGACGCCTACCCGGCAAGCGCCGGTGGCGGTTTCCGGCGGTAGTGGCTTTTGACCAGTGTCGTGACGGCGGTCTCGTCATCGCAGATGCTGTGGTATTCGACGCGCGCCACCGGCCTGGTCGCGCTCGTGCTCTTGACCGCCACCGTGGTACTGGGTGTGCTCACCTCGGTACGACTCAGAACGAGGAACTGGCCCGGCTTCGCCTTCCAGAGCCTGCATCGCCGGATCTCGCTTCTGACCGTCGTCTTCGTTGGCCTGCACGTCGTGACCACGGTGTCCGATTCCTTCGCTCCGATCGGCTGGGTATCGGCCGTGGTCCCGTTCACCTCGCCCTATCGGCGGCTATGGCTCGGCCTCGGCACCGTCGCCGTCGACCTCTTGCTTGCCGTCGCCGTGTCGAGCCTCCTGCGCCACAGGATCTCCCCCCACTCGTGGAGGGCTCTGCATTGGCTGGCCTACGCCAGTTGGCCCTTGGCCGTCGCCCATGGGTTGGGGACCGGCACCGACCCCCACCTGGGATGGGTGTTCCTGCTCGTGGTCGGTTGTGTGGCCGCGGTGGTGGGCGCAGTGGGGTGGCGTTTAGTCGCCGGGTGGCCGGCCCAAGCGGGAGCGCGGGTGGCGGCGGCCACGACGAGCGTCGTGGCCGTGATCGCCCTAGCGGCATGGACAACCACCGGACCACTGCGACCCGGCTGGCCCGCTCGCGCCGGCACCCCCCCGGCGCTCCTGGCCGGATCGAAGACGACGGTCGCTTCACCGACGACGATCGCCCCGCCCTCCGGTGCGCTGGGGGCGGCGAGCCCTCCGGCCCCAAGTTCCCTGCCTGCACCGCCATTTCACGCCACCTTCGCCGGCACCATCACCCAGCAGACCCTGTCGAACGGGTCAGAGAAGGTCGAGATCAAAGCCGAGACCTCGAGTTCACTGGTTTCCGTCCTTGTGATCGTGATCAGCGGGTCACCAGACGGGTCAGGCGGCGTGGTCATGGAGCAGGGCCAGGCCAGCTTCGGGCCCCCCGCCGCACCGACCCAGTACCAGGGTCAGGTCGTCGGCCTGGACGGTCCCCGAATCCTACTCTCGCTAGCCGACCAGGCCGGGACCCGAATGGAATTGCAGGTTGACATCGGCATCGTCGGATCCACGGTGACCGGCGAGCTGGCAACGTCCAGCGCCGCCGGCGAGGGAGGGAACCTTCGGTGACGACCTCTGAATCCTTGGCCATTAGCCACGCGCTCCCCCCGACGTCCAACCTCCGGCTCCTGGCCGCGTGGTCGTCCACCGGTCGATCCGACCTCGGTGCACATCTGGGCACGCACGGCCCCGTGGCAATCCCGCGTCGACACGACCGCGCCTGGTCCCAGAACCTCGTCGAAGGGATCCGCGCCGCGGGGCTCACCGGCCGCGGTGGAGCCGGCTTCCCCACGGCCCGCAAGGTGGACTCGATCCGCAGCGGTCGGCGGCTCCCGCTCCTGGCCGTCAACGCGATGGAAGGGGAACCAGCCAGCCAGAAGGACCGCGTCCTGCTGGCCTGCGCCCCCCACCTGGTCCTCGACGGCGCCGACTTGGTGGCACGAGCCATTGCCGCGACCGAGATGGTCCTGTGCGTAGCCGACGATCGCCCTGACAGCGCCGATCGCGTCCGCGTCGCGCTAACCGAGCGGGCCGAGGCCGGGTTCGATCGTCCGTCCATCCGTTTGGTGCGACCACCCGCGCGCTACGTGAGTGGTGAGGAGTCGGCCCTTGTCCACTGGCTGGCGGGCGGTCCGGCGCACCCGCAGTTCAGAGTTTCCAAGTCCACCCCGCTCTCGATCAAGCGCCGGCCGGTCCTCGTTCTCAGCGTCGAGACCCTGGCCCACGTGGGCCTGATCGCTCGCCACGACCCGCGGTGGTTTCGCAGGGCCGGCCTCCCGGAGGCGCCCGGAACGTGCCTGGTGACCCTGTCGGGCCCCCTGGCCAACCCCGGTGTGTGTGAGCTCGAACTCGGTACCCCAATTGCTTCGGTCCTCGAGCGTGCCGGAATCGAGGACCCGATCGGCGCCGTCCTCGTCGGAGGCTTCGGCGGAACGTGGCTTCGCTCCGGATTGCTCGCGACCCCGTTCGCGCCGGGGCCACTGGCTGCCGTAGGAAGTTCGATGGGCGCCGGCGTCATCGCCGCCATCCCGGCCACGTCGTGCGGGATCGCCGAGACGGCGCGCATCGCCGCCTACATGGCGACTGAGAGCGCGGGACAGTGCGGACCATGCGTGTTCGGTCTGCGCGCTCTCGCCACGGATCTCCGCCAACTCGCACGCGGCGATGGCGACCGGCAGATGATCCAACGCTTGCGGGTGCGCCTCGCCACGGTAGAGGGCAGAGGTGCTTGCCGACACCCCGACGGGGTCGTCCGACTTGTTCGCAGTGCCCTGGACGTGTTCGCTGCCGACGTCGCCGACCACCTCCGACACCGGCCGTGCCCGGGTTGGAATCGCCGGCCGGTCCTCCCCGTCCCCCCGCCGGCGGTGAACACCACCAGACCCTGGCGCTGACGGCGGTGACGAGCCAAAGACAAGAGGCCCATATGAGCCAAAACCGAACCCGAACAGACAGCAGTCGCGTCGACAATAAATCAGCGGCCGGCGCCAGACCCCGAGGGGAAACCCATTGTTTGAGTCGAACATGATCAACCGCAGCCTGGAAATCGCCAGGGTCGATTTCGCGCCCAGCCAGCCATCATTGTTTCGGGTCTTCCTGGCCACGGTGCTATCGATCGTTGGCTCCCTGGCGGCCGACGCCCTCTTGGTGGTGATCGGCACGACCCTGTTCCCCGCGACCAAGGGATACGTCCATTTCCAGTTTCACGACTACGCCAAGTTAACGATCGTTGGCGTCATCATCGCCTGCGTGGCCTGGCCGGTCGTGACCCGCATTTCGTCGTCTCCGAGATGGTTGTTCTTTCGACTCGCCATCCTGGTGACCTTGGCGCTCTTCCTCCCAGACCTGTGGATCCTGGCGAAGGGCCAGCCACCGAAGGCGGTCGCTGTGCTCATGGTCATGCATATGGCCATCGCGCTCATCACCTACAATGCTCTCGTCCATGTGGCCGCGGTTGGACCGAGCAATGGCCGAACAAGGGCCGAAACAGCCCGGCGGTCGACCTCGCTTTCTGGTCACGTGCAGGCCGACCACGGCTGACCTTGGTCCCACTTGCACTTGATCGCCGCGACAGGCTCGCCGACAGAGAAGGAGCTATTCGGCCGAACCTCGAATGTCCACGACCCTGTCGATCGGCTCGACCAGCTCTTTTGGTAGTTCGATCTCCACCTCGAGGCCGGTCAGCGAGCCAACGGCGTGATCATCCATGTTGTCGTCGCGCTGTCGGGCTACGGACTCGTCGAGTTGAGTCGGCCCGTTCGCGGCGACCGCACTCCCGGTGATATGCGCAAACGACATCGAGTCGCTTGTCGCCGCGCTCGCCGCGGCTGACGCGCCGCATGCGAGCGCACCGACGAGCCCGAGGGACACGAGGGCATGTCGGGTTCTCATGTTTCGTTCCTATAGATCGCGATCATCGAACAGACACTGACCTACCAACGTTGATGCTGGCTGGCAATGTGCTGAACTTCGTCTGTGAATGTTGCTCGTAGCCTCCCCTCGACGCGCCGACTGAGAGCCGATGGCCTCGAGCAGCCGTCTTACAAGCTTGTCGACGAAAGACGTTCACGCTGTCGATCCGGGGCCCATTCCCGGCACGGCACATCGCGGCGCGGGTCGGGGCTGGACCGGTGGACGAACTTGGGGGGGGACCCTTCATGCTGGCGTAAGGATCCCTTCGTATCGTGGCCATGGCAATCATGAGCCCTTCTCGCTATCAGGACCGTCGTGAGGCCTGGGCCACCGATCGCTCGGCACGTGCGACCATCAACATGCCTTCGCTGCACCCCGCGATCGCTCGATGACTCGTCCTCTTTCAGCCCGCGAACATGAGCGCCGTGCCCGCCAGTAACGCATCTGGCGGACGCGAGGATCGGGGCGGACGGCGACGCGTCGGCATCGCTGTTGCGATCGCGACCCTGCTGTTGCTTGTCGGGGTGTCGGCGCTCGGTTTTCGACAGACGGCTGGCGTCAAGCGGAGGGCGTCGAACGCACAGGGGTCCCCCAGCGGCGACCCCATAGGCCCCGACGCCTTCGCCACCGGGGCCTGCCGGGCGTTCGAGCCGACATCTGGCGACCGGCACGAGACGGTGTTCCTCGACGCCGGTCACGGAGGCATTGACCCCGGCGGAGTCGGCGTCGCGCAATCTGGGACCACGATCTTCGAAGCAGACGAGACACTGCCGGTCGAGCTCGATGCAATGGCGCTTCTTCGCGCCAAAGGTTTCCGCGTCGTGGTGTCGCGTACTGGGGACTCAACCGTGTTACGCCTCGGTCCATCAGACGTATCCGATGGCGTCCTCACGCTCCAAGGCGCCCATGATGACGTCGCGGCCCGTGATGTCTGCGCAAACGATGCCAAGGCGAGCGTCATGGTCGGCATCTACTTCGACGCCGGTGGATCCCCCCAAAACGCCGGGAGTCTGACGGCCTACGACGCCGAACGGCCCTTCTCGGCCGCCAATCTCCGACTCGCCGACCTGCTGCAAGAGGACGAGTTGTCGGCCATGAACGCCCGGGGCTGGGGCATCCCCGACGACGGGGTCCTCCCCGACACCAACCTCGGATCCTTCGTCGGCGATCCGTCGGCCGGTGGGATCGCCGGGGAGGCTGCCGCCTACGACCACCTCCTGCTGATCGGTCCGGCCATGGCCGGCTACTTCTCCACACCGAGCCAGATGCCCGGAGCGGTCATCGAACCGCTCTACATCACCGATCCGTTCGAGGGGACGATCGCCGCCAGTGCCCAGGATCACACGGTCATGGCTCGGGGGATCGCCACTGCGGTCGAGCAATATTTGGCGCTGCCCGCGACCGGCTCGACGAGATGATGATCATTCGCTGATCGTTCCGGTTGACCGTAGGGAGGGTTCGTGGCCAAGAGCTCCATTCGAGGTGGTACGCCGCGACAGTCGGGGGCGCGCCACGCCAGCCGGCCGGTGGCTCGCTCCTCACCCAAAACAGGAGTCTCACCTCGGTCGGAAGAGATACCCCGGCGCGACTCGTGGCGGTCTGCCTTCGATGCGGCAACTGCCCTGCTTGTACTCCGGGCCTTTCTCGGCGTCACCTTCGTCTTCGCCGGCCTCCAGAAGCTGAGCAACCCGGACTTCTTCCGGGCGTCGGCGCCCGGCTCGATCCAGAATCAACTCCAGGCCGCGCTCCACTCGAGCCCGGTGCCGGCCCTGGTGCGCCCGGCGTTGCACGCCCCGGTCCTCTTCGGCGCCGTCATCGCGCTGGCCGAGCTGGCCGTGGGCCTCGGGACATTGCTTGGCTTGTGGGCCCGGTTGGCGGCACTCGGAGGGTTGGCCCTGTCGCTCACGTTCTTCCTGACCGTCAGCTTCAATACCTGGCCCTACTACTACGGTGCCGACATCGTCTTCGTATTCGCCTGGACCCCGTTCGTCCTGGCCGGCGCCACGATTCTCTCGCTCGATAGCGCGATCGCGCACTCCGCTTATCGGGAATGGGCGCTGAATACCAGCGAGCCGCTTCCTTCCGACGTCTCGAGGCGGATACTGCTGCGCAAGGGGGCCTTGGCTGGCGTCCTGGCGGTCGTTGGGATCGTCATGGCGGGGATCACCGCGGGCCTCGGGCGCATCCTGGCCCTAGGGACCAGCACGACGGCCACCGCCGCCCTCGCGCCGGGCACCACGACGACGTCACTGGCCGGAGCCACCGGTGTAACGCCCACCACGGCGCCGCCGGGTCCGAGCACGACCTCGCCGGCAGGAGCCGCTGCTGCAACGACCACCACGGTGCCGCCCGTCGCGAAGGGGACCCCTATCGGCCCCGCCAGCGACGTCCCGGTGGGCGGCGCCGCCCAATTCACGGACCCGACCACCCAACAGCCCGCCTTCGCTCTGCAGCTGACGGCTGGGCATTTCAGCGCCCTGAGCGCTGTGTGCACCCACGCCGGATGTCTCGTGCAGTTCTCCCAGTCGGATGACACCTTCGTCTGCCCTTGTCACGGCTCGGTGTTCGACGCCCACTCCGGGCGGGTGCTCAATGGCCCGGCCTTTTCCCCGCTTCCATCAATCGCCATTACCGAAGGGCCCGAAGGAACTCTCTACGTGGAGGACTGACGCGTGCGCCAGAGCCGAAGGGACCTTGCCATGTGCGTCTCGACGTCACAGACATCTCGGGAACTGGCTTTCCTCGGCGCGACGCGAGTCCATCCAGTGAGATCGAACACGTAGCCATGGGCGAGCGATCGACGCTTTCGGCCCACCCGAGACGCGTGGAACCAGGTCTCGAATCGTGTTGGACAGTCGAATTTGGAGCGGTCCGATTTTCAGGCTGATCGCGTCGCAAGCACGGCCAGGTGGCCGCCGAGCATGAAGTGGTTCGAAAGCGTTGTGTTGGGGATGGCCGTCATGGACTTGTCACATTCCTCATCGGTTAAGATCTTGTACTCGGTGATCTGTTCGCGAATTGCTGTGATCCTGTCGATGAGATAGCGGCGCGCCGCAAAATGATTCAATGGGGATCCAAAGAAAGCTTCCGCCAGGACGAGAACGTTGGTGACGACGAATCCGTCTTCGTCTAAATAGGAGGCGATCTTGCGACCCACACTGCGGTCGCCACCATTGCAACTTTGGACTTCATAGAGCGCTTGCACGATGGCGCGGAACTCGTCGGGCAGCTCTGGATAGGTAACCGAAAGCGCGTCGTCGACGTCGACGATGCAGACGGTGCCGCCAGGCTTGATCACCCTGCCGATCTCCGACACCACAGCCCGAGGGTTCGTCAGGTGCTGGAAGAGAAACCGAGCCGACACGAAATCGAATTCTTCGGCGGGATGCTCGAGGGCATACACGTCACCGGTCCTGAAGTCCACCGATGAGGCGGGATGGAACCAGTTCGCATCACTGAGCTGGCGACTGAGCTCGCTCGATACGGAGATCTTGTCTGGGTCACTGTCCACACCGATGGCTCGAACCGGGAGCATCCCGGCCATCTCCAGGGGAATCGGGCCGAATCCGCAACCGAGGTCGAGCGTCCGCCACCCAGGCTGGGGCCTGAGAATCCCCAGCAACGACCGCCTGGAGGCAGCCGTAAGGATCGTTTGGTGAAACAGCCAGCGATCCTCGAGGTCTTCGTGACCTTCGAGGTACCGCGCCATGATCTCGTCGCAGCGGGTCCAATCAGTGCTGACGGCAAGATTGCCATAACTCCGAGCCGACTCTGGCGAATCTGGCATTGTTACCCGCGACTCGGGTCGGTGGCCTGTCTGCCTGTGGCCAAATTGCACATCTCGTCAGGCGGCGCCGGTGCTAGACGGGCCAGAGCCGATGCTGGCGGCTTCGATCGACGGCGTCATCACTGCCACTACACAGCAACGTAGCTGACGTTTTCATGAAGGATCTCGGTCCGACGGCACGATCAACGATCCTGTCGTCGTTTATTGTGACCAACAACGCGCCACGGACCACCATCGATTAGAAGAGAGGACCGAGTCTCGATCGTGCCCACCAACTCCCCCCATACGCGTCCTCCAGGCGCACGCGCCCGCCGAGCAACAGCGCGCAAGCGTCGCATCCGCGTCGGTCTCGTGCTCGTGATTCTCGCCGCCCTCGTCGCACTTCTGGCCACCTACATCGACAGCACGTTGACCTCGACGTCCACCTCAAAGTCGTCCGCCCCGCCACCCTCGTCGACCGGCGTCGCCGGGGGGCAGCGGGCCAAGACCATCGCTGCCGTCGAGTCGGGTCTTCTCCCCTGGACCCTGGCCGCCCCCCTCAGCCGAGCCGTCGTGCTCCCCGGGCCAGGGAATCAACCCGTCATCCTCGGTGGACTCACGGTGTCGAACCTCTCGGCGTCGGGCGTCTACACCCTCGCCACTGCCACCGGGGCAGTGACCCATATCGCCAACCTGATCGGTGGTCTTCATGACGCATCGGGTGCCGTCATCGATGGGCGGGACGTGACCTTCGGCGGTGGGTCGCCGGCAACCGTCGCGACCGTTCAGGCCGTATCGGCTCCAAATCCTCCCGCGACCACCGGTGGGACGGCGACGTTGATCGGGTCGCTTCCCCAGCCACGCTCGGACTCGGCTGCCGTCACCATCGGAAAGACGACCTATATCGTGGGTGGCTACGACGGCACAAACCCCGACCCCGAGGTCCTCGCGACGATCGACGGCCGATCTTTTGCGAGCGTCGCATCACTTCCCGTACCCGTGCGCTACCCGGCGGTCGCCGCGACCGGCGGGCTCGTCTATGTCTTCGGCGGCCAAGCCATCACCGGCGCCGGTGCCGGCCAGCCCGTAAGCGTCATCCAGGTGGTCGACCCCAGCCGTCACGTGGCGTCGGCCATTGGGCACTTACCCATCCCGCTCGAAGCCGCCGCCGCCGTCACCATAGGGACCCAGATTTACCTGGCCGGTGGCGAAAGCACCGTGGCCCAACTGGTGACGCCCGGCGTGGGCACGACGCAATTGGGACCGCCGCCTCCCGGGGCGAATCCCGGCGCCGGAGCCACCAGTGCCACCACCACGGGGGCCACCGTGCCCAGCGGTGTGGCGACGAGGGGGATGCTCCTCGCCGTCTCCTCTTCGACCGCGGCCTCCTCCACCTCCAAGCCACGCCTGGGCTCGGGATCGAGCTCTTCGGCCGCCGCCAGGAACGAGTCGACGACGACCACGTCGACCGTCTCCACTATCTGGGCGTTCGATCCGGCGTCCGGGAGAGTCTTGACCGCTGGGCGCCTGCAGGTGCCCATTTCGCACTCGGGCGTGACCGTCCTCGGCACCACGGCCTGGTTCGTGGGTGGCGAATCCAACGGAACGCCGGTGTCGGCGGTGCAGATGCTCACCCCCAACGCCGGATTCGGCACCGCCGGCGCTTCCGGCGCCGGATCACCATATTTTGGGATGCAACTGCTCATCGCCGACCGCGGCAACAATCGCTTCTTGGTAATGAACTCGGCCATGAATGTCAACTGGACTTACCCGTCGGCGACGTCGCCGCCCGACCCCTACGGTTTCGTGTTCCCCGACGACGCTTTCTTCATCGACAACGGCCAAGCCATCATTTCCAACCAGGAGGAGAACGAGACAATCGTCGAGATCGCCTACCCTTCGGGCAAGATCATCTGGGAGTACGGGCACCCGAAGCAGCCTGGAACGGCTCCGGGGTACCTCCATGAACCCGATGACGCCTATCTGCTGAAGAACGGCCAGATCACCGTGGCCGACGCCCAGAATTGTCGCATCGTGATCATCAACCATGACGGCTCCGTTGCCGGACAAATCGGCACCAACGGACGGTGTGTGCACGATCCTCCCGCAGCGATGGGCTCACCGAACGGCGACACGCCACTGGCCGATGGCAATGTCCTCATCTCCGAGATCAACGGATCGTGGATCAGCGAGTACACGTTGCAGGGACAGTTGGTGTGGACCACCCACGTGGCGGTCTCTTACCCATCAGACCCCCAACAGCTCGCGCCCGATCTCTATCTCGTTGCCGACTACGCCAAGCCCGGGGCGTTCATCTACACGAATCGGTCGGGCCAGGTGCTCTACCGCTATGAAGCGGCGTCGGGTCCCGGCATGCTGAACCACCCGTCACTGGCCGAGCGGATCCCAAGCGGCGTCATCATGATCAACGATGACTACGCCAACCGGATGGTGGCGATTGATCCCACCACGGGGGCGCTGGTGTGGCAGTACGGCATCACCGATTCGGCCGGGACCGGTCCAGGGATGTTGAATACCCCCGACGGCTTCGACCTCCTGGCGCCCGATGGAAGCACTCCCACCCACCCGACGACGGGCTGAAGTCGGGCGCCCTGCCCACGCGCCGCGACGACTTAGAGCCAGACCAGCCTTCCGGAGCGAGGCCGTGATTTGGGGCGAGAGGACGGGCAACGAGCCGGGCGTCATGCCCCCGTGATGGGTCGCGCTTCTCGCGGTCAGGCTACTTCTTGGCTCATCAAACCCGAAGCGCTTCGTCTTTCCTCTCGCACAACCCGTATGCGATGGACGAAGAACACCACTACTGCGGGCACAGCAAGCGCGGCTAAGGCGTATCCAGCAAAGCTGAACACCTTAAGCACATGGTTGTAACTGGCCCCGACGGCGAAACCCAAGCTGGCCTGCGCGCTACACCAGATGGCGCAGCCGGTGACCGTGAAAACCACGAACTTGCCGATGGGAGGCTCGGCCAGCCCAAGGTGCTCGGGATCGCTCCCGGCACAGCGATTTGCGGGCGGTCGGGCCTCCGGCCGGTGTGGGCGCAAACGCTGGCACATTGTGAGCGGGTCTACTGGCCCGCTTCCGTCCGCCCGAGCAAGATGTCCCCACGGACTGGAGAACCCACAGAGGAGTGTCCAAATGAGTACCGTTGACCGCCGCCCCGCTCTCTTCGCGGCCTACGGGCAAGCGGCTAAGATCGTTGCAGGAGTTAGCCCGGAACAGCTGAGCGCGCCCACCCCTTGTCCCGAGTTCGACGTGTCCGCGCTCATTGACCACCTGGTGGGGGCCGGACACAGAGCAGCGGCACTGGGTCGTGGGGAGACTCCTACGTCCGACGCGTTCCCCCACATTGAGCTGGCTGACGCGCCTGAGCAACTCCGCCGGGGACGCACGGAAGCCGAAGCGGCTTGGTCCGCCGACGAACGGCTCTCCACCACCGTGACGATGCCCTGGGGCGAAACCTATACGGGCGTCACGCTCGTCGATATGTACCTCGCCGAGCTGACCGCGCACTCCTGGGACCTGGCCTCGGCCACCGGGCAGGTGGATCGGCTGGACAATGGTCTCGCCACGACGGCACTTGAGGGCGCTCGCGCCATGCTCAAGCCCGAGTACCGCAACCTCATGGGAGAGGGCAACCCCTTCGGATCTGAGGTCGAGGCACCGGCCAACGGAACAGAATGGGAGCGCTTGGCCGCATTCATGGGTCGCAACCCCTGTCCGACCTCAGGCTGAGACCAGCCTCGGATTGAGCGCCGCGATGCGTCGGCCCGTGGTCGGCACCGTTGTGGTGGCGTTCGCGCTCCCGCTGCGGGTTGCCGCGCGCGCCGCCGGCGCTCTGGGCGCCGATGGCAGTGTGACACGATTGCGCGCTCTAACCGTTGGGGTTCCGATCGCGGCCTACGTCGTGACCGGCGTGGTCTGGTTTCCCCTCTTGGTCAGCGGCACCTTCTACCCAGTGTTCGATGCCGGGAATCTGCAGAACTCATGGGGCGGACCCACCCTCGTCGGAGCGTGGGTAACCCACCTTGCCCTTGCGTTCGGGCTGCTTCTGGCCGTTGCGTTTCCCTTCGCCCTCTGGAGACCGCCGGGGACGATCTCCGGAAAGCACCGCTCGTCGTGACGA
>Ga0181536_10001067_pt1 | contig 32684 bp, 30 predicted proteins | sample PEATcosm2014_Bin_41_FD_121105 | JGI IMG/M metagenome (GOLD analysis project Ga0181536, IMG submission 121105) | Peatland microbial communities from MTU Mesocosm Facility, Houghton, MI, USA - PEATcosm2014_Bin17_60_metaG | ecosystem: Environmental > Terrestrial > Soil > Wetlands > Peat | place...
TCGAGCGGAGTCTCTCCCAGGGTCCGGACCCCGGCCTGTTTGAGCCGTTCCAGCGTCCGGTTCATATCCTTCACATAGAGCGTCAGGTAGCGAATCCCCAGCGTGGAGTGGATGAAGGATTGATCGGCTTGTTTGCCCGGCGCTTGCGGGAACGAGAGCACCTTGACCCGCGTGGCCGGCTCGGCTCCCTCCAGGACAAAAACCCGAACGTCGGTTTCCTGCCCGTCGATCAACCCGATTCTCCTGCCTAAGCCGGCGGCGACCGAGAACCCGGCCACCTCCTTGAAGCCGATTGCATTGGTCAGGAACCGGGCCGTGCGCTCCGAGTCCTTCACCACTATGCCAATATCGATGACCGGTTTCGTAAACTCGCTTTCCGCCGCGCACGCCGCGGGCCCAACAGCCAGGGATGCGATGCCGGCCAGGAAAGTGATCGTGCCAATAGCGGTCCAAACGGAAGATAGAGTCATGTTCATGCAGCCAGGATACGCCCGGGTTTTGAAAAAGTAACCAGCAAAAAAAATGGACGCGCGCAACGGATACATGGCATCCTCGAGTGCATGACAACCAATTTGGGACCTTTCTCATCTTGTAGGCCGCGTGCCCTCCTTGCCGCTCTGCTGGTGATCGGGGCAGGCTTCGCGGCCCCGGCCCGGGCCGAAGTGCGCTTGCCCGGAATCTTCGGCAGCCACATGGTCCTCCAGCAGGAAAAACCGCTCGTCATCTGGGGCTGGGCCCAGCCCAACGAAACCGTCGCCCTCCAACTCGGTTCCGAAAGCGGCCAGGCCCAGGCCAATGACCGTGGCCAGTGGCGGGCGGTCCTGCCGGCCATGAAGGCCGGCGGCCCCTTCACGCTGGCGGTGCACGGTTCCAGCACGGTGGAGCTTGACGACGTCATGATTGGCGAAGTGTGGCTCGCCTCCGGGCAATCCAACATGGAAATGGGCATCGGAGCCGCCCTCAATGGCCGGGAGGAAATCGCCGCCGCCGACTACCCCGGCATCCGCCTCATGTTGGTCCCAAAACGTTGGACGCCCGAGCCCCAAAACGATATGCAGGGCGCCTGGAAAGTCTGTTCCCCCAAGACCGTCGCCGAAGACGGCTGGGGCGGTTTCTCCGCCGCCGCCTATTACTTCGGGCGTGAACTGCATCGCAAACTCGGCGTCGCCCTCGGCCTGATTGATGCCTCCTGGGGCGGCACCCGCATCGAACCCTGGACCCCGCCCGAAGGCTTTGCCGAGGTGCCGGCATTGAACCGCGAATTCGAACTGGTCCGGCTCGGCGACCCGCGCGCCGCCCTCCACCAACAGCGCGTCGAGGCCGTCCTCAACGAAACCGCACACTGGCTCGAGGCAGCCCGCAAGGCCCTGGCCCAGCAGTCCGTGGTCCCGCCGATGCCTGCTTACCCTTCCGAATTGCTCCCGCCCCACGACCTCCAGAACGCCACGGCCCTTTTCAACGGCATGATCCATCCCATCTGCCCCTTCCCCCTGCGCGGCGCTATTTGGTACCAGGGCGAGTCCAATGGCGGCGAGGGCAAGCTCTACACCGAACACATGAAAGCCCTGGTCGGCGGCTGGCGCCGGATTTGGAACCAGGGGGAGTTCCCCTTCTACTTCGTGCAGATTGCCCCGTTCAATTACGGGGGAGGCAACCCCGAGTTCATCGGCGAATTCTGGGAAGCCCAGGCCGCCGCCGCCCAGGCCATCCCCAACACCGGCATGGCCGTCATCAACGACATCGGCAACCTCAAAGACATCCATCCCGCCAATAAACAGGAAGTCGGCCGCCGGCTCGCCCTCCTGGCCCTCGCCAAGACCTACGCCCAGGACAAGCTCGTTTGCTCCGGCCCCGCCTTCAAGTCCATGAGCCTCGACGGCGACCGCCTCCGCATCACCTTCGACAACGTTGGCGGCGGACTGGCCAGCCGCGACGGCGCGCCGCTCAACTGGTTTGAAATCATCGACGCCGACGAAGGCGGCTTTGTCAAGGCTGCCGCCCATATCGAGGGCGCCTCCGTGGTCCTCTCCAGCCCTGAAGTGAAGCACCCTGCGGCCATGCGCTTTGCCTGGAGCATGCTCGCGGAGCCCAACCTGATGAACGCCGAGGGCCTGCCCGCCGGCGCCTTCCGCGCCGGCGCCGTCCCCAAACGCGACCTCCTCGCCCTCAAAGTCCCCGAGGCCAGGCACTACCGGTTGGTCTATGACCTGGACCTGTCCAAACTCGGCCCAAACATCACCTATGACGTGGATAACCGCGCCCGGATCGACAAACCCTTCGACCGCGTTGCCTATTTCCTGGAACTGCAAACCAAAGGCGGTGACACCCAGTATCTATATGTCTCGATGGATGCCTTCAGCCAGGACCTGGGCAAGATCGGCGTTCCCACCTTCCAGTCCGGGGCCCGCTTCCAGCAAAACCTCATCGCCATGAACGTCTATTCCAACGTCAAGGGCATCGTCACCGGCTCGAACCTGCCCGGCGGCAACATCGAGTTCTGGCCCAATAACTACGGCCCGGACAACGCCGCCAACGTCCCCAATGCCTCCTCCCAGGTCTGGGATTTCGGCGACCAGATTGCCGACCCGGCCGACGGCTACGGCTCGATGCAGGTCCACAATCACGACGCCAAACAAACCCTCTTCGCCCTGAACCACTGGCGCGAGGGCGACCATGCCGACCTGGGCCTGGGCAACCAGCCCACCGGGAATCCCGACTGGACCTTCGCCGGCAATGCCGCTACTTATCAGTCCAAGCGCCTCCGCGTCCTGGTGCGATGCCCGTGATGCGACCGGTGGACATACAACCGATTGGGCAAGAGTTGGCTATCAAATGGGACGATGGCAGCGAGACCTTCATTCCCCTGGAGAAGCTGCGACGGCATTGCCCGTGCGCGGGTTGCAAGGGAGAGGCGGACATTATGGGGAACCTCTACCACAACCCCCGGCAGCCGCTGCCGCCTGAGGCCTTCCTCCTGGCGCGCCTGGAAACGGTGGGAGGCTATGCGATCCAGCCCACCTGGGCTGACGGCCATGCGACGGGCATCTATTCGTTCGACTACCTCAGGCGGCTCAATCCGTGAGGCCCAGCGCCCCCGGGGCAGGGCGGTTTGATGCGTTGCGCCTGCTTGACCCCACTGCCGGCCATGTCTAGAATCAGAACACGACCAAATCGACCAGATGAAATTGTCTTGCCAGATAGTGGGTGCGGCTGCCTTGCTGTGGGCCGCGGTTGAGCCTCGGGCGGGGTTGATCAACGGGATTGACGCCGTGGTCCACGATACGGTGATCACGCGCCAGGACGTTGCGGAAGAGACGCTCAAAGCGGAGCAGGAGCTCTGGCGCGATTACCGGGACCAGCAGGCTGTCTATCAGAAGAAGGTGGCGGACGCGGAACGTGACAACCTCGAGATATTGACGGAACGGCAGTTGATCCTGCATGAGTTCAAAACCGCCGGCTACAACCTGCCGGAGAGGGTCATTGACGACGAGGTGCAGGCGGAGGTCCGCTCTCACGGCGACAGGATGAGGTTCATCCAGACGCTCGAGGCCGAAGGGACAACCCTTGAGCGTTATCGCGAGCGGGTTCGCGAGCACATTATCGAGCGGGCCATGCGGGAAAAGAACATCTCCTCACAAATCATCATCTCCCCGCACAAGATCGAGGCCTATTACCAGGAGCATCGTGAGAGTTACAAGCTGCCGGACCGGGTCAAGCTGCGGTTGATCGTGTTGAACAAATCGAGCGAGGCCGATGCGCCGCAGGCCCGCAACCTGGCCGAGGAGCTTTTGGGCAAGATCAACGGCGGGGTGCCCTTTGCCGAAATTGCGACGTTGTACTCGGATGACAAAACGCACCCGCAGGGCGGAGACTGGGGCTGGGTCAGGAAAGGCGAACTTCGAGACGAGATCGACCAGGCTGTCTTCTCACTCAAGCCGGGCCAACACAGCGGCGTCATCGAGACTCCGGAAGTCTGTTACCTGGCGCACGTCGAGGGTGTTGAGGCGGCGCATTACAGTTCTCTGAGCGATGTGCGCGGCCAGATCGAAAAGGACTTGCAGGACCGCGAGCGCACGCGGCTGCTGCAGCAGTGGATTGGAAAGCTCAGAAAAAAGACCTTTGTTTCGCAGTTTACCTACTAATCGGACGCGTCTTGCGCGGCGGCGAGGCCCTTGCTTATGACCGGCTGGGTGGGCATCTCCCTTGGCGATATCACGGGCATCGGCCCGGAAGTGACGCTCAAGGCCGTTGCTGCCGAAGGTTGTTCCGACGGCGCGCATTACCTGCTCCTGGGCGAAGTGGACCGCCTGCAGGCGCTGAACCGGCGGCTGGGGCTCAATCTGCCACTCCAGGTTTGCAGCGGCCCTGGCCAGCCGGGCTGGATCACGGTCTGGAACCCGTTGCCCGGCGCCTTGCCCGGCCGTCTTCCCCCCGGTTCGCCCGCTGCCGCCCGGGCCGCCGTAGCTTGGTTGCGCGCAGGGGCGCAATGCTGTTTGCGGGGGGAACTCAAGGCCCTGGTGACCGCCCCGGTGAACAAGCAAGCCATCGTTCGCTCCGGCCTGGCATTCGTCGGACAGACCGAGTTCCTCTCGCAACTTGCCGGCACGGACAAGACCGCGATGATGCTGCTGGGCCAGGATGAGGGTGGTCGTTGGCTGCGGGTGGCCTTGGTTACAACCCATCTCCCCCTCAAGGAAGTGGCGGCGCGTGTGACGCAGCCGAAGGTCGAACTGGTGATCGAATTGGCCGCCGGGGCCTGCCGCGACTTGGGCTTGCCCCGCGCCCGCGTGGCGGTCTGCGGCTTGAACCCCCACGCCGGGGAGGGCGGCAAGATGGGCGCCGAAGAGCAGACCGTCATTGCGCCGGCGGTCCTGGCCGCCCGGCGCCGAGGATTGGAGGTGGCCGGTCCGTTGAGCGCGGACGCCTTGTTCTATCACGCCTACCGCGGAGAATATGACGCGGTGGTGGCGATGTACCACGACCAGGGCTTGGCGCCATTAAAGATGGTGAGCTTCGAAACCGGTGTGAACTGGACGCTCGGCCTTCCCTTCATCCGCACATCGCCCGATCACGGGACCGCCTACGACATTGCCGGCCAGGGCAAAGCCAACCCCTCGAGCATGCAGGCGGCAATCCGCCTGGCCAAACAACTGGCAGGGTTGCCTCGTTGAGCAATTGAGCCGCCCCTTCCGCTACCGAGAAAGCTGCTTCTCCAGGTATTGAACGACCTGGCGGACGTTGGCATCGACTTCCATGCGGTCTTTGACCAGGCGGCAGGCATGCAGGACGGTGCCGTGGTCGCGCCCGCCGAAGGCCTCTCCAATGACGCTGAGCGAGCTGCCGGTCATCCCACGGGCCAAATACATGGCCACCTGGCGCGGGAACGCGATATTCTCCGGGCGCCGCTTGCTGGTCATGTCGGCCAGCCGAATGTCGAAATGCTCGGCCACCTTCTTTTGGATAATCTCCACGTTGACCGACGTGCGGCCTTCCTCGTGCAGGATTTCGCGGAGCAGCCCCTCGACCACCTCGAGATTGAGCGTCTTGCCGGTCAATGAAGCGAAAGAGGCCACGCGGATCAACGCTCCTTCCAACCGCCGAACATTGGTTCGAATCCGGTTGGCCAGGAAGCTCATGATTTCCTCGGGCAACTCCACGCCCATCAATTGCGCCTTCTTCCGCAGAATCGCCAGCCGCATTTCCACGTCCGGCGGCTGCAGGTCCGTCACCAGGCCCCACTCGAAGCGCGAAACCAAACGCTGCTCGAGGTTCTGGATCTCGCTGGCCGGCCGGTCGCAGGTCAGCACGATCTGGCGGTGCGCCTCGTGGAGGGCGTTGAAGGTGTGGAAAAACTCCTCCTGGATTCGCTCCTTGCCCGCCAGAAACTGGATGTCATCGATCAGCAGCACGTCGGTCAGCCGATATTTCTTGCGGAACTTGGCCAGTTGGTTGTTCTGGATGCCGTCGATGTATTCGTTGGTGAATTTCTCGGAGGAAATATAGGCTACGCGGGCGCCCCTCTTGTGGGTGGCCACATGATGGCCGATGGCATGGAGCAGATGGGTCTTGCCCAAGCCGACGCCGCCGTAGAGGAACAGGGGGTTGTAGGACTTGCCCGGCGCCTGCGCCACCGCCAACGCCGCAGCGTAGGCAAAGTTGTTGTTGCTGCCGACCACGAATGCCTCGAAGGTGTTCTTGGGATTGAACTCCAACTCGACAGCGCCCCCGTTTCGCTGCCCTGCCGGTTCGACCACAATGCCGGCCCTGAGCGCGCCCGGCTCCGCGGCCACGGGCGCCGGAACCGGCGCCGCGCTGGACTCCACCTTGAACTTGACCTGCAACTGTTGTCCGCAGGTCAGCGCCAGGACATCCTGAAGCAGGCCCATGTAGTTATCCTTGAGCCACACCTCGCAAAAGTCATTGGCCACCTGGAGCGTCAGGCTGTTGTTCTCCTGCCCACAGGCCCGCAACGGCGCGAACCAAAGGTTATAGGTGTCAATGCTGAGCATTGACCGCAGGCGGTCCTGTGCCGCGGCCCAGATTTTCTCTGCAGAAGGTTGCATCGCTTTTTAGCAAAAAGCCCGGATTACGGGCGATTTATTCACCTGACAAGTTGCCGCAACTTCACCACTGCATCCGCCCCTGCTTTTAGCACTGGGGCCGCGCCCAAACAACAGAAATCCCGGAAAAAGCCGATGTTCTGACAATTCCCACGTTCGGAATCAAACCTAAGTGGCTGAGCATCAACTAGTTGCGAACTAACCGGCCGACCGGCCCAGGGCTCCCCTCAACCCGCGCCTGATGTGATCGGGCCGAACCGCTGTCAACCCGTCCGTTTTAGGCAATCCCGCCCGAACTTGCGAGGATAACATATTAACTCTTATTCACGAGTTATTCACCGGCCAATTCTGCCGTGAAATCAGGCACTTTTTGTCACTTCCGCCCAATGGCCTCTCATCGCCCGAGGCGCCCGGCCCGGGTCCTGCAACCGGGTTCTCAGACGGCCTGTTCGCCGGTCTCTTCAGTGCGGATGCGGACGGCGCTTTCAATCGGGCTGACGAACACCTTGCCATCTCCGATTTTACCCGTCTTTGCCGCCTTGACGACAGCGTCCACGGCGCTGGCGACCATGGCATCGGAGAGAACGACCTCGACTTTGATCTTGGGGAGGAAATCGACGGTGTACTCGCTGCCGCGATAGATTTCGGTGTGGCCCTTTTGCCGGCCAAAGCCCTTGACCTCGGAGACGGTCATGCCTTCGACGCCCAGGCCAGAGAGGGCTTCCTTGACGTCCTCCAGCTTGAACGGCTTGATGATGGCCTCGATCTTTTTCATGTTCGATTTTGTTTGCGCAGGGGCGGATACTAGTGTGGCGTCCCCGAAATAGCTATACATTTGTTGCGCCGCATTTGGCCGGCAGCCGACGCGGGCCTGTAAACAGCAATGTGGGAAAAGCCTCCTTTTCGTTTGAATAGAATTGGCAGCGGCGCGGTCTAAACCCATGAAAGCAAGGACCGGGACGGAGCCTGGGGCTTGTTTGCGGCGCGGTCTTTGTCCCGAGGGGGGCGGCAGGGCCGAATTTACTGGCCAAGTCGAGGATCGGTTAAATAATTGCCAAAAGGCAGTTGACAGAAATAAGACTTCGTGATTAACTGTTGGTAAGAAGTGGAATTGCGGAGCCGCCATGAAGGCGGCGCATGATTTTGATTTGCGGGATTGATGGCATTTGTTCTTTGTCAGCCCAAAAAAGATTTCGGTCAGAGTTTCGAGTACAGGCTTGGACCGATGTTCTCCGTAATCCTACTGTTGTACTAATTCGAAAATTCCCCGGGCTTTTCGGTCATCCCCTGACTGACTAGCCCGGTTTTTTTTGCCGCGAACGGACGAGAGGCTTAGATCAGGCCTGCGGTTTCCGGGAAGCCGCACATGAGGTTGAGGCTCTGGACGGCCTGGCCGCCGGCGCCCTTGAGGAGGTTGTCTTCGGCGCTCATGACGATGAGGCGTCCGGTGCGCGGGTCCAGGCGCCAGGCGAGCTCCAGGACGTTGGTTCCGACGACATTCTTGGTGTCGGGAAGGGCCTTGCCTTCGAGGAGGCGGACGAAGGGCTCGTCACGGTAGGCCGCCAGGTAGCAGGCCGCCACTCTTTTCCCAAATTCCGTCAGGCCGCCTGGGAGTCCGAGCGGGGGGTTTGGCGCCAGGTACAAGGTCGTGAGGAGGCCGCGGTTGACCGGGACCAGGTGGGGGGTGAATTGGAGGGTGACCTGGGCGCCGGCGGCCAGGGAAAGTTCCTGTTCGATTTCGCAAAGATGGCGGTGTTTGGGCAGGCCGTAGGGGCGGAGGCTCTCGTTGCATTCGACGAAGAGGTAATCCAGCTCGGCTTTGCGGCCGGCGCCGCTGACGCCGCTCAGGGCGTCGGCGATGATGCCGCCGGGGCTGACCAGGCCAGCCCGCAGCAAGGGGATGCAGGGCAGCAAGATGCCGGTGGGGTAGCAACCGGGGGAGGCGACGAGGGAGGCAGATTTGATCTGGTTGCGATAGGCTTCGGGCAACCCATAGACGGCCTGGGCCAAGAGCTCAGGGGCCGGGTGTTCGCGCCCATAGAAGTCTTTATAGACAGCAGCGCTCCTGAGGCGGAAGTCGGCGCTCAGGTCAACGACCCGGCAGCCGAGTTGCAGCAGCGGCGCGGCGAACTCCGCCGCCACCCCGTGCGGCAGCGCCAGGAAGACCACCTGGGCCTCTTTGGCCAGCAGTTCGGCATTGGGCTCGCTGAAGCGAAGCGTCCGGGCGCTCGGTTGATGGGCGAATTTGGGAAAGACCTGCGCCAGGGTCTGCCCGGCATACTGGCGCGAGGTAATCGCAGTCAATTGGACGCGCGGATGCGACAGGAGCAGCCGCACCAACTCTTCGCCGGAGTAGCCGGAAGCGCCGACGATGGCAACGGGCTTGGAGTTCATGGTCGAAAAACCCCCGCCGGGTCGAGGCGGCAGGGTTCGGAAACCGGCCCATCCGCACTCTTTACCGTTTGCTGTACTGGAAACGGCGGCGCGCGCCGGGCTGGCCGTATTTCTTGCGCTCTTTCATGCGCGGGTCGCGGGTCAGCAGACCCTCGGCCCTGAGTGCGGGCCGGAAATTGGCGTCGATGGTCAGCAAAGCGCGGGCCAGGCCGTGACGGACGGCGCCGGCCTGGCCGGTGGGCCCGCCGCCCGCCACGCTAACCAAGGCATCGTATTTCTCGGCAGTGCCTGTGGCAGTCAAGGGCTGTGAGGCAACAACGCGGAGGGAATCGAGTGGGAAATAGTTCTCAAACGACCGGCCATTGATCAGAATCTTGCCGGAGCCGCTCATCAGGCGCACACGCGCCACGGCGGACTTGCGCCGGCCGGTGCCGAGGTGTTGAGGGGTTTTGGTTTCAGGCAGTTTGATGTCGGCCATACCGCTAGGGGTTGAAAATCAAGTTGGGGGTTGAGGGTTATCTGGCCGGGGCCAGGGGCTCCGGTTTCTGGGCGGCGTGGGGGTGCTGATTGCCCTTATAGACCTTGAGCTTGGTCATGAGGACCCGCCCGAGGCGGTTCTTGGGGACCATGCCGCGCACCGCGTGGGTGATGAGCTTTTCCGGGTGGCTGGCGCGGACCTGGGCGACCGAGGTGAATCTCTCCCCGCCTTTCCAGCCGGAATAGGTCATGAACTTCTTCTGGGTCTCCTTCTTCCCGGTGAGCAGGACCTTTTCAGCGTTGATGACCACGACAAAATCGCCGGCGTCCAGGTGCGGGGTATAGACCGGCTTGTTTCGGCCGCGCAGTACATTGGCCACCTGCACCGCCAGTCGTCCCAGCACGGCGCCCTCGGCGTTAATGACGTGCCACTTCCGCTCTTCCAGGTTGGCTTTCGGCAAATACGTTTTCATCTCAGGTCCTCATCAAAGGAGGGGGGAAATTACCAGACAAATTGGCCAAGTCAACAAGGTTTTTTGGGAATCTGATTAACCGATTCCGCTTGAAGCAATCGCCGGCGATAGGAGAGGTGGCGCCGGCGCGTCAACTCCACCAGCGGCGCCCAAACCTTGCGCACGAGCCTTCTTTTGATCAGGTAATGCCACAAACGGTTGGAACGTTTATACAGATAGCAGCCGGCGAAGTAGCCCGGCAGCGCGCTTAACTCCGGAGGGCGCCGGCGCCAAATGGAGGCGTGGGAGAACAGGCGACGGTAAAGCCAGTCGTAGCCCAGGAGCAATTCCTCCGGAGCGAGCTGTTTGGGCTGAAATACAACGTGAGCGGTGTCATATTCCTCCCAGTTTCGATGCAGCAATCGCCCCTCGGCATCGAATTGGCGGAACAGCGGCGTGCCCGGATAGGGAGTGAGGATGTGAAACGTGGCGCATTCCAACCGGTTGGTTTCAATCCAACTCGCCAGGTTCACGAATGTGTTTTTGTCGTCGCCGTCAAACCCGACGACGAAGCTGCCGTTGATCTGGATGCCGTGATCATGAAGGATGCGCACCCGCCGGGGAAACTCCTCAGCTCTGGGGCCGCGTTTGCGGGCCCCTGCCAGGTTCTGATCGTTGAGCGTTTCGAACCCGATAAAGACGCCGGTGCAACCGGCCAGGGCCATGTCGCGGACCAGGCTGCTGTCATCGGTAACATCCAGGGAAACGGCGGCGCCCCAGATGGTCTTCAGCGGCCGCAGCGCCAGGCAGAGTGCGCGCAAGTATTCCGGCCTGGACCCCAGGTTATTGTCGATGAAAACCGCGTAGGGCTGGCCGTCCGCCTCGAGTTGGCGCCGAATGTCTTCCGGGTCCCGCATCCGGTAAGGCACATGCAAACCATCGGTGGCGAGGTAGCAAAAGCCGCAGCGGTTGTGGCAGCCACGGGTGGCGATCAAACTCGTGGTGGTCAGGTAGCTGTCACGCGACAGCAAATCCCGGCGCGGGACAGGGTCCAGGTTGAAAGGAGTCTCATAACCTGCCCGGTAACACGGCTCAAGCGCGCCCGCCTCCGCGTCATTGAGAATGCGCGGCCAAAGCTGCACACCGTCTCCAATGGCGATAGCGTCCGCATGCGGGGCCGCTTCTTCCGGGCAGGATTGGACGTGCAAGCCGCCCAGCACCACCTTGCTTCCGCGCTCCCGATACCACCGGGCCAGGGTGTAGGCGCGCTGAGCGAAGGTAAGATGAACGGTAATCCCCACCACCGCAGGCGCCGGGTCGCCCGGGGGCGGCCCCTGCAGCAGGTTTTCATCCCAATACTGCACCCGCCATTGGGCGGGAGTCGCGGCCGCAATCGAGGTCAGCGCCAAGCTCGGCGTGAGCACGTGCTTGCCGAAACTGCCGTGCGGGGACTTGGGATAGAAAGGGTTGACCAACAGGGCGAAGCGGCGCTCTGCCCGGCCGCCGGTTGGCGACGCCTCCAGGCGAGGCGGGGCGGCCATTTCTGCCGGCAACCACAGGGGCGTGCGCGGCTGATAAAACGGGTCCTCCGGCGCCGGTTGGAACCATTGGCCAAAGCGAGCGGCATTCATGGCTCCATCCTCCCGGGGGCGCACAACCCCCGCCTTGGGAGCGCCCCGGCGAAAGTCCGGGTCCGCGGTTCACTTTGCGTCACAAAGTAAGTGACAACACCGCCCCACTTTCGTTCAATGCGCAAGACTCGGGGACCCAAGGTTAGCCGCCGGGACCTCTTCCCGAAGGCCGGCGCCGAGGCCGCCGGCCAGCAATGGGACAAACTCGACAAGGCCCGGCAAGTTGGGTAGCCGCGTCCCTAAATCGGGAATGGATTCCATAGCGCCGCCGCCCCGATGCCGATTCTCGCCCGATGACCTTGAGCGCAACGCGACAAGGCCAACGCCTGGCCGGGTGTGGCACAGCAATTGCATAGCGCATAAAAGCGACGGGCACCCCGGGCGGCTCCCGGGCAACGGCTGTTCTGATGAATATCGCGCAAGGTCAGGACATTACGCAGCGCATTCAGGCCGAGGAATCGCGGCTTCACTCGGAGGCAACCTACCGCGCGCTCTATGAAGGCAGCGCCGATGGCATTCTGATCTCCGAAGTTGAGACGAGGAAGGTGAGGCGCGCGAATCCCGCGGCCTGTCGCCTGCTCGGGTATTCCGAAGCAGAATTGACAACCATGGCCATCGAGGACCTCCACCCGAAGGACGCAGTGCCGCGGGTCCTGGCCGGGATTCAAGCCCAGACCGGCGGCGACCAAACGCTGGCCCCGGACCTTCCGTTTCTCAGGAAGGACGGTGCGACCTTCTATGCGGATGTCAGCGGGGTCAACATCCTGGTTGACGGCAGGGCCGGCGTCGCGGGTTTCTTTCGGGAAACCACCAGGCGCAAGCGGGCGGAGGAGCTGCTGGCGCAAAAGACACTGCTCCTGGAGGCCCACCTGGAAACCTCCATCCAAGGGATACTGGCAGTCGACTCCATTGGCCATGCCACCCTTATGAACAGGCGCTTTGGTGAATTGTGGAACCTGCCTCAGGATGTTCTGGAGGAAAAAGACGATGCCAGGATGTTGGAATGCGCTTCGAGCCAAGTGAAGGACCCGGCGGGATTCGCCCGGAGAGTCGCCTATCTCTACGAACACAAGGACGAAAAGTGCAGAGACGAGATCGAGTTTGCCGACGGGCGGTGTTTTGAGAGATACACCTCGCCATTGGTGGATGGACAAGGGACCTATTGCGGGCGAATCTGGTATTTTTCCGACATCACCCAGCGCAAGCGGGCGGAGGAGAAGTTAAGACTCACCCTGGGCGAGTTGGAGCGTTCCAACCAGGAACTGGAACAGTTCGCTTACGCCGCTTCCCATGACCTGCAAGAACCATTGCGCATGGTGTCGAGTTACACTCAGCTCCTGGCCCGGCGCTACCAGGGCCGGCTGGACGCCGACGCCGATGAGTTCATCGCTTTCGCCGTGGACGGCGCCAACCGGATGCAGAGCCTGATCAACGACCTGTTGGCTTTTTCCCGGGTGGGGACGCGCGGCAGGGGATTCGAGGCCACCGATTTTGCGGCCGCTCTTGACGAGGCTCTCGCCAACCTGGCGGCCGCGATTCGAGAGAGTGGCGCGGTGGTGACCCACGACCCCCTGCCGACCGTGATGGCCGACAGATCGCAGATGGTTCAGTTGTTTCAGAACCTGGCCGGCAATGCTGTCAAGTTCCACGCGGGCAAGCCTCCCCGGGTTCATGTCTCGGCTGTGCAAACGGGAAATGAATGGGTCTTCTGCGTCCGCGACGACGGCATCGGGATCGACCCCCGATACGCGGAGCGCATCTTCAATGTCTTCGAGCGCCTGCACACCCGAGAGGAGTACCCCGGCACAGGCATCGGCCTGGCCATCTGCAAGAAGATCGTGGAGCGTCATGCCGGGCGCATCCGGGTCGAGTCGCAACTCGGGCAAGGCTCCGCGTTCTACTTCACGCTCCCGGCAAAAGGCAAGGGACTATGAGCGATGCAGCCTCGGGCAGGCCGGTGGAGATCCTCCTGGTGGAAGACAACCCCGGCGATGTGCGCCTGACGCAGGAGACCTGGAAGGAATGCAAGCTGCTCAACCATCTGAGCGTGGTGGCCAACGGGGAAGAGGCGATGGCGTTCCTGCGCCGCGAAGCCAAGTACGCCGAGGCAGCCCATCCGGACCTCATCCTGCTGGACCTGAACCTGCCGAAGAAAGACGGCCGGGAGATGCTGGCGGAAATCAAGGCCGACGAGCAGTTGAGACGCATCCCCGTGGTGGTCCTGACCAGCTCGAGCGCCGAACAGGACATCCTCGTGACCTACGACCTGCACGCCAACTGCTACATCACCAAGCCGGTTGACCTGGGGCAGTTCAGCACAGTAGTAAAAGCCCTTGCGGAGTTCTGGTTCACCGTAGTGAAACTGCCGCCGGAATAGGGAGAGGCCATGTTATCCGAATCCATCGAAGTATTGCTGGTTGAAGACAACTTGGGGGATGCCCGCCTCATGTACGAGGCCCTGAAGGACACCCCGGGCGGGCAGTTCCAGATCACCCACCTGCGGCGGCTTAGCGAGGCGCTGGAATACCTGTGGGAGAAGACCTGCAGCGTGGTGCTGTTGGATTTGGGGCTGCCGGACAGCCACGGCATTGACACCCTCGTTCTGGTGCGGGCGCAGGCGCCCGGCGTCCCGATTGTAGTGCTCACGGGCTTCCAGGACGATGCCGTGGGGGAGGAGGCGCTGAAGGAGGGGGCGCAGGACTACCTGGTCAAGGGGCAGGCGGACAGCAAACTGCTGGCGCGCTCCCTGCGCTATGCCATCGCGCGCAAGGTGGCGGAGGCGGCGGTGATACAGCAGGGGGTCGCCCTGGCCAAGGCAAGGGAGCTGCAGCGCTCCCGACAGCGGCTTTTGACGGTGCATGAGCGCGTTCGCCGCGACGTCGCGGCCCAACTGCGCGATGGCTTGCGTGAGAAACTCCTCATCCTGAGGGGCCAAGTCCAAGAACTCCTCAAGGGCCTCAGCTCCGCCGAGGAAGCAGCCCGGGTCGTGAACGAGGCTATCTACGGCCTAAGCCAGGTCGAGCCAAAGCTGAGCGCCCTCAGCCGCCAGCTCTACCCCTCAACCCTCAGCCTCGGGCTCCCCTCGACCATTCAGTCCTTTCCCGGCCAGTTTGGAGCAGCCCTGGCCTTTGAGATAGAAATGGATGAAGAGCTTGCGCGAGAGGAGAAGGCCGGGCGCAACCCTGTTCCGGAGCAGGTGGGGCTGGCAGTGTACCGCATTGCCGAAGAAGCCCTGGCGAACGTGGCCAAGCACGCAAAGGCCGGCAAGGTCACCGTGCGGCTGGACCGGCCTCGGGAAGGGTGGTTGCGTCTGAGGGTTGGGGATGACGGCCAGGGCTTCGACGTGGAAGGCGCGGCTTTCGGACTGGGGATGGCAACCATGGAGGATTACGCCGGGAACGCGGGGGGAGAGTGTGTGGTCCGCAGCGCCCCGGGCGCGGGCACGGAGGTTACGGCTGTGCTTCCTCTCTGGAGACCTGGCGCCGCCGCTCCGCAGGCCTTGAAGAGAGGAAACAACTGATGGAGCGGCAAACCGAGACTCAGACCTGCCCCTGGTGCCAGAATGAGGTGCGGGTGGACGCGGGGCGTCAGCGCCTCTACGCATGCCCCTTCTGCAAAAAGAACTTCACCTTTACCCCCGGCGCCGCTCAGGCGGAGGGCAAGCCAACGGCCCGGCCAGCCGAGGCAGGAACTCCTCCACCCTCGGACTTCGTCGAGACGCCCGTCGTCAAGGACCTGGTGGACCGCTCTCTGGCCTATCTCGGGGATGGGTTGCACGTTCACTTCTCCGGTCCGGCGGGGAGCGGCAAGACCACCCTGGCCCTCCACGTGGCCCAGCGGCTGGGTCGTCCGGTGGTGCTCATCCACGGTGACGACCAGATGGGCACTGCGGACCTGGTGGGCAAGGAGAGCGGCTACAAGCGGAGTTATACGCACGATCACTACATTCACACGGTGCTCAAGGTTGAGGAAGAGGTGAAGCCCACCTGGGTGGGAAGGGCCCTCACCGGGGCCTGCCAGAAAGGCTTCACCGTGGTCTATGACGAATTCACGCGCTCGCGCCCCGAGGCCAACAACGTGCTCCTTTCGGTCCTGGAGGAGCGGGTGCTGCCGCTGCGCGGCGAGAACATACCTGTTCACATCGATTTCCGAATCGTCTTTACCAGCAATCCCGCCGATTATGCGGGGGTCCACGGCGTCCAGGATGCTCTCCTGGACCGAATGGTCACGATTCTCCTGAGCGGGTTCGACCCGCAAACCGAGGCAGCCATCACCCACGAACGCTCCGGACTGGCTCGGGCGGAGGTCGAGAGGATCGTAGCCCTGGTGCGGGCTTTCCGCGATGCAGGGCTCAAGACCAGCAGCGCGAGTGTGCGGCCGGCCATCCTAATATCGAGAATACTCCGGGTGCGGGGCGGGCACGCCAACGCCGGGGACCCTGTCTTTGCCCAGACCTGCCGGGATGTGCTCCTCTCCCAGGCGCGCCGCACGGGGACGAGCCTCCAGGAGGACGAGCAAAGCAAGGAAACCCTGTTGCGCCTGATCCGGGAAATCTGCTCGGTTCCCCTCCCCGCCGAACACTGTGCCCTGGAGGCCCCAATCTACAAGCCGGCCCCTGACGACTTCATGGCGGAACTTGGCGAAGATAAAGAGGTCCAGGACCTCCTGCTCAGGAAAATACGGGAGAAGGGCCTTGCCGCCAAGCTGCTCGCAGGGGTCTCTCCTACGCAGGTTTTCCAATCCAAATCCTCGTCACAACCGGCAGGTCGCTAACTGGCGGCGGCGTGTGAAACACGGCCTGCTCGACCCGGGCGCGCCAACCCACGATGTACCAGGAATCATCCCCCTGCCGGACCCAAGTGCTGCGTCGCGCTCCCTCGTCAAGCTCGAACATGTGCTCCCCGCCATGCGGGTAGAAGAACAACCGGCTGATGCGTCCCTCGGAAATATGGACCGGCCACTCGCCGCGCTGGTAGGCCTGCCACTGCTCCTGCAAGTGCGACAAGACACGCTCCCGACGGCCGCGGTTGCGCCGAAGGTCATAAACCAGAACCATGTCTTGGCTGAGAGCTTCGGCCATGGGCTTCACCGTTGCGGCGCCAGTATATGCAAGGCCGCCTGCTTGAACGCTTCCTGGCTCTTGTTGCCGTCGCCGGGGAAGCCGGCGTGCTGCACCATCCAGATCAGGACCAGCCCGCGCTGGCGGTCCATGGTCATGTTCGTAGCGTAAGCGCCGCCATGGCCGCACCAGCCGGGACCGGTGGACAAGCCCAGCCCGTAGGTTTCCTTGACGTCCGGCCCGGTTTGCTTGCTGGTCATCTGTTGGACGGCCTCTGCGGACAAGAGGCGTTTGCCCTCAAAAACGCCGCCGTTGAGAATCATCTGGCAAAACCTGGCCGTGTCGCTCGCCGTGGAGAATAAGCCGCCGGCCGGCATGGGGTAACGGTTGCTGCGGTCCGAAAGCGGGTAGCGCAACTGCGTGATGGTGGTTTCTTCCAGATTGGTGTTCTCCTTGTTGGGCTTGTAGGATTTCGCCAGCCGCGCGACCTGATCGTCGCTCGGCCAAAACGTGGTGTCCTTCATGCCGAGCGGCTTGAAGAGGCGCTCGTCCATGAACTTCTCGTAGGGCATCCCGCTGGCGATTTCGAGGATGCGCCCGGCGGTGTTGATGCCGGCGTTGCTGTATTGGTATTTGCTGCCCGGCGGGAATTCCAGCGGCGCCATTGCATAGCTGCGCACCGCGTCGCGCAACGGCAGGCCGTCGAGCGTCGGCTGTTCCATCGGCGAGGAGAACGGAAGCCCGCTGGTGTGGCTCAGCACTTCGCGCAGGGTGATGGGATGGGCCGGGCGGCGCAGGAGGACATGCTCGGCATCGCGCTCGACGGCCAGCATCTGGCCTTTGAACTCGGGCAGATATTTCTCGACCGGATCGGCCAGGCTGACCTTGCCTTCGTCCGCCAGCATCATCACCGCGGCGGCGGTCATCGCCTTGGACTGGGAGGCTATCCAGAACAGCGCGTCCTCTTTCATCGGTTTGTTCGCCGCAATGTCGGCGAACCCGACGGCCTGGACCGCCAGCACGCTGTCTTTTGTGGCGACCAGCGTCACTGCGCCCGCCAGCGAATGGCGGTCCACGAATGGTTGGAGCGCGCCGGTGATGGCCGAAGGCAAGCCGGACAAACTCCCCTGTGTCCAGCCGGCAGTGGCAACCATCGTCGCCGCCAGGCAAAGCAACTCCCCCCATGAACGCCTCTGCAAAACCGGCCGGCTGCTTCGTAGTGTATGCATGTGCCCCCCAGTGTAACGTCGGCGCTCAAGAGCGCAAGACCACGATGGACCTTCGACTTCGGGCTGCCCGCCGCCGGATCGAGGTTCGCTCACTCGAAACGGCCTTCACTCATTGCGTCGCAAACGGCCGCGAGCTTCTTACAAGTCTGATTGCGCCGTTTTCGAGGATTGCGCCAGTCTCCGGACCGGCGCCAGAGTAGGTAATGCATGGCCGGCCTCTGGCAAGGGCCAAGAAATGAGGGTTGCGTTTCTTCCTCGGCGCAGCCTTACCGCCACTGTCCAGTGAGCGTGAAGGAGGCCCAGAAATACGGGTTGGAGAAGTCCTTGGAGTGGAGCAGAGACAATTGGGCTCTCCGCCATGCCTCGGCACGCGATTCGCCTGAGCGCCAGCGCCGGATGAATTCCGTCATCAAGAGGCGGGTGGCCGTGTCGTTCACTTTCCAGTGGCTGGCCAGCACGGTCTCCGCCCCGGCGATTCTGAAGGCCCGTCGCAACGACATCACCCCTTCCCCAATCCTCACCTCTCCAGCACCGGAATTGCACGCGCTCAGAATGACCAACTCCGTTCCCTGCAAGTTGAGCAAGGAGGCCTCCAGCCCGGTAAGCAGGCCATCCTCGGCCACCGCATTTGTGAGTTGGCTCGCATGATTGGCCCCTGCCAGGGCGATGCCGCAACGCACCAGCGGGTTTTCCCAATCCTCTCCCGGCCGGGTTCTCCAGCCCGCCAAACCGCCGTCCGCGATAAAACCGTCGTAGATTCCATTTGTTCGCCTGAACTCCTGGTCCGAAAGGAAGAACCCGTGCGTCGCGAGGTGCAGGACCCGGGGCGACACCACGGCCTTCAAGGCCGCCTCACGCGCGTCCGCTCCCACCTTCAAGACCGTGTCCGCGCCCAAGAGCTTGGCCACACTCCGCGCCTCCGCCTCGGCCCCAGGCAACGGCAGGAACTTCCTGCCTCGATAATCTCGGCTCAGCGTGATGGCCAGCCCTGGCCCCGAGAGCTTGGGAAGGCCGGCATTGATCTCGGATTTCCGCGCGAGATCCCCGGCCGCGCCGGGACCGGACAAATCCAAGTCAAAATCTGGGTTGCCCATCACGAACGACTTTGAACTCTGGACCTTGGACTTTGGACCGCCCGCCAGCCTCACGATCTCCCGCCCACTCCCGACATAACTGATCGTCTTGTCCTCAATCAGAAACCGGCCTTCGTGCGAAAGCGTCTCAAATGGAAGCCGGCTCAACTGGCCGTCCGGGCAGACAATCAGGCGCGAAACATTCGTCAAGTACCTGGCCAGCGGTGCATAAACCAACTCGCTGACCTTCTGCACCGCGGCCAGCATGTCAGGAGCGGCATAGCCGCGCCCTTCGGACATCCGTGAGCAGATGAACTCAACCGCCTCGTTGATGGGCGTTGCCACGCCCAGGTCCACACGCTCCACGACCAAGTCGGTCGAATGGTCGGTTGCCGGCAAGGTCAAGTACACCGCGTAGCGTTGCTCTTTCCACTGACCGTCCCCAGCGCTAAAATCGGTTCGGCGATACTGAACAAAATCGGCTAAAGCTGAGCCTGGGGGCAGGTTGCGCGCCACGTCAGCCAATGAGAAGTCTCCTTCGCGGACAATCGAGGCCACCAACTCGACCTCGGAGGCTATCGTTTTCTCGATCTCGCTGAGTTCTTGTTCGAGTCTATCCCGTTCGGAACTTCGCCATGCCATTCTCTCCGCCGCCCACGCCGCTCCTCCATCAGGCCGGGCGAGCGCCTCAAGCTGTCGGCGCTTGTATGCTGCCTGTTGACGCATCTCACGAATTCGAGCTCGACCGTCGGCCGCCAGGTTTGCCCCCATCGTCTCAACCTCCTCCAGCAGGGCTTTGCTGAAGGCCAATTTCTCGGCGCCGGAGCTCCACGCCATTCGAAACAAATCGCGTGGCGCCGCCCCGCTCAGAGAGTGAAACCACTCGCGTGAGATTCGGATTCTCTCCTGGATTCGAGGGGGGCCAGGTCCCTGGCGCGATGTCATTTGCCCGGCAAGATAGCGACGCCATCTCCTGGCGGATTCCGCAAATTCGCCAAACCCTTTTGCCTGGTCTCCGCAAAGAATTTCGACGATTCCCAGGTTCTCCAGGCGGGCACAGCTCTCGGGGCTATTTTTGCCAAGCACTGCCTCCGTAATCGCGAGGCTCCTGGAACTAAGGTCGCGGGCCTCGGCCAACTGCCCGCGGCCTCGGAAAATGACGGCGAGGTTGTTAAGCGTCGTAGCAGTCGCAGGATGGCCGCCCGGCAAAACCCTCTCCTGAATCGCCAACGCCCTCTGGAACGTGGCAAGTGCTCGGTTCGTGTCTCCGGTCTTGTCCAGAAGAGCGGCAATGTTGTTAAGGACGCCAGCAAGATCCGGGTGCGAATCCCCATAGTTCTTCTCGAGAATTCCACATGAGCGTCTAAAACATCTCAAGGCGCCGGAGAAATCCCCTCTATTCTGATATATCAACGCGAGCCCGTTCAGGCTGTAAGCCAGGCTGACATAATCCGGACCGAACTGGCTCTGCGCAAGCTCGGAGCTCCGCTTGAACAGGCGCGTGGCGTTAGTCTCGTCTCCGGCGTCCCGCATCAACTCCGCTAGATTGTTCAGGGTGTCGACGAATTCGGGCTTCTTCACAGGCGGCGCACCCTCGACAATTCTGAGAGCCCGATCGAGCAAGGGAGCGGCGCTTTGATAATCGCCTTCGCAACGGTATGCGACCGCCAGCGTGTTCAATGCGCTCACCAGGTTGATAGACCCTGCCCCCCAATTGGTTTCTGTGATTTCGATGCTGCGTTTTAGATTGGAAATTCCGTTGTAGAAGTCACCGCTGCGCACTTCTGCCAACCCGAGGTTACCCAAGGCGGATGCCAATTGGAATGCTGACAGGATGTCTTTGGAACTGTGATCCTTTTCGAGCAGGTCAATGCCCCGCTTCAAAAGGTGCGTCCCTTGAGCATAGTCGCCCAATCGAGAATAGAATGAGCCCAGATTACAGAGTGAGGCCGCCAGCGCGGCGTTGCCTATCCCCGGGAGCTTTTCCCGGATTTCCAGACTCCGATTCAGACATCTTTCTGCACGATCGACTTGCCGAGCCTCGCCCCACGTGTTTCCGAGTGAAGCCAACACCTGGGCAACCTCGGCGCTCTCCGGACCAAAGAATTTCTCTGTTATCGCCAGAAGGCGCTGCAGTAGCGGTAGCGCCTCCGCCGGGCGATGGTGCGCATAATACAAGTCTGACATTCGGCTGAGAGGCTCAGCCAACTTATAGCTGTCTGCCCCAAACAGTTCTTCTTTCAGTTGCAGCGATTGCTGGAAGGCGTGGATCGCTTTCTCATACCTGAGCAGCGCCTGATAGCTGATGCCCAAACCCCACTCAAGGTTGGCCTTCGTAAGGCGGTTCTGGTCGTCGTCCGGCAGGTTGCGAATCAATTCCCGGCTTCGCTCCAGAATCGGAAGGGCTATTTCGAACTTCCCTTGCGTCGTGTAAAGGAAGCCGATCCGAAAGAGGACAAGGCCCGACTGAGGTGAATTGGTCCCAAATACTGCCCCAATCCGCACAAGCGCACGCTCGTACCTCGGGATGCCCTCTGCGGCATTTCCCTTTAGCCAAAGCTCGTTCGCTTCATTCAGTTCTTCAGCAATCGTCCCCAGGACCTCTGGGGAGCCGCTGTTGGTTGACGCAGTCGGTCGGGACATAAAGTTCGTTACAATGTTACCAGCCACCGCCGGCACCAACGGGCAAGTCAGCAGCGCACTGGCGGCTACAATAACGGCTTGCGTTGCCTTCACGCAGAGGTCAGTTCCATGGTATTTTGGTTCTCTCGCCGGGAGCGACATGGGGCGCTTGGGGAATGATTTCGCGGTGCGCGACCGCCCGAAGGCGCTTCTTGTCAATTCCCAATTCCCGGACTGCCCGATCCCGTGCCTCATCCTCGTGAAGACAAGCAGCATAGAGGAGATGAACAGGATACACAACGCCGCCCGTGAGTTGGGCGACATGCTCGGCATCCGCGAACGCCTCCCGGGTGAGTGAGGATCGGTGAAGATTCGCGGACTCGGGCAGTTGAAAGCGGCGGTCCAGCGGAGTCCCACGAAGCGTGCGCCGGAATGCCCTGGCGTCCACCTGAGCCGTGGCGAACACCCTCCGGAGCTTCCGAACCTCGCGGAGAAGCTCCTCCAGAATTGCGTCGCGGTCCGGAGTGTTTTTTGACACCAGTGCCGGCAGGTCAAGATCCACTACTTTGCAGAGGCCGATGAGGAGGTGTACCGGCTCGATCTCCTGGGCGTTGAGGCGCTTCGCTTCGACCTCGGCGATGCGCCAGACAAGGATAAGGCTGCTGGAGTGTCGAGGGTTCATTTTCGCAACAAAAAGACGTAGATGAGAGTCGCCATACCGAGCACGATAGTGATCCAGACGAGGCACGCGAGAATGGCGTCGAAGGTGATTCGGAACCGAGGCAGGTCTCCGAGGCGATGGAGACACTCCGGGTAGGTAGGATTCTCTGGGGCTCTCTGAACTGCGGCCTCCCAGAGGCGGCGGGCGTCCGAGGTGCGGCCCTGGAGGACCGCTATGCGGGCCAGTAGATCCAGGTCCCGGGGAGTGGTGGAAGGCTGGCCATTTGGCGACAGCAACGCTTCGGCCTCAAGGTACCTGCCCGAGCGCGCCAGCTCGGTAGCACGAGCGAAACGGATTTGATCGAAACACTCATCGAGTGCCGCCCGGGTTCGGAGGTGCCATTGCTCGTGCTCGGGGCTCATGATCGTGGTTGCTAGCGTATCACCCCTGACTGGTAGCCGCGCTTCGCCGCCTGGACGAGGTCGTCGGGGAGCAGGTCCCATAGCTGACGCACGACGTTTTGCAGGCCTGTCGCATTGTTCTTGGCCATGCAGTCTCGGCCCTGGTCTAGGAGCCGAGCGGCGCGAGGCTGATCCATCATCTTCTCTTGCTGCTCCTCCATCCTCTGGAACTGGTACACCCACCAGCCTGGCTGGGCCATGGCGATCTCATAGTATAGCCGTGCAATGCTGTCGATTTTCTTGCGCAGCCGGTCGGTCTTTCGCTCGCGGACGATTTCGGCGGCCTGGTCGCTCAGGTCCTTAGCTTTTTCCTTTTGCTGCGGGCTGCCGCTCTTGTCTGCGGCGCGCCAGAGGTAGCCGAGCCAGTCCTGGGCTTCGGCAACGAGAGCGGGCCACTCCAGCGAGTTGGCGGCTTCATCAAGCTTGAGCTTCAACTCGAGTAGCCGCTTCTCGCACTTTGCGGCCGCGTCGGCGTCGTCTTTGGCAGCCGCCAGGGTCTCCTTGACTTCTTCCAAGAGCGGGGAGTGCTCGACCTTCTCGACCAGTTCTTCGGCACTCTCCGCGCCAGCAGAGGCTGCCCTCGCCCGGACCTCTTGGAAGCGTTTCATTTCCGCGTCGAAGTCGGTTTTGAGAAAGGCCGGGGTTGCGTTGTGCCTCACCAGATCGATCTTCGCATGGAATTCCTCATCAAGAAGGGGTACGTAAGCCTTTACCGTGACGATTCGGGACTCATCGATCTTCAGGGTGACTTCAACCTCGCTCCCGGAGGGCAAATCACGCCGGATCTGGTCACCTCGTATTTCGAGCGCGCCGTTGAAGCGGTTTCGGTCAGACAGGTCGTTTTCACCCTCCACTACTGGAATTCGAAGCACTTCTCCGCTCTGTCCTTGTCGCAGGGGGGTGACAGTTTTGAAGACCTCCGTCCTGGTGAGGGGCAGGCCGCGGCCTTTTTCAAAGAACTTGGCATATTCACCCATAATTCCGCCAAGGGCGATTCCCATGGAATTGATCAGCGGCTGTTCTTCCACGACGGCGCCGATGGTGTAGGTCAGCCTGTCCGGGGTGACCTTCTGTTTGCGGCCAGCGGGGTCGAACAATTCGACAAGGAACGTGTTTCGCTCGCCCCTCTCCGCATGGAGGTTAGTCATGAAAACGCCGTCGGGCCGCAGGGGGATCTTCCCACTGAGCCACTGGGTCTTGGCGTTCACCAACTCAATGGTGAACCCGGAGAAATCTTGCGCGGCCATGCCGGAGACCTTTCCGCCCACCATTGGGGCACTGTCCATGCCGACAGGTTTGTGTTTGAGGTCGACGGTGAACTCACCTTGAACCGCCGGGGCCTTTGGGGTGGAGGTGAGCTTTTGTGTTCCGGCGAAGACGGCTGCGCCCCTGGCGACGACGGTGAGCGGGTCCACGCTGTGATCCAGCGGAATGCCAAGCTGGCTGCGTAGCATTTCTCGGAAGTAGGGGGCCAATGTGGGGCCCCCGACGAGAATGACCTTCTGGATTGCCTCCTTGCCCAAGTGCCTCTCGTTCAACACCCTTTTGCATATCTCCACTGAACGCAGGATAACCGGCTCTGCCACCCTCACGACCTCGGCCCTGTTGAGCTCGCAATCGAATTCGATTGTCTCGCCGGCCGCGTCGTCGAATCTGCACGCTTCTAAGGTGGTCCGCTCGGTGCGGGAGAGGTCAATCTTGGCAACCTCGGCGGCCCGCTTGAGCTTGGCCAACGCCTGCCGCCACTGCTTTTTTCCGCGGGTGAAATCTTCGAGATCGTGCTCTTCGAGCAGCTTTGGGATGAGCACCTGCTCGACGACTGCCCAGTCTATGTCGGAGCCGCCCAGGAAATTATCCCCACCGTGGTTGACAACGTTTATGGTGCCCTCCTCGGCCTTGATTATAGCGGCGTCGAATGTTCCGCCGCCGAAATCATAGACCAGCCAGTAGGCCTTTTCGCCGTCCACCTGGAAGCCGTAAGCCAGAGCCGCCGCAACCGGTTCCTGGAGGAGCGGGCATTCCTTCAGCCCAGCGAGCTGAGCGGCTTTGCGAGTCGCCTCGCACTGGTGAAGCTCGAACGCCGCTGGCACGGTGACCACTGCGGCCTCCACCACCTCACCGGTCCGTTGCTGCACGTCGCCGCGCAGGGACTTCAGGACCTCGGCGGAGAGGTCCTCTGGCCTGCGGGTCTGGCCTGAACTTTTGAAGTGGTAGGTGTGGTCGCTTCCCATCCGGCGTTTGAACTCGACATAGGCATCTTCGGGCGCATCGATGATCCTGTTCTTCGCACGTTGGCCAACTTGAGTGGAGCCCTTTTTGTCGATGCTGACTGCCGATGGGGTGATGTCGGCGTCGGCGTTGTTCTTGATGATCTCGGTTGAGACCCCCTTCAGTAGGGCGATAGCGCTATTGGTCGTGCCGAGGTCGATTCCGAAGTCAATCGTACTTCTCATAAAAGGGTTGTGGGCGTTCGCGGTCGTTTGGTGAGGGGGCTACGGTTTAGGCTCGTTTAGGCTGGGGTGGCGATGACCACCTCGCCACGTTGGAGCACCTGCCTCTGCCAGTAGATTGTCGGTTTAATGGTCTCGAGCACTCGTTCCGTGGTGAGCCCAGGTGTCGGCTGTGTGGTGACGACGTGCAGTGGGAGTCCGTAGTCGAATGGGTCTCCTGTGTGGTCTTTGATTTCCAGCCCCATGTCCCCAAAGGCTTGGAAGATGGCTTCGATGTGCCGGTAAACACGCTTCATGTCATCACGGACCTCGCCTGACGCCGGGTCCAGCATTCTTGCTTTTGCTTTCCAGGCATTAGTGGCGATTACTGCCATGGCCTTTATGACATTTTCGGGCACTGCATAGCGGATCTCGCCTCCACCCTGTTCGAGCGCGGAGAGCACTGCTTCCTGATTTCTGAGAAGTTTCTCGAAGACCTTTTCTTTGTCGGGGAATACGACGGGAGGAAGGCCGAGCGGATCGGCGGGCTGGGGGCGCTGTGTATGGTGCTTGTGCTTCATGTGGTTACATGGCTTGGGAGTGTGCTTTGCCGCTTCCTTAGCGCCGGACTCCTGCGTTGTAGTTATGGACTCGTTCGTTGAACGCACCGTTGGCCGCCTTCGCGTGCTGGACGAGTGCATTGTAGCGGCCAACCTTCTCGTTGAATGCGTCAACGGCGTATTGGCTGGTGCGGTCGAGGTAGATCCGATCCGAGTCGATCTCTCGCCCCAGTTGCTCAATCTGGTTTTCGAGCTCTTGGAGCCGTGTTCTTTCGGCCTGGATCTCGGCTCTTTCAGTGTCGTAGGCCGGCGCGGACGGGGCCGGGGTTGCAGGAACCGGTGTATAGTTGTAGTTAGGTGAGGTGTAGGAGCTCGGTGACGGGGAGGTGGAGCTGCTGGACGATCCCATGGCGAATACTGCGGCGATGATAACAGCAATGGAGACGGCGATGTGCCACTTGTCGCACGTTCGAAGCGCAGCCTTGCCGAAAAACCGATAGGAATTGGCACTGCGAGCGACCCGGTAGCGGCAGATGGGAAAGATCGGCACGAAGAACAGGACGAAGTAATACGTCGCCAGGTAGGAGTCGGTCGCTGGGTCGTGATCCGTGCATCCGTACAGTGTAAAACCGATGCCGTTCACTGTGCTCAGCGAGGGTGCTGAAGATATCGGGGTGAGGTCGTCGTATAGCGCACTTCTAGTGCGAACTGTAGCGAGATTCTCCCTGATCCGGCGTTGGGCGTCCAGGCTCACCGCCAAGCGGAGGCTCTGCTCAAGAATGCGGATGCAGGGCTTCCACTTCTCGGTCTTGTTCCCAAAGAGGACCGCGCAGTGCATTGCCGCGAGTGCGACTTCATCGTGCGCTCGGTCTAATATCTCATTTGGAACGCCACTGCCGGATAACTTCGGAAGCATGCCTGAGGCAGCAGAAAGAATACGGTCGGCTTGTTCGTCTGCCGAGGCTGGGTTGGCTTCGGCGGCTTTCGAGGCAGCCTCGCAAATATTGCGGATCGGCTCAACCTGGACGTAAGCCAGATTGTCCCTGCCAATTTGGATGTTCTTTTCGATTCTTTGGCGCACATCGACCGCGTCTGCTAGGGGTAATGTCATCTGCAGGAGCTCCACGAACGCGTGGTTATCCCCTGTTTTCTTTTGGTGGGAGACGAGGCAGTCAATGCAGGCGGTTGCAAGCTCGTCCAGCACCTCCTTGCCCACGTGTTCGGCCTCGCCGTAGAAGAGGTCGAGAATGGCCACGAACGGGATCGCTTGAGCCAACAGGTCTCGAACGGCACTGGCGGCCGCCTCCGGCTTTTCGTGCGCGGTCTCTTTCGTGCGCCTGATGTGCTCTCGCAGACGGCTTGTCACGGGTGTGAGAACCAGCTCCGCTGCCTTCACGAAGCTGGCGGCTTCCTCGCCGCCCTCTCTCAGAAGTTCAATGTGCATCCTCGCCAGAGACATTCTGCCCTTCTCCGCGTGGGTGAGGGCCAGCTCGGCGCAAATCTTGGCAAGCGCGAGGGGGAGCGTGGCCCGCATGCTGCCCACGAAGGCCGGCTTGAGCCGGGGATCGCCCATCTGACGGATTCTCTCCGCGACTTGGTCCCAAATGTGGTCGTCGTCCCTGATCCGCCTCCAGCGGCTATAGCCCGCCTGCAAGTAAGCAGCCATTTCTTCTTGTTGCCGCTCGTTGGTCTGGCCCCTCGACACACAGCACTCCCAATCGAGGGCGGCAACCCAGTAGGCAACCGCGAGATTGTGCGACGCCACGGCTCCACAGACATGCTCCTGCTCTTGCGACGTCCAAATTTGGAGCGCCGAGTCGACTTCGCCGCGCGCGAGCGCCTGCAGGGCTGGGTCTGACCGGCGCCTGCCGGGTTCCTGAGGCCAAAACCAGAAGAACTCGTCAATGATTCGTTTCTCCGGGTCTTTTAGGCGGTGAAGAGCCTCCCTTATTTCTTCCACTGTCGGCGGAGGCTTCCGTGCGAATGCCGCAGTGTGTGCGCTTTTCCCCTCGCCAAATTCTTCCAGCATCCGTAGCTCCTCAACGTGTTTGGTGATCTCGCGCATCGTGGCGTCCATGGTCAAACCCGTGATGCGAAAGGCGTTGTCGTGGAACAAATCTCTTGTGGCTGCTTCCAGGAGAGGCGTGCAGGCAGATCCAGTGCGTTCCCGACGTTCACGGTTGCGCTCGTTTGTTTCCGTGGTGAGCATCGCTTACATGCGCTTACATGCTTATGCCGCACCGCCACAGCTTGACCTGGTGGGCGTACTTCGTTCTCAGGTCGGGCGATTTGTTAAAGGCTTCCTCCATCAGATCGGCCGCTTCGCCGAGGCGACCGCCGCCCCGGGCTTCGAGCGCTTTCTCGACGAGGACGCGAGCGCGACTGGAATCGAGGGGGGAAGGGCTGCCGAAAACGACCTTTGATGGCTCGCTCGATAAGGATTTGCGCAGTGCCGGGCCCGTTTGGTCGTGCAATGGAGCAGCAGCAAGATCATGAAGGAATTCACGTGCGCTGGGGAACCGGTTCTCCGGAGATTTCTCCAGGGCGCGCATGACGACTTTTGCAAGGCCCCTGCTGATGTCCGGGTTGATCTCCGTCGGGGCAATAATGGCCTCATCAAAAAGATGCTTGGTGGCCCAAGTCGCGCCCTCTGGCATCTCCACCGGCAAGCGGTCGGTGAGCAAGAGGTAGAGCGTCGTGCCGATGGCCCACACGTCTGCTGCGGGCGAATCCCCCTTGTGCTGGACAAAAGCTTCTGGCGGCTTGAACTGAAGCGTGCCTGCCGCCGTAGCCAGTAGGGTGAGGGGGTTGACTTTTCTGGCGAGACCAAAGTCGCTCACGCGAGCGCGCAGGCCGTCGGGTTCGTAGCCCACCAGTATGTTCTGCGGCTTGATGTCCCGGTGGATGATTGGCGGCTTCTCCTGGTGAGCCTGCGCGAGGCCTCGGCAAACCTGCTTGACCAGGTCGACTGTGGTTTCAACCGGGACGAAGGCCGAACCGAACGAGCGCCAGAACTTGTCCAGGCTCCCGCCAGGGATGTTCTCCATCGTGAAATAGCCGCAGGTGCCGCCGGGGCTCTCGAATACGTTAGCGTCGAACACGCGAATGATATTCGGGTGACCGATCCGCGAGAGCAGGATGGCCTCCCCCAAAATATCGTGGATCTCCTCGATTCTCATGCCGACCCGCTTGAAAACCTTCATCGCCTGGCGACCCAGAAACCGGTGCTTTACGCGATAGACCTCGGCAAACGCTCCCTGCCCCAGAAACCGCTCCACTTCGTAAGTGTCGCGAATGATTTGGCCCTCTTCAAGGAGCGTCATAACACATCAGAGGTTCAGCCCGATGATAGGCCCTCCGGGAATCTTGACAATCCAAAACAGAGCAGATGTTCACAGGTTTGATTCCGTTCTCGTGCTCCGTCAGGGCCGACAGACCTTGCACGGCCTGTGGCCGGCCCTGATGGCCCGCTCCCGGGTCTCGAAGCTTTGGATGTTCTGCGGCGAAATTCTGCTCGCCCACTTGCACGTGATTCTGTGAAATGGGGCCAGCCCTGCCGACCGAAGCCACGTACGCGGCTCTGGCCTGCACCGTGCTCTCTGCCCGCTGATCGTTGCACGCGGTGAGACCACTCACCATCAAGACAACTGCTGTGGCGAGGCCATTTAGAGCTTTCATGGCAGCGCGCTTGAGTTTGTTTTCCCGCCCGGAATGCACTAACGGCCCAACGAATACCGTGGCACCCGGATGGTCCCGTAGCCCCGGTAGCTGAGGTTGTCGGTCACGGTCGAGTTGGGGGCGGTGCGGACGTGAGGCCAGACGTAGGTGCCGGTGCTGCGGGAGTAGCCGCGCACGTTTACGGACGGGTAAGCGGCGTAGGGGTTTCGATACACATAGCCGGACTTGTAACTGCGACTGGAGGTCCGGCCCACGGAGCCGCAGTTGGACCGGTAAGACGGCGCCATGTAAGTGCCGTTGCTGCGGAAGTAGCCCCTGACTGGCCCGGCCTGGGCGGCCAGGGTGGTGGCGAGCATCATTGCAGCGAGGCCGATGGTTTTGAGCGTTTTCATGGTTTTCAGTTTGTTTTCGATGGCCGTTCTTCGGTGTCGGCGGCGCCTGCCGCCATTTCGGGTTTGTTCAGTTGAGCAGCCGTCATCCGCTTCATCGCAAACGGCGGGTAGCTTATTACAACTTTCTTGATCCTGGATGAGGCTTGCAAACAGGTCCGGGCGGGCGCATAGTGCGGGGCATCGGCATGAAGGCGAAAAACGACAGAGCTCGCGAGCGTATCCAACTGGGCCGGCACATTGTGGCCGACTCGAGGATTTGCGGGGGCCAGCCCACGTTCCAGGGCACGCGCATCATGGTGTGGATCGTGCTCGAACAGATCGAGGATGGCATGACCTGGGACGAAGTCGTTGGGGAATGGGATGGCAGGGTTTCCGAGGAGGCGATTGCCGAGGCCATTGCCATAGCCGGTCTGGTCGTCAAACACGAGCCGTTTCGGGGGTTCCATGTTGCTGCTGGACGAAAATCTGCCCGCCCACCAGCGGCAATTGCTGCGTGACTGGCGCGTTCGCTTCCGGGTGATCGGCATCGACGTGGCCGCCCGGGGGACCGACGATGAGCACCTGCTTCCAGTGCTTCACCGCTTGGCCCAGCCCACGTTCTGCAGCCTGGATGGCGATTTTTACCGGCCCGATTGGGCTCATTCGGCTTATTGCCTGGTTTGGCTCGATGTGCGAGGCCGGGAGGCCGCCGAGTTCATCCGGCGCTTCCTCAAGCATCCGGCGTTTGGCTCCCAGGCGCGGCGGATGGGTGCCGTCGCGCGTGTTCGCGCGGAAGGGATTGGGTATTGGCGAGTTGGGAGCCTTTCTCCAGTGTCAGTTCCGTGGCCCCCGCAATGAACCCCCCGAATCTCCAGGCGCTTCAGGGCGGCGATGCGGCGGAGTGGGACCTGGCTTTCCGCTGGCTATGGCCGGCGGCCTTCGGGGCCGCGCAGGTGGTTCTCCAACCCTGCTTGCCCGCCGAAGTGGAGGACGTGGCTATTGAATCGCTGGAGGAACTGGTCGAGGGGGTGCGCAGTCTAAGCTCGGCTGAGGAGCTTAGGCCGCTCCTCGCCGGCATTGCCCACAATCGGGCGGTCAGCCGACTGCGGCAGTTTTACGCGGCCAAGCGAGGAGCCGGCAAAACCGAGAGCTACGAGGCCAAACAGGAGGCTTGCGGCGATCTTCCGGAAGCCATTGCGCCGGACGATCCGGTGGGGGCACTCGAGCACAAGGAGTTGGCAGAGCGGCTGGGGCAACTCCTGGCCGAGTTGAAACCACCCCAAGGACAGATGCTGGCAGATTTCTTCCTGCGCAGGTTGACTTACGAGGACATCGCGAAGAAACACGCGGTCGCGCCGGGCACTGTCGGGGTCTATCTGAAACGGGGCCTGGCGGCCATGCGGCGGGTTTGGGGGCCAGGAGGAAAAGACGTGTAAGAAATGGGCCCGGTTTTGCGATGCACATAGTGAACGACCATGAATGACCAGGAATTCTTCGATTTGGCCTTGAAAGTCATCGGGGCCCGGGCGAGCGACGCCGAGCGCGAGCAGTTGGAGATGCTGCTCGCCAGCCGACCGGATATGAAGACCCAATTCGAGGAAATTCGAGACGACGCCCGCCTGGCCAAGAAAGTCCTGCCGTTGATGGAAGCCGTGGGGTCCTCGTCTGGCGAGTTTCCGGCGTACGCGCGCGAGCGGCTACTGGCCAAGGTGCACCAAACGCTCGGTCAACCGCAGCCGGCTCGGACGAAGAGGGGCTGGAATTGGCGATGGGCCTTGGGTTTCGCGGTTGGCGCTGCGGCAGTGGTTCTCTTGCTGCTGCCCATGTTGACGCGCCCTGCCGAGCCGGTCATCCAGGTGGCGATGCTGGACACCGCCGGCGCTGTTCGGGGTGAGGGCAGCGACCTTGACGCCCTGAAGGCGCAGTGGAAACATTCTGAGGTCAGGACGTTCGACAAAGCAGGCCCGCTCGACACCTGGACGACCAATTGGCCGAGTGGCGCCAAGGTGGCCGCAAAAGTGATCTACGACCGCGCCGCCGGAGAGGTGCGGGTGATTCTGTACGGCCCCGGCAAGCCCGTGGCGAAGACGTTTTCCGTCGGGCAGGATTTGGCGGCCACGCTACGGCAAGCGACTGGCTTCATCCAGGAGCAGACAGGCAAGTGAGAAGGCGGTAATAAGCCCAGGTGGCAATCTGGCTGGTTCTTTTGAACCCGCTGAGCCCCGCGCCAAAACCTCGCCTAACGAACGCAGATTCGACTGAGCACCTCAGAAAGCGGAGACCTTCAGCTTCCGTGCCAATACAGGAAACGGATTGAACCGCAAAATAGTTAGAGCGGCAAAGCCGCAACCGAGGAAAAAGATGAACCACGGATGCCACGGATCAACACGGATTTCTTCTATCCGTGCCATCCGAAATCCGTGGTTGAAAAACCTTCGCAGTCTGCGGGCAATCTCGGCTATTGCAGTACACGCGGAAAAGCTCCACGTCGTCTCGGCTTTCCGCGTAATTGGCGTGTTCCGCGGTTCAAGAAATTGCATAGGCGACGATTTGGGCCGGCACTTCGGGCTTGCCTTGGCTCGCCGGGGCCGGGTAAGGTCGGCGCACGCATGGCGACTAGCCCGCTCCACCGCGAGGACGAACTCCAAAGCCCCCAGGCCGGGGCCGGCAGCGGCAGGTTGCTCGCCAGCGCGCTGCTGGCTTCCTTGGGGTCGTTCCTGTTCGGATTCGACACCGCGGTCATTTCCGGAACCACGGCGTCGTTGCGGACGGTCTTCCAACTCAATGACAACACGCTCGGATTCACTGTGTCGAGCGCGCTCTTTGGCACGATGGCCGGCGCGCTCCTGGCGGGGCGCCCGGCGGACTGGTGGGGGCGCCGCCGCGCGCTGACGTTGCTGGCGGGGTTGTTTCTGGTCTCCTCGGTCGGCTGTGCCGGGGCGTGGAACTGGTGGGCCTTGCTGTTCTTCCGCTGGCTGGGGGGCGTGGCCGTTGGGGCTGCGTCGGTGGTCTGCCCGGTTTATATCA
>Ga0181536_10001073_pt1 | contig 32609 bp, 27 predicted proteins | sample PEATcosm2014_Bin_41_FD_121105 | JGI IMG/M metagenome (GOLD analysis project Ga0181536, IMG submission 121105) | Peatland microbial communities from MTU Mesocosm Facility, Houghton, MI, USA - PEATcosm2014_Bin17_60_metaG | ecosystem: Environmental > Terrestrial > Soil > Wetlands > Peat | place...
GAGGCCAGCGGGATGAAGGTTGAGAGGAGAAGGGCGCGGCGGGAAACCTGGGAGAAAACATACTACCACATATGTATACATAAGTATTATGTCATATCCAACCAAGCCTGTCAAGACCCAAAATGTCCCTTTCGAGGGCGTTGCTCAGAATAATAGTCCCGGAGCGTTCTGCCGCCAACGCCATCCACGTGTGTTGGGAAGTGCATCCTAAAAGCTCTCATCCAAACTGATCTCGACCAGGATCTTGTCGAGTTGGTCAGCGGCCTGCTGGCGCTTAAGTGTGAGGTCAGCCGCCTGGCTGCGCAGCACCGCCAAGCGATCCTCCTGCTCATTCAGTTGGCCCGTGTAGCGTTGCAACAATGCCTTTTCTTCCGGGGTCCCCTTGAGCGCCTTCATATTCTCGCGGATTCGGCCTTGGTCAGCGGCAATGGACTTGTCCTCCTGCTGTCGCGACCTGATTTGCGCATCCAGTGCGTCGATCACACCTTTTTGGTCGAGGACTCGCTTGATGGCCTGTTGCAGCGCCGGAGTCATCCGCTTCTGTTCGGTCAGCAGATGGATCTGGTCATCCGAAACGTCCGAGAGTTCCACCTGCGTGGCGAGAGGGCGATACTCCTCCACCGCCAGTTGCCCGCCCTGCTTCGGTTCCACCTTCACGCGGAAGCGATAGAGCGATGCCGTGGTTTCCTCGGGCTTCGTGCCATCCGCCAGCTTCCATTCCGGACGGACCGGATGCTCGATGATGACCTCGCGCGCGGCCGCATCGGAATTGCTGATAGCGTAAGTCTTCGTCACGCGTTCCTCCTTAGTCATGACCATCGTGCCTTTTATGATTTGAATCCGGCTAAAAGGCTCTTCCGCAGGAGTCTCCCGGACCCTGACGCGGACAGCCGGGTCGGCGGCGTAAGAAATCAAACGCTTTTCGCCGGGCCTCAAGACATCGAGCATGCCCTCCCCGGCGAACGTTCCGTCTTCGAGTATGTTGAAGCTTCCCGAGTCAAACTCCACGCCGCTCGAGTTGTTGAGCCACAGGGCGCGCAGGGGTTCGTTGCTGTCTTCGTTCCAGAGCGTGACTTTTTCCGTGTCGATGCGTGCTTGCAGAATGGGAACCAACGCCGACTGGTTCTTGCCGATCGTGACCCTCCCTTTCAGGTCGTACTCGAAGAAATCACCGACGGCTTTGGCTTCCGTTTCCGCCAGCTCGCGCTCGGCGGCCTCGGAAACGGGCGCAGCGGAGACCATAACCGTCTCCGTCACCGTACCGATCTCAAGGCTGGAATTCATCTCCTTTTCCCGGCCGCTATAAAGACGCAGGTTGTTGATGGTTTTGCTTTGGAATCCAGGCATGGCGATCACCAGGGTGGCATCACCGGCTGACAGGTTGTTGAGCCGGTAATTCCCATTGGAATCCGTGGTGGTCGATTGCATGGCCCCGGTCCGATTGTTGCGCATGCTCACCTGAGCGCCCGGAATGACCGCGCCTGTAGGGTCGTTCACCGTTCCTGCCAGCGCCGCGTTCCCTCCGCCGCCCATGCCGAACCTTCCTCCACCAATCCCGCCGGCCGCGCCCGATGCAAGTCTCCCTCCCACAGTAACACCATAACCCTCAGCCGCAGCCGGGGGAGGCGGGGGCGGTGGGGGCGCATTCATCGCGCTTTCGTGTGTTTGGGGAGTGAGCATGGCCGAAGCCGGCAGCGGCACTTCCGGCCGCCGGACGTACATGGGCTGCGAGATATTCTGCACAAACGATTGCGGCGCGCCGGCCACCAGCGAGAGTTGCACATCCTTCCAATCCTCGCCGATGGTGTTATCCACCACGGCCCAGCCCTGCACCAGGGGTTTCTCGCCGTGCTTCGAGTCCAGCAGGATGCGGTAGGTGCTTTTCCACACCGGCACTTCGCTGATGTAGCTGACAAAGATTTCGCGCTCGCCCGTGCCCGCGGCGGAAATGGTCAGGCGCCGCAGGTCAACGGCCCGGGCGGAGCCGATCAGGTCGAGGTAACGATTAACCTCATCGGAGAGTTCACGGTCGGCGATGCGTATTGATGTACCCGGCCCAAGGTCGAAACTGCGCACCTCACCCGCGTCGGACACAAGCGTCAAGACCGTCACCTCTTCCGCCAAATCCCGTTTGTCGCCGAACTTCTTCACCACTTCGAATCCCAGCACTTTGCCCGCGGTCCCTGTGGCGCCGCTATGGACTTCCACGCGCGTGCCGCGGAGCGCTCCCAGGAGATCGTTACGGGAAGCCTCCTCGCCCAGCGATAGACGAAGGCTTTTCAGACGCTCGGAGAGCGGCGCCACGGAGTTGAAGCGCACTCCGGTAATCCGCCCATCGCCCAGGTCTACAACGGTCAGTGACTTCAGTGCGTCGTTCAACTGCGCGGAGGTGAAATCGATATTCAAATCCTGCGTGCCCCGGACGTGAGCGGAATGCTCGACGTAACCCACGCCGTTTTTGTAGAGCACCACGCGCTTTACGGGCAAGCGGCCCGTGGTTTCGCTCGCAGCGTTTGCCGAGGCCGGCGGGGCCGCCGCCTGTTGCGAATGGGCCAAGGTGATGAATGAAAGCATCGCGAGAACTGCCGCCACAACGTTTTTTCGCATGAGGTCCTCCCTCCGATCACAACAACGCGGAGGCTGGGTAGCGCGATCTGTTCCATAGGTCTGCAGTTCATCGCCTACAGGCAACGGAAAGCCGCGGACCTACAGAACAGGCGCGCTACGCCTACTCCACGGGGGTTATCATACGCCCATGATTCGAGAGTTAACGCCCAGGTTGCCCGGCGACGACTAAATGTCCAATAGGGCATCAAACCTTAAGAATATTTCTTCCCTAAGTTCAAGGGCAGTCTTAGTGGGACCCAACTTGCGGAAGCTGCGGCGTGGTTGTACACTCAAATTCTCAGGGTGATTTTATTAGAGAGTGAGGTTGTCTTATGACGTCTCCAATTCGCGCGCCGTGGGTCGAGAAGCGCTCCGGCCCCATCGTGACGCAGATGCATTACGCCCGCCAGGGCATTATCACGGAAGAGATGGAGTACATCGCGAAGCGTGAAAGCCTGCCGGCGGAAACCGTCCGGGACGAAGTCGCGGTCGGCCGCATGATCATTCCCGCCAACATCCGCCACGTGGAGCTGGAGCCCATGGCGATCGGCGTCGCCGCGAAGTGTAAGATCAATTCCAATATCGGCAACTCCTCCTCCGCTTCCAACATCGACCAGGAACTGGAAAAGCTGCACACGTCGGTACACTACGGCGCGGACACGGTGATGGATCTGTCCACCGGGGGCGACATTCACGAAATACGCGAGGCGATTCTGCGCGCCAGCCCCGTGCCCATCGGCACTGTGCCCATTTACGAGGCTCTTGCCCGGGTCGCCAGAGTCCGCGACCTCACCGCTGAAATTATGTTGGAAGTCATCGAAGAGCAGGCGGCGCAAGGCGTGGATTACATGACCATCCACGCTGGAGTGCTGCGCGCGCACATTCCCCTGACACGCAAGCGCATTACCGGCATCGTCAGCCGCGGTGGCGCCATCATGGCTCAGTGGAGCGTGGAAAATAACCAGGAGAACTTTCTCTACACGCACTTTGAGGACATTTGCAGGATTTTCCAGAAATACGACGTTTCGTTCTCGCTCGGTGACGGCCTGCGGCCCGGCTGCCTGGCGGACGCGAGCGACGAAGCCCAATTCGCGGAATTGAAAACCCTGGGCGAGCTCACCCGCAAAGCCTGGGAATACGATGTGCAGGTGATGATCGAGGGGCCCGGCCATATTCCTCTGGACCAAATCAAGCTCCAGGTGGACAAGGAAAAGGAACTTTGTTACGAAGCGCCTTTCTACACGCTGGGGCCACTCGTGACCGACATCGCTCCGGGTTACGACCACATCACGTCGGCGATCGGCGCCGCCATGATTGGCTGGCACGGCGCGGCCATGCTCTGCTACGTGACTCCCAAGGAACACCTGGGTCTGCCCAACAAGGACGATGTTCGCCAGGGTATCATCGCCTACAAGATCGCCGCTCACGCGGCGGACGTGGCCCGGCACCGCCCCGGCGCCCGCGACCGCGACGACGCGCTCAGCTACGCGCGCTTCCTCTTCGATTGGAACAAGCAATTTCAGCTTTCCCTTGATCCGGAAACGGCGCGCTCCATGCACGACGAAACCCTTCACGACGAGTACTATAAGGAAGCCGCCTTTTGCTCCATGTGCGGCCCCAAGTTCTGCTCGATGAATACCACGCAGGTCATGGAAAAGCACCTGGGGTTGGACCAGAAAGGCCGCGAGCAGAAGTTTGTGGAGCTGTTAACGAAAGTGCAAGGATGATTGGACAATCACAATCGCTGCGCAAATTGCGAGAATTTGTAAGCTGCTGACGAGGTTCGATCTGGTGATGCAAGAAGAAGCCGCATTTGCCAAAATGCAGGGTTATATAGCCAATATCGCGATCACGCCCTCGGCACTCAGAAATCTGGGCGCCAGAGGTCTGGTGGGTAGGGCGCAGGGATTTCTAACATCCATCGACCTGAAACCATTGAAGACCATTAACCCATCAGACTATCAAAGCTGGCTGAATGGCCAGACAGACAAACTCGTGACAATCTTCGGGATCGGGGCCCTATGGGGGCCCGCCAGGAAGTCCATAAACATTTTCATGGTCATGGCGGCACTGAACAGATTCTTGTGCGCTGCCTATTCGCTGGATCGTTTGGAAGACGTGCTTGAGGTACCGCTGGATAATCGGGTCGCAGTAAAAGTGTTGGATTGGGCAAAGAGTAAAGAACCTGTTTGGACGACGATCAAGAATCTCGATAAGCAGCAGAGTGAAAAGATTCAGAGTTTGGCGGCAGAAATGGCAAAAGAACAAGGCATTCCGAGGGGTCAACTCGATGTCATTCTATGGTCCAAAGGGCACGACCAAGATGACTGATCAGGAATATTCCTTAATTGTCGAAGCAACCGAAGACCCAAATTTCTTCGGGTTTTATTCGCCCGATCTTGGGGGTTTTACCGGAGTCGGGAACTCAATTGAAGACTGCTTGTACAAGGCACGCTGGGGAATGGCAGAACACGTTTCCTTGCTTCGCGGGCAGGGTTTGCCCGTTCCACGCAAGTCCAAAGACCCGAAGGTAACGATTCAAAACACCAAGCCGGTCCCTGCGTAAGGGAGCGAGGGTGAGAGACAACTCGTCTAGCAATTCACGAAATGCAGGAAACGGCCCATGGGATTGTCTGAGGTAAAAGTAAAACTGGCGAATCTAGCCGCCCCGATGCGGACCGAGGAGCTTTCGCTGCTGGTGGACACTGGGGCGACCTTGTCCTGGATTCCACGAAATGTCCTGGAAAGACTCGGGGTCGGAACTTTCTCCCGTCTGCCCTTCACTCTTGCCGACGGGCGAATACTGGAAAGGGAAATCTCCGCAGTGTCGTTGACAATAGACGGAAGAAAAGCTGCGGTGCCGGTGGCGGTGGGGGAGCCGGGCGAGGAAGCTGTTCTGGGAGCGACGGCGCTGGAGACTTTGGGGTTGTTGGTTGATCCGGTGGCCCAGAAGCTGATTCCTCGCAACTTGCTGGCACTCGTTGAACGGCAATGAGCTTTGCCGCTCGGACGCCACAGGGCCCCTCCGAGCGGTCATCGATCAGGGCTTGATAGAAAACTGAAACTCTTAGCGCGACTGAGCCGCTACCCAAAGGAGGCTCTCCGTGTTCTCTGTGCTTTTCAAGCCTGAACACAGAGTCCACGGATGACCTCAGTGCCCTCTGTGTAAATGCCGTTCTGAGCACGGAGGTCCCAGAGAAAGTACGCCCGATAGGTGGCAGTCGTAAATTTGAAACACATAAATCCAGAGGAGGATTCCGATGAGCCAACCCACAGCACCCGAAGTTGTAAGGAAACCCCAGGGGGAATCGGCGGGAACGCCTCCGGCGGCCGCTGCCATGCCCAACCCCGGGCGGCTTTTCCAGACTTTTAACGCTTATCAACAAACTGCCGCGATGAAGGCAGCCATTGAGCTCGACGTTTTCACTGCCATCGGCGACAGGCAGACGACGGCTGAGCAAATCGCCCAACGCGCGGGTGCGGCCGAGCGCGGCATTCGCATCCTTTGTGATTTTCTTACGGTAATGGGTTACCTCACGAAGAAAGACCTTCATTATGGGCTGGCTCCCGACGCCGCCATGTTTCTCGATCGCCGCTCGCCTGCCTATATGGGCAGCGCCGCGCGCTTCCTGGACGCGCCAGAGATGCTCAAGGCCTTCGATGACCTTACCGCCGCGGTGCGCAAGGGCGGTACGGTGATGGGCGATGAGGGGACACTCGGCGTGGAGGATCCGATCTGGGTAGAGTTCGCTCACTCCATAGCCCCCATGATGAGGATGCCTGCCGAAGCCATTTCCCAATTGGTGGGAGCGGACAAGGGCGGCAAATGCCGGGTGCTGGATATCGCCGCAGGTCACGGGCTCTTCGGAATTGACATCGCGCGCCATAACCCGCAAGCCGAAATTGTGGCCGTCGACTGGGCCAATGTCCTGCAAGTGGCGAAGGAGAACGCGCGGAAATCCGGAGTCGAATCCCATTACTCCACCATCGCCGGAAGCGCTTTTAAGGTTGAATTCGGCGAGGGCTATGATCTGGTCTTAGTGACTAATTTCTTACACCATTTCGATCCTCCCACCAACGAAGATCTCTTGCGCAAAGTTCACGCCGCACTTGCTCCCGGGGGCCGCGCGGTGACTTTGGAATTTGTGCCCAACGACGACCGCGTCACTCCGCCCGAGGCCGCTACCTTCAGCATGATTATGCTGGGCTCGACCCCGCATGGCGACGCATACACGTTTGCGGAGCTCGAGCGGATGTTCAGCAACGCCGGCTTCACGCGCAGCGAACACTTCCGGCTACCACCGATGCCGGAGTCGGTGATCATTTCTTACCGATAATCGGGGAACACACACGAGTCAATTTCGAATGGCCACCCCACCTGGAGCGGTAATCTTAGTGTGACACATTGTGCTAGAATGAACACAGGAGATTACAGACGATGGCCGAAACCGCGACTTTCACCGTTCGGGTTCCCGTAGACCTGAAAAGGCGCCTCGACCAATTAGCCAAGGCCGCAGATCGAAGCAGGTCCTGGCTGGCGACGGATGCCCTTCAGCACTATGTCGAAGACCAGCAATGGCAGTTGGCGGAAATTGAGGCGGGGATGCAGGATGCGGATGCCGGTCGCGTTGTCCCCCACGAAAAGGTCGAGCGCTGGCTTAAGTCCTGGGGAGGCAAACGGAAGCTTCGCCCGCCCACATGCAAATAGTTTGGACCGCGACGGCCGTGCGGCACCTCGATGCCATCCAGGCCTATATTGAACAGGACAAACCGGAAGCCGCCCAACGCGTAGCGGCAGCCATTCGCAAGGCTGTCGCCCACCTTGCAGCCCATCCTCACTTGGGGCGTGCGGGACGGAAGCCTGGAACTCGCGAGTTCGTCATTGCCGATACTTCCTACCTGGTTCCCTACACCGTGAGGGGCGACCGATTGACGATTCTCGCGGTATTGCAGGGGGCTCAACGCCGCCGCGATACGTAAGATTGCTCTGGCCTTTGCGACCGCCAGAGATTACTTTCATACAGTGCCTGGGGATTACGCATGTCTGACAGCACGGGTAAGGAACTGCTTCGTGAAGAATTCAACCGCTGGGCGGAAGCGGGCCGCGGCGAAGAGATGGAGGAAAGCCACCTTCCTATTGTCGAGCCCACGCTTGCGTTCATGAATTTGCAACCCGTCGATCGGGTGCTGGATGTCGGCTGCGGAAGCGGGTGGCTGGTCCGGCGGCTCGCCGCCCGCGTGCCGAATGGTTCGGTGATGGGCATTGACGTGTCAGATGAAATGATCCGGCGGGCGCAGGTCGCGAGTGCCAGCTTGCCAAACGTTCAATTCCAACTCGGGACAGCCGAGGAGATCCCCGCGCCCTCCGATTCATTCACCCGAGTTCTCTCTGTAGAATCGGCATATTACTGGCACGATCCGGCGCGCGGCATGGATGAAATATTTCGCGTGCTTGCGCCTGGCGGCTCCGCGTGGATTTTGATCAATTATTACCGCGATAACCTCGACTGCCATCAATGGAAGCTCCACTACCAGATTCCGACGCATCTGCTTTCCGCCGCAGAATGGCAGGACCACTTCCGCGCTGCGGGTTTTCGCGATGTTCAGGGTCGACGCATTCCTGATCTCTCGCCCACTCCCGAGGTTTACACCGGCCGATGGTTTCGCGACGCAGCCCAGATGCACCGCTTCAAAATGGCGGGAGCCCTGCTCGTTACGGGAACCAAGCCGTGAACGACGTGGCGATGGGTCCCATTTGATTTCGCCAAGAAATTCGTCATGATTTGTGCGAAGAGTTCTTAATCCGTAACTCCGGCGAATAATGCAAGTTGCGACTTCCTCCGAAAATACAGACGCGGTAAGTTGGATCGCCCGGCGCGGCGTCGCTCGGACGCTTGCTTGCGCCCTCGCGTTTCTGGCTTACGTCCCCACTCTCGGCTTTCAATTCGTCTATGACGATAAACCGCAAATCATCGAGAACCCTGCCATCCACGCATGGCGCTATTTGCCGAATTATTTCACTTCCCATGCTTGGGCGGAACTGTATCCGCATGTGAGCGGAAACTATTACCGCCCGCTGTTTCTGCTCTGGTTTCGTCTGAACCACGCCCTGTTTGGGCTTGACCCGAAAGGGTGGCACTTCACAACGATCCTTTGCCATGTCGCGGCGACCTATATGGTGTTTGGACTGGTTCGACGCCTTGCCGCCAGCCCTTGGATCGCCTTTAGCGCCGCGATGCTCTTCGCCCTCCACCCCGTTCACATCGAGAGCGTCGCCTGGGTGTCCGGCGTTACTGATCCCCTGATGGCGATTTTCCTGATCGGAAGCTTCTTGGCTTATCTGCGGTTCCGCGAGGCTTGGCGCTGGCAATGGATGGGTTTGGCCCTGGCTTTATTCGCGCTGGGACTGCTCGAAAAAGAGACGACCGTCATTCTGGGCCCCCTGGTGTTAGTGTACGCGTGGCTCTATGCGGAGCAGCGGCCTTGGCTTTCGCGGGTTGTGATCGCGGTGAAGCACAGCGCAGGGTTTCTTGCCCTGACAATCCTTTATCTTCCCTTGCGCGCCTTTGTATTGCGTGGGTTGTCCCACTCGGTGACTCCCCTGAGCTGGGGCACCATGGCGCTGACAGAGCCGAGCGTTTTATGGCTGTACCTCCGCCACCTGCTGTTTCCCGCGGGCCTTAGCGCGCTTTACGGTCTGCCCTACGTTAACCACCCGGCGTCCGCGGCGTTTCTCGTTGCCGCAGTCTTGTTGCCGGCGACAATCCTGGTGCTGGCGTTGGGCATCAGCCGGCTCGAAGACACCCGCTTGGCTCTATTTGCTTGCTGTTGGATTGTCTTGCCGATCGTCCCCGTCCTCTGGCTGCGTGCCTATGCCGAGGGCGACATTGCTCACGACCGTTACTTGTATATCCCTTCCATCGGTTTTGTCCTGCTGGTTTCGCTGTTCTTTGTTGAGATTGCCGGGCACTGGCACCCGAGCCAGAAAACGCTGCAATTCACAGCCCTCGCGGTCGTCGCCCTGGCTTACACGTTAGGAACCGTGACCCAGCAAATCTATTGGACCAGTGACCTGCTTCTCTACGAAAGGGCTTACAGGATTGCTCCCCACGACAATTTGATATGCAACAATCTGGGGACAGCGCTGACGGACGCGGGGAACTCCGCTGACGCCATCGCTCTTTATTCGCAAGTATTGGCGCGTGAACCCGGATTCTGGCTTTCCAATTACAACCTCGGCTACACCTATTACAAGCTGGGAAAGTTCCCGGATGCGGAACATTATCTACGGCGGGCGATTAGCATCAACGCCGCGGATTCCGACGAGTATATCTACCTTGGACTCAGTGTTTGGCGCGAAGGGCGGGCCGCCGAAGCGGTACAGTACATACAGCAAGCGATTCAAATTCGCCCATCTGCCCCCGGCTACCATTTCGTTCTAGCGATGATTCATCGAGACCAGAATGACATCCCGGGCGCAGAATCCGAATTCAACCTGGAACTCCAATATCATCCGGAAAGCACTGCGGCGCGACAGCAGTTGGATGCCTTGGTTCGCGGGGCCGCATCCGGATCAACCCACCGATGAGGTTGCGGTGATCCACAGCCAAATCCGGGTCAGGAACGTGTAGATAATAAGCATGTACAAGGGAACGCAGAACCGACGGTTCTCTCCAAACTCCGTAAACGCCGCGAATACAGAAACCCACAGGGCAATAGCGAAAACAAGATATTCAAGCTTAGTAAATGCTTTCAGGCGAAAGAGCGCGCAGGGGATGGAGAGCAAAGCCAGAACAAGAAAAAAGGCCTCGACTTCGCGAACCAAGAAATTAGCCATGGTCATCAGAAACTCGTCCAGTGTTACCCTGCCGCCCTCCGGCCACACGACCTCATCCCAGGTGGGTTCCCCCCAGAACTGCATCCAGCTTTGTTCGGCGCGCCGAAGACAAAGAAGGGGATGATGGATTTGCAAATAGAGGGCGAGCGATTTGTATTCGTGGGAGATCTGGAATCCTGTTTCCCCCGTTCGCCTTTCCAACTCTGACACCGCGTCGCCATAAACAAGGGTAGCGTTCTTGTTGGGGGTACCTTTGAGTTTCCAGCGAGACTGTAGCCAGGTATCCCGCAGCAATGCAAACCGCCCAGGCGCCAAGTCAACGTAGGGATCAACCTGGTCCATCAAATTCTCGCCGGAGAGAGTAGTGGGAGTGAAATATCCACTATTGAAATAGTTGAATCCGCACCAACCCAGAAGGAAAACGATCACCTGGAGCGCAAAAAAGAGTGATCTTTTGAGGCCCTCCGGCCGAAAGATCTTCGCAAGGGGCCAAAGCGGGACCAGGAAGCAGTAGTATACGGGCACCAAACAGATCGTCAAGGGACGAGTCAAAGCCGCCAAAGCTACGATCGAACCCAGCGCCAACGGGTAACGGACATTGCCCTCCCCAGCGCCGTCATACCGGGTGATGAGCCAAAGCGAGGTCACGAGGAGGAAATTCGTCAGGGCTTCGGTCATCAGCGAGGACTCATAGACGAGAACTTCCGGAGCAAGGCTGCAGGCGAGTCCAATGAGGAGCGAGTAAAGGCCGTGGCGGGTACGTCGGAAGGCCATATCGAAGATCATTAAACTCGCCGCAATTCCGAGGATCGATTGTGCAATCCATATGACGTGAGGATTGAGGCCGCACAAGGCAACCAACAACGGGTAAACGGGAACGCGATCACCCAGGGCATGGAAGTTGAGCCGCAGAATAGCCTGAGCGGTCTGGGCATATGAAAAGTCAGAGTAGACGAAGATCGAATCATGGCGTAGAAAAAGCATCACTGGGAATCGGGCCAGCACACCCAAAACCAGCAGCACCACCGCGTACCTGGCAAATTGGTTCGATTGCTCCGGCATTGCAAACCCTCCGGCGATCGTCGCGCTCGCCACTCAGAATCCGGCACGACCCTCCAGTATAGTGGCTTTGTCCCCCAGCACTTTGCAGTTATAATCACCCTGGATTTTCAAACATCTCGCGCGGGCTAGGCAAGTGTCTCAACCCGGAGCGGTAATCCCGCGATATGGTTCGAAGTGAGGCAAGCTATTGCTTGAACAGTGGAACCGGTGGCTTGAAGATCATCCGCGTCTGGCCGGGGGGATATTGTTTCTCTCGACCTATGTGGTTTTTTCCGGCACGCTTGCCAACCTGTTTGTTCACGACGACATTCCGCAGGTTCTCGAAAACCCTTTCCTCCGGAACCTCGGCATGTGGACACGAATCTTCACCGGATCAGTCTGGTCGTTCCGCGGGCCGGCACAGCACGATAACATGTATCGGCCCCTCCAGTTCATGACCTATTGGGCCTTGTACCGCCTGAAGGGCCCCGATCCGGTTATCTTCCATCTCTTCCTCTTGCTTTTCTATGCCGTCTCAGTATGGCTGGTTTTCCGTCTCGCGTTCGCACTGTTCGCGAACTCCCTGATAGCTTTTGTCGGGGCTTTGCTTTGGGCTTTGCACCCCTTGCACGTAGAAACGGCCGCGTGGATTTCGGCGCTCCCTGATCTTGGCTCGGCGTTCTTCTATTTGCTCGGCTTTCTCCTCTTTGTCCACGCCGACCGATCGGAAGACCGGCCCGTCGGCCGCCACATCCTCGCCGCTGCCGCCTACTTTCCCGCATTGTTCTTCAAAGAAATGGCGCTCAGTTTCCCGCTCCTCATTTTGGCCTACTGGTTCCTCTTTCCCGGAAAACATTCCTGGAAGAGCAAGGTTGTTCACGCGACGATTTACGCGGCCGCCGTGGCGGTTTACTCGGCCATCCGCATCGCGGTGCTGGGACGCTTCTCGGAAGCGCCGCATTTGTTTCAAGCTTCGTGGCGCCTGGGGGCAGGAGCCGTGGCCCTGCTGGGCGAGAACGCCAAACTTTTCTTCTGGCCCGCTCACCTTTCGATATTCCGTTCGTTTAACCTGGCCACAAGCTTGCATTCGCCCTGGCCCGAGATTTCCCTGCTCATTCTCGCGGCCGCGCTTTTCCTGCGCAAACGGGAACCGATGGTGGGATTCCTGATCATCTGGTGGGGAGTAACCCTGTTGCCCTGCCTGGATATTCGCCAAGTGAGCTCGGCGGTGTCGGACCGTTTTTCGTTACTGCCCAGTGTGGGGCCGTGTCTGGTTCTTGCATACTTCGCCTTGGATTGGTTGCCCCGCCACGTGGCGCGTCCTCAAACCACTCCGGCTCTGCTCCTGGCGGAGGTAGTTCTGATGGCCCTGTGGACAGTTCAGGACGTGCGTACGGTCCGCCACTGGCACGATAATGTCTCCTTGTGGGATCAGGCCTACGCGGCCTCGCCTGACTCACCGGTGGCCCACATGCTGCGAGGCGCCTTGCTTCAACAGAGGGATGGAAAGCTGGACGCGGCGGCCGAGGAGTATCGCATCGCCCTCAAGCTCAATCAGGCCAGCGAACGGCCCCTGCCCGGGGTTACCGCCGAATGCAGCGTGTTGCTCGGCCAGGTTGCCAACATGCAGGGTCGGATGCAAGAGGCGCTCGATGATTACAATCAAGCGCTTCGAGCGGTGCCGGGTTACAGCCTCGCTTACAAAGCACTGGGCATCGTCTATTTTCCGCGCGGCGACTATGCCCAGGCGAAGCGGTATTTCCAGAGGGCGGTGGAACTCGCTCCCCAGGAGGTGGAGTCGCGCTTTTATCTGGGGACTTGTGATATGAAACTCGGCGAACCCCGCGACGCCGCCGCGCAGTTTCATGCCGCGCGCCAGGTCGACTCGACTTATCTTGAAGCCTACGAGGCCGAAGCGCGCGCCCTCGATGCGGCCGGCGATTATGCGGAGGCGGCGCGCGTCCGCTCGCAGATTCCGAAACATTGACCAAGGCCTGGCAAGCGAGGGCAAGGCTGATCAGGTGTGGGGAGGCCGGGATTGCTGAACCGTTGCGATGATCTCTTGAGGAACCATTCGGTGGTGGCGAAGTGGCTGCTGGTCCTGGCCACGGTTGCAGCTTACGGCGACATGCTGGGCAACGGGTTTGTTTATGATGATGGCAAACAAGTTCTGGAGAATCCCTTTGTACGCAACCCTCGCCTCTGGCGGCGCATTTTCACGGGGTCCGTCTGGTCCTTCCAGGAAGCGCCATCGGCGGGGAATTTCTACCGGCCCCTCCACATTTTTTCCCACTGGCTTGTGTGGCGCATCGCGGGACCCAATCCCTCGGTGTTCCATCTGTATCAACTGATATTTTATGTGACCGCAGTGCTGCTGGTTTACCGCCTGGGGCGCGAGCTGTTTGCGAATCACTTGGCGGCCTATGCGGGCGCGCTGCTTTGGGCGCTGCATCCCTTGCATGTTGAGCCGGTCTGCTGGATCGCCGGAGTCCCCGACGTTGGCTGTGGCCTGTTCTTTGTGCTGGCCTTCCTGCTTTTTCTGCGAGCGGAGAGTGCAGCCACCGGGCGATGGGTCCGGCATACCATCGCGGCAGGGGCATTTTCCGTGGCGGTCCTCTTCAAGGAAACCGCCCTCAGCTTCCCGCTGCTCCTGGGCGTTTACTGGTTCGTGCTGGGGAAGCAGGAGAGTTGGTGGCAACGAATTCTCCGTTGGCTGCCTTACGGAATCGTTGCGGGAGTTTACCTCGAGATCCGCGTCATGATCCTGGGGCACTTTTCCCATGCCCCGCACCTGTGGCGTGTTCCGCCGCGCGTCGCCGAGGCGGCTGTGGGGCTGCTGGGGCAGCACGCCAAGCTTTTTTTCTGGCCCATTCCCCTGAGTGACTTCCGTGTCTTCGAGTTGGCGCCCAGCCTGCTTTCGCCCTGGCCGTGGATCACACTGGTGGTGCTCGCGCTGGCCCTCCTCCTAAGGCGGCGCGACCCCGCCCCGCGATTCCTGATTCTCTGGTGGGCGGTCACGCTGCTTCCTTGCCTCGATGTGCGGCAGCTCAGCTTCCCGCTCCTGGCAGAACGCTTTTCCTTTCTTCCATCCGTGGGGGCATGTCTGGCGGTCGGCTGGTTCTTGATGGAAGTCTTGCCGGAGTGGATCGCGGCCCGGCCCCCCATTCGCGCGCTGATCCCTGCCTTGGGCCTGGTTCTGGTTCTATTTGCCCGGGAGGATCTCCAAGCCATCCCGCGCTGGCGCAACAACGATGCCTTGTATGACTATTCCTACCGCGTCTCGCCGAAGTCAGCGGTGGTGCACGTCCATCGGGCGCTAGACCTGCAATACCGGAACGGCGACTTAGCCGGCGCCGCCCAGGAATATGAGACGGCGATGCAGCTCAGCCGCTCGAGTTTTGTTGGCTTGTCAGAAGTGACCTACGACTGCCAAATCGGCCTTGGCCAGATCGCCTCCAGTCGAGGACACGGTGACGAAGCCCTCGCCTATTTCCGGAAGGCAGTCAGCATCAACCCCAACTCCAGCCCAGCCTATGATGAATTGGGTTCCTTGTATTTTCCGCGTGGTGACTATGCGCGGGCGGCAGAGTACTTTCAACAATCGGTCCGCGTGAACCCGCTGGACTTTGGGGGGCGGTTCTTTTTGGGATCATGTTTGATGAAATTGGGCAAGCCGGCGCAGGCGGCGGAACAATTCCACGCAGCGCGCGAAGCGGATCCCGACTATGTCCAGGCCTACCAAGCCGAAGCTCAAGCTTTGGAAGCTGCGGGTGATTTAGCGGGCGCGGCAAAGGTGCGACAATTGGCCGACAAGAAATGATCCTAGCCCCAGACAGGTTGAAAATCTGTTGAACAAATCCAATTGGGAAAGAATATTCAGACATAAAGCTCATGTGTTAGGCAAATTCAGAGGTATTTGCAGCAGAGTGGTCGCCAACGTGCTAGCCTACAGTTTGGCAGACGCTGTCGGGGTGAAATCACGCAGTGGGGCTAGGGGTCAGGTGCTGGAGGCAGGACTGGAGCAAGATGCGGCTGTCAGTTGTCTACCGTAAGCTGAGAGCTGGAGGACCGTCACCCGCACAGGCGGGGAAGTCAGGCATCTCGCAACCTGCCACAGACGATTAACCGCCATGAGCGCCAGATGGGAACCTTATCAAAAGCTCCGGTTCTCCACGATTTATTAGAAACAAAAGCGGTTAGTTGTTTAGCGTCAGAATGTCTCAGAGCTGTATGTCATTAAAATAAGGAGAGTTAGGTTGAAATGCGGGGGCCGAAAGAAAAAAAGAGGCGTGGCTCTCCACGATGTTATAGAAAGGAAAGTGTGTTAGCGATAAACAGCGAAAATCTCTAAAAACCTATATTATTGGAAATAAAACAGTTAAAAGATCGTCGCTGATAGAGAGCGTGAAAATAAAAAGGGGAAAAAAACGGGAAAAACTTCATTATCTCATTGAAAACAAATGTAGAAAAAATGTCTGCTTTCCGGCTCTCCACGATGTTGATGAAAACAAACGACCTATAGCCTTCTCTCCACGATGTTGATGAAAAGAAAGGTACTTGTTAAAAATGCCGGGAAAGAGGATAGAAAGATCCAGTGGCCCGGAAAGGGCTGGTGATCAGCTCGTAACTAAAGAATCGGAGGCCGTCCTGGTCGGCGAAAAGTGGCTCTATCCGGGACTCGACGAGGTAATATGTAGCACTTATAGTGCAGTCTAATCGACGCGATGAGCGGGGCGTTGGGGCGCGGGACCTGTCGCATGCGAGAGCCCCAGCAAAACAGAATGGATTGCTCGGTTTGTCGGGGGTAATTTCATGAACAGCGCACTCTTACTTTCAAAATACTCAATTGGGGTCGGCGACAGGTTTGCTCATCAGGCCAAGGCTCAACTGCAAGCATGCATGAAGGCCGCAGAGAATGGCGTTGATATCATCCCGGTGTGGAACAAGTCGAACCGGGAACACAACATCATAGGTTCAAATCCGGCCAGCGCGCGGGCGGCGGCCGACGAAGCCGTAAGGGCGCTAGCCTGGAGCAAGTCCTACTTCGTGGATGCTGACCACATCAACCTCAATACTGTAGACAAGTTCATCGATGCTTGTGATTTCTACACCATCGACGTCGCGGATTCGATTGGCCAGCCTTCCGAAGCCGCCACCGTGCAGGCGTTCGTAAAACGTCATCCGGAACTTCTGGCGGAGCTGCACATTCCCGGCGTCGATCGTCCTTTTCGCATCGACCATGACTTCGTGGTCCATGCCGCGAGCAAGTATCTTGCCGCTGTTCAGGAGGCAGGCCGGATTTATCGCCACATTGAGGGAAAGAAGGGCGCGGGGCGATTCGTCACGGAAGTGTCGATGGACGAGACGGATTCACCCCAGACTCCGGTGGAACTGCTCATCATCCTTGCTGCCGTTGCAGATGAAGGGATTCGGATTCAGACCCTTGCACCCAAATTTACCGGACGCTTCAATAAAGGCGTGGACTACGTCGGCGACTTGGCAAAATTCAGCGAAGAGTTTTCCAGTGACGTCGCCGCGATCGCATTTGCCATCCGGAAATACGGGCTGCCCGGCAACCTGAAACTCAGCGTCCATTCCGGCAGCGACAAGTTCTCGATCTACGCCCCCATTCATCAGGCGCTCGAGAAATTCGATGCGGGTGTGCATTTAAAAACCGCTGGAACCACGTGGTTGGAAGAGTTGATCGGCCTGGCCGAAGCCGGGGGGGAGGGGCTTCGCTTGGCCCAAGAAATTTATGCCGAGGCCTTTTCCCACCGCGAGAAGTTGTGTATGCCCTATGCCACGGTGATCGACATCGATCCCGCCAAGCTGCCTGCTCCGGCCTCGGTGGCGCAATGGTCATCGGAACAATTTGTGTCCGCCCTTCGTCACGACCCCAAGTCCCCGGCTTATAACAGTAGCTTTCGGCAACTTCTCCATGTGGGCTTTAAGGTAGCCGCAAGATTGGGAACCCGCTACCTCGATCTCTTGACGGTAATGGAGACCACGATCTCGAGAAACGTGACGGAGAACCTTTTCGCCCGCCATATTAAGCCTGTATTTATCGGAGGTTGAGGTGCGGACTTAGCCGTAGTGGCGATTGTTTAGAGACGAGTCAAAGGAGGTTTTATCCATGGATTCATCGAGTCAGGTATCCCGCCGGAAATTCCTGAAGACCACCACTCTTGGCGGCGCGGCCCTCGCGGCTGCCCCGGCTTGGGGCCGCATCCTGGGGGCGAACGACCGCATCAACGTCGCCCTGATCGGCGTCGGTTGTCGCGGCAATGACCATCTTGACCTGCTGCTCCAACACCGCCAAAACAAGCCGGACATTGAAATCGTGGCAATCTGTGATACCTACCAGAAACGCCTGAGCATGGCGTTGCGCAAAGCCCCCGGCGCCAAGACCTACATTCACCACCAGGATGTTTTGCAGCGCACGGACATTGACGCGGTCTTCATTGCCACGCCGGACCATTGGCACGCGCCCATCACGCTTGCGGCGATGGAGAGCGGCAAGGATGTCTATGTGGAAAAGCCCATGACGCATACGGTGGAGGAAAGCAAAGTGGTGGCCCACCGGGCGAAGGAGCTGAAACGCGTTGTGCAGGTGGGCGTGCAGGGAACCTCTTGGACCCGCTGGCACAAGATTCACGACATTATTCAATCGGGGATGATCGGTCAGGTGGTGGCCGTGCAGGGCACTTATAGCCGCAATGCTCCGGATGGAGACTGGAACACCGGCGAATGGTGGTCGATTGATCCCGCCGCGGGCCCGGACGCCACCGGCGACAACCACATCGATTGGAAACAATGGCTGGGGCCGGCCCCGCAGATGGCCTTCAACGCCGACCGGTTTTTCCGTTTCCGCAAGTATTGGGACTACTCGGGCGGCATCGCTACGGATCTGCATTACCATATCGTGGCGCCATTCCACGTTGCCGTTGCCAACGATTTCCCGCTGCGCGTGGCCGGTATGGGCGGACTATGGATTTATGACGACGGCCGCGAAGTCCCCGACACGTTCTTGACCGCCGCCGATTACCCCAGCAAATACTCCATGACCGTCCAATCCTCGCAGGTCAACGAGAACGGACCTACGACGATGATCCGCGGAACCAAGGCCACAATTCATTTGAGCGATGAATGGGAAGGACCGCCCTCGCGGCAATATGATTACGCGGATATTTTCCCCGAGTCGACGTTCCTGGATGAATTCATCAAAAAGAACGGCAACGACCAAGTCCGCATCGATGGTGTGGGGAATGAAGGCGACCTCAAACACGTCGACAACTTCCTGGATTGCGTGCGGTCGCGGCAGCAGCCGAACTGCCACGTGGACCTCGGTTATAAGGTCTCGGTTGCGACAGATCTTTCCGTGCGCTCTTACCGGAATGGCAAGGTATATTACTTCGATGCGGAACGCGAGCAAGTGGTGGAGAAGGGATAGGCGGTAAATAGCAATTGTAGCGCGGACCTATTTTCTAGGTCCGCGGCTCTTCCTTGCCGCCGGGAATACGTTGAACTCACCGGGGGAAATATTGGGAAACGCAAAGGTCATAGGAGCGGTCGACATCGGCGGAACTAAAATTGCCGTTGGCGCCGTAACCCGAGAAGGCGACATAGTCACTCGCCTCGAATGTGCCACAGCCCCGGAAGAGGGTTTTGCACTCGCGATGCAGCGGACCAAAGGCATGCTTCGGGAGGCGGCGGCCCGGGCGGGCGCAGAATTTCAAGGCATCGGAGTGGCCTGCCCGGGGCCCCTCGATCCGTTCACCGGCATCATTGGTGATGTGGGGACACTTCCCGGTTGGCAAGGGTACAACCTGGTGGCAGAACTCGAGCCCGAGTTCGGCGTGCAGGTCGCCGTTGAAAACGATGCGGATGCTGTCGTCCTCGCAGAGGCGCATTGGGGCGCGGCGAAAGGTAGCGAGCACTTCATCTACATCACGGTGAGTACAGGTATCGGCGGAGGGGTCATCCTTTCCGGCAAACTGTACCGCGGGGCCCACGGCTCCCACCCGGAGTTTGGTCATCAGGTAATCGACGCATCCGGGCCTCTCTGCTACTGCCGGGCGCGCGGTTGCTGGGAAAGCCTGGCGAGCGGTCCGGCAATGACCTCCTGGATGCGCGAGCAGCAGCCTTCTGCCCCGGAACTGACGGCAGCGCAGATCTGCGCGCTTGCCGAACAGGGCGACCCGCTGGCGCAACGCGCGGTGGAGAGGGAGGGATACTATTTGGGGTTGGGCCTGGCCAACCTCATTACGCTATTCGCCCCCGACACTATTGCCTTGGGAGGGGGCGTGATGAAGAGCAGCCACCTTTTTCTTGATCGAGCAAGGGAAGTCATTCGGGAAATCTGCACGCAGGTTCCCGACGCAAAGACCCAAATTACTCTCGCATCGCTGGGCGGCGACACGGGACTCGCCGGTGCGGCCCAGGCCTGGCTATGCAGGTATCAATGAAGAATTCGGTAGTGGTTCAGTTTGATGTAGAGGCGGCTTTACACCGCCATGTGGCGGGAGAACCCGCCGCTACGCCAATGAGCGGGATAAATACGCCGCTACAGTATCAAACTGAACCATTACCAAAAACCCTACATTTTGGTATCGCGGAGGAATTCATGGATCGTATAAAGTTCGGCCCAGAAGTCCGCAGCTGTATTGTCAATGCACTGCTTAAAAGATGTGCCGTGATATTTTTCGTTTTTGTCGTTTTAGTTCCCGTCTCAACCCTCAGCGCGCAAAACTCACTCAAGCCTTTTCTGGGACGGTGGGATATCACCATAAAAACGCCGACAGGAGAACTGCCCTCCTGGATCGAGGTTTCTGAGGCGCAGGGCCAACCCAAAGTTGTCATGGTCGGAACCTCGGAACATGCAACGCCACTGGCGAAGGTCCAAGTGACGGATGGAGAAATCGAATTCGTATCCCCGAAGGGGGAAGAAGGTTTTAGTGAAGACACCACCTTTAAAGGGAAGTTGGTGGGTGGCCAACTTGCAGGCACGGCGACGGGCTCCGGCGGAACTTCCTGGCCTTGGATTGGCAAAAGAGCACCCAGCTTGAAGCGGAGTGGTACGCCCGTCTGGGGCAAGCCCATCGCTCTATTTAACGGGAAGGATTTCACCGGCTGGAGGTTTAGTGATCCAAGCCACGCCAGCAATTGGAAGGTGGAAAATGGTGAGCTGGTCAACCACGGACACGGCGCTGAAATCATTACCACCTCCAAGTTCGAGGATTTCAAATTGCATCTGGAGTTTAACTGTGGCCCCCAATCCAATAGTGGCGTGTATCTGCGAGGCCGCGATGAGGTGCAAATAGAAACCGACTCCGTGCAGGAACCGCCCAGCCACCACACGGGCGGGGTGTACGGATTCCTTGACCCCACGCCGGAGCTGCCACGTAAGCCGGGAGAATGGCGAACCTTCGATATCACGCTACTGGGACGAATCGTTACCGTTGTGCAGGACGGCCAAACCGTGATCGATCACAAGGAAATTCCTGGAATCACCGGAGGCGCGCTCGACAGCCACGAAGAGTTGCCGGGGCCAATCTACCTTCAGGGTAGTGAGCAGGGGCGGGTGGCGTTCCGCAACATCGTTATTACGCCCGCGCAGAGTGGCGTGGCCGAAGTCAAACACGTACTGTAGGAGTGGGCTGAATGGCTTTAAGTGATGCTCTGAAGGCACGTTGGTTTTGGTATTCCATTCTGTGTGTACTTTGCTGGGGAGGGTGGGCGCTCCTCTCGAAACTCGGCTCCCGGGAAATTCCCCCGGAAACCATGCAGTTTCTTTTCACAGTGGGTGCTTTGCCCGTCGGCGTTGCTCTGCTGCTGGCGCGCCGTTTCAAACTGGAAAAAAGTAAGAAGGGCATTTCCTATGCCGTCTTGAATGGGATTCTTTCCGGGATCGGCGGCCTTACGCTTTTTGCCGCTTATCACACCAACGGTAACACCTCGCTCATTACGGTCGCGACTTCGCTTTATCCGACGATTACGGTGGTGCTCGCCGTGTTGGTTCTTCGCGAACGGCTGTCGGCCACCCAGGCACTCGGGCTCGTTTTTGCGGGAGCCGCTATTGTGCTCTTCTCACTCTAAGGGGTCTTCAAGTGCTGCATGTCGCTCCGTGGTTTTGGTTTGCAGTTGTCACGCTGGTTTCCTGGGGAATCGTTGGACTGCTCCAGAAGCTCTCGACGAATTACATCTCGGCCGAATCTTCCCTGATTTGGCTGGTGGTCGGATTCCTCCTGCTTGAGCCATTGTTTTATCCAGGGAAAGCAGTGCTGCATTACGGCGGGTGGAACCTCACCTGGGCGCTGCTGAGCGGGATATTAAATGCGCTGGGGGCGTGGGCGCTGTTTGCTGCCATGAAAAGCGGGGGGAAGGCTTCCATCATTTCCCCCCTCACAGCCTTGTACCCGCTGGTAGTGGTTATGGTGGCTCCCATCATTTTGCGCGAATCCATTACTATGCTCCAGGCTGGGGGAGTTGTATGCGCATTAGTCGCCGTTGTGCTGCTGTCGACAGAGCCGCAGCAGGAAACCGCTGGTAATACGAGCAACCTTACCCGGGATACCAAGGGAAAGATTATCTGAATGCCTGACCTCACCTCGCGAGACCGCCTGGCGCGAACCCTGCGTTTCGAGGCGCCGGATTATGTGCCCTGTAGTTTTATGAGTTTTACCGCCCTGCGCCGCCGCTGCCAGGAGAACATGTACGAGTTGGTCAAAGCCGAGCGAGCGATGGGGCTGGATTCGTTTCTCTTTATTCCTACCTTGTCGCGCCCCGAGCGTCCGGAGCACCCCGAGCTCCGCGGCTTGCCGGTACGCTTTGATCCCACGGTGACAACGCGGGAGCGACGGGAAGACGTTGCCGGCCAGCATGCTGTCCTCCATAAGGAATACTCGACGCCGGCCGGCAAGCTCCGGACCAGCGTTCGCCTCTCTGACGACTGGCCACACGGCGATCACATCCCATTTATGGATGACTATCAGGTGCCGCGCGCCATCAAGCCTCTGCTATCCGGAGAGGAGGCGGAGTTGGAAGCTTTGCAGTACCTGTTGACGCCGCCTCGGTCGGATGATGTCGCGCAGTTCAAGGCCGAAGCCGAGGGCGCCCACGCCTTTGCCCGCGAGCACGGCGTGCTCCTCGCAGGGGGTTGGGGCGTCGGCGCGGATATGGCTGACTGGCTTTGCGGATTTGAGAACCTGATGCTACTCGAACACGACCGACCGGCGTTTGTCGAAGGGCTCCTGGAAATGATCCACTTCTGGAATCAACAGCGCATGGCCGCTGTGCTTTCGGGTAAGGTCGATCTTTTTATTTATCGGGCATGGTATGAGGGCTGTGATTTCGTGAACCCCAGGTTTTACCGGAAGGTGATTCTTCCGCGGCTCAAGAGTGACGCGGCCCTCGCGCATGAGCACGGGGCAATGTTTGGTTACATTTGCTCCAGCGGCATACTCCCGCTTCTCGACGATTTTATCGAAGCCGGAATTGACGTCCTTATCGGGGTCGATCCCGTGCAAGGCACCAAGACCGACTTGGCGGCGATCAGGAAGAAAACCGTCGGGCGGATCGCGTTATGGGGCGGGGTCTCGGGGGCAGTCACGGTGGAAATGGGCGAGGAGGAAGAAATTCGTGCCTCTGTCCGGCGCGCCATCGAGACCCTGGGGCCGGAGGGTTTCATCCTTTCGCCGGTCGATAACATCACCGTCGACGCGCCCCGGACGTGGCAAAACCTTGAGGTGTTCATCGATGAGTGGAAGCGAAGGCGAAGTGCGAAGTGGCCCGATTCCGCCACAGCTACCTTTCCCCTGCGGGCGTCAGTCTGATGCGCAGCGGCTTCATGGCTTGAGTTTGGATCCAGACAACCAGGTCAGTCCCTTCCAGCCGCTGAACATGGCCGAATCGGAGGTCCTTCCCCGGCGTCATGGGTTTTCCATCAAGAGTCATGCGGGCTTCGCCGTCACCCCAATTCTTGATCACGATGGCCGGGTTGACTGCTGGCGATTCTTCGCTCGCCTTTATTGTTAAGTCCAGAGCCGTAAGCTTGACAGCAGCATTATGTACCAAAATGAAAGCACGTTCGGCCGCATCATACCCTTGGCTGCGGAAGCCCTCACCGGCCGCATCGATCTCAGGAGGCGACAGCCACGACTTTGCCAGAGGCAGCAACTCACTTGGCGGCTTCGTCGTCAGGCCATTGAGCAGCAACTTGCTCATGGTGTTCTCGGAGGTCTGGCACGCGTCCCAATAAATGTGGGAGAGCGAAGAGTGGGAAGGACGATCTGGCGCTACGCAAGGCCGGCCGCTGGAAGGGATTTGCGCGACAGGCCAGTGGTTCCAGCACTCAAATGTGAAGTAGGTCTTCTCCCCGTTATAGATGTCCCACTTCGCGTTGGCGGGCGGAACGATCTGAAACGGTTTCCAGGTCGACTTAAGATTCACAATCTGGATGTTAGCATTGGGCGGCCCGTTCACGGTTTCGGGACCGTCCGGTCGCGTGAAGCTCATTGCAGGTTTGGGTTTCCAAGCATAGGTGGCGGATTCTCCCTTCATGTTGGCCAGTGTCAAGGCGTCCAGGTTGATGTTGTCTTCTGGCTTCTGCCCCGGCCCATTGATAACGATCGTTTCCTGCCATTCGAACGGCTCCGATGTATCCGTTGTGCGGATCACCTGCTTGCGTACCGCCGCCCCATCCGGATAAACCGTCCAATATTCGCCGGCCCAATCGAACCAACCCGTAAGGGGGTCGGCGTGCGCGCCTTTGTGATGCTCTACCTCCGCCAGTGCATACCGCCAGCGGATCACGACGCGAGCATCGCTACTTTCCATAATCCTGGCGTGCGAATAGACGCTCTGCTTGTCCGACATCGGTTCGCAGTCCCCGCCGTCAGGGCAAGTCGGGCCCCAAGTTTCCAGGAACTCATCTGTATACCACTTGCCGTTCTCGGTGACCCAAGCCGGAATGTAGTTCGTACCCTGCCAGAAGACCAGGCGAATGGGCGATTGGTCGAAGCGTACCACGACGTCGGACTCTGGCCCGATTCGCCTCGGTCGGTCCCAAATATCCTCGAATTTGAGAGTGGCATAGTATGCTCCGAAGTGTCCCGCCCCTGCCGTCCCGGAGGGAAGCACAGGCCAAGGAAGAACCTCACCCGTCGGCGCTTGGACATCCGCAAAGTTCTTCTGCACGTCTTCCGGACTCAGGCTGCGCGAGTAGATCCTGACTTCATCCAAGATGCCGTCCAGCGAGTACCATACCGGATAGATGGGGTGAATGGCCTCAGCGGGAAACGGGAGCGCCGCCTCGCGAATCCTGCCGATCAACAAGTCCGCATGCTCGGGCACCTTCATGCTGCCCGTGATCGGCAGCCTTCCCACTTCTTTTCCGTCGATGTAGATCGCCAGGCCGCGCGTCGGATCAAATGTGCCCGCCACGTGCGCCCATCTCTTGAGTGGCAACTCGGCCGTCGAGACGAGCGACTGCCACACTCCATCAACTGCCAACCGCAACCCCACATGACCGAAAGCGTCGATTCCGAAGGAGTAGCCGACCTGCTGATAGAGCTCATGGTCAACGATCGGCACCCAATTCCAAGGAAGCGTGTTCAGCGCCACCCAAGCTTCCACGGAAAACGCGCCATTGAGCTTGGGAGCCTTCTCGGCGGCCCGAATGACTTGGGTGGTATAGCCGTCGAATCGCAGGCCCTTCCCGGCAACCCCTGGAACGTACTTGCGGAAGCCCTCCACCTTGTCGTCGACGCCACTCGTGGTTTCATGCGCTGTGGGCATGGCAACCTCTTCAAAGGACCACTTCGCCACCAACCCCTGGTCCTGGGCGGTCACCTCCGCAGGAAGCAAAGTCAAGGTCAGCGAAGTCAACAAAGCTATGAATAGAAAAGTCCGCAATCTCATTTTTCAACCTCCCTATGATGACCCCCAAGCGTGTCCAAACGTGGGCCGGGTCAGGCGGTTGCCTTTTAGCGCCGTCTCCCTCCCCGCCAATTCACTGCATGGAATTTTAGGTTTGGCTCGTGTCCGCAGGCTCGTCCAGATCGATCATGACCTTCATCACCGCTTCGCGATTCTCCTCAATGAAGGCATAGGCCTCAGGGTAATGGCGGAAGGAAAACGATTTCGTCAAGAGGGGCCCCGCCGTGATGCCACCTTCGGCAAGGCAACGAATGGCATCCACATAGTCCTGGCGCTGGTACATCAAGGTCCCCCGCAGCTCGAGCTCCCGGTCCTGCACAAGCCCCAGGTCGATTGCGGGATGGTCCCCGAACACTCCCACCACAATGACCGTGCCGCCCTTGCGCACGCAGCGGATAGCATGGTTGGCGGTCTCGGCAAGCCCCACGCATTCAAAGGCCACATCGGCACGACCCGCTCCCAAAACTTCGGCCACGCGGATCTCCAGGGATTCAATGCGGGGATTAATGGTGTGGGCGATCCCGCATTGCCGGGCGATTGCGAGGCGGTGGTCGCTCACGTCGCAAATCAGGACTTGTCGGGCTCCGCGCCATCGCGCCACCTGCGCCACCAAGTTTCCAATCGGCCCCGCGCCCAGCACCAGCACGCCGAGCCCGGCGACACTTCCGGCGCGACCGACAGCGTGGATGGCCACCGCCGCAGGCTCCACCAGCGCCCCGGCTTCTGGAGTGAATCCCGCGGGCAACTTCAGCAAGGCGGACTGCGGGAACGGGAAGAACTCCTGCGCCACCCCCGGCGCCTGAAAGCCTATAACTTTAAGGTTCTCGCAAATGTGATACCGCCCCTCGCGACAAGGCAGGCACTTGCCGCAAACAATCTGCGGCGGAGCCGTGACGAGGTCGCCCGGTTTGAACCCGTGCACGTGGCGGCCAACTTGGGCAACCTCGCCTGAGAACTCGTGGCCCTGGACAACCGGGTAGGAAGTGTATGGATGTTTGCCGTGATAGACGTGCAGGTCGGAGCCGCAGATTCCGATGCGGCGAATCCGCAGCAGGACATCTTCCGGCCCGAAGCTGGGTTTGGGGACAACCGCGAATTCAACCTTACCCGGACAGGTCATGGTGGCGCGAAGCATATTGGCCCTCTCAACCTGCAGAATGCGGAATGCGCATAATCCTCGTTTCCGCCGGAATTTGCAAGCGGCGCTCGCGCTAAGGTAGACTCTTGCCCGTCCGAGAAGTTGCTGGCGCAGGGGCGGAATGGAATTGTCCAAATTGCACTAGATCTGGCAGACGGTGACGAGCGGTCTGCGCGCTGACTTCGCATGGAACTGACTTGGAAAAAACTCGGACTGCTGGTAAGCGCCGCGCTGATCGCGTGGGTTCTCTACCGTCCTGGAGGGCGGCCGGAGCTGACCGTTGCCACTGTAAACAACACTGACATGATCCTGATGCAGCAACTCTCCCCGGAATTTGAAAGACAGAGCGGGGTCAAGTTGAACTGGGTGGTGCTCGGTGAGAACATCCTGCGTCAGCGTCTAACCATAGATATTTCTACCGGCAGCAACACTTTCGATGTCATTACTATCGGATCGTACGAAGCGCCCCTGTGGGGGGAGCGCGGCTGGCTGGTTCCGCTCGATGACCTGGGCGCGGATTACGAGTACGACGACATCTTCAAGGTGATCCGTCAGGGCCTTTCGTATCAGAACCGCATGTATGCGGCCCCTTTTTACGGAGAAGGTTCCTTTACCTACTACCGCCGGGACCTCTTCCAAAAGGCCGGCCTCGAAATGCCGCTCCAGCCGAGCTACGAACAGGTCCGCCAGTTCGCGCGGGAACTGCACGACCCGGAGCACGGCGTTTACGGCATCTGCTTGCGCGGCGAGCCGGGCTGGGGTCAGAATATGGCCTACATCAGCACGCTCGTCAACACGTTTGGAGGCCGCTGGCTGGACCTCGACTGGAAGCCACAACTCACGAGCCCCGCCTGGGCCGAAGCGGTGAGTTTTTACGTCGACTTGCTGAGCAACTACGGGCCGCCGGGCGCTATCACCGACGGTTACAATGAGAACCGCGCCCTGTTTGCCAACGGCAATTGCTCCATGTGGGTGGACGCCACTTCCGCCGCGAGTTACTTGCTTGATCCCAGCCAGAGCCGTGTGGCGGCCACCACGGGTTTCGCCAAGGCGCCGATCGCCAAAGTGCCCAACGGCGCCTCCTACGTTTGGAGTTGGGCATTTGCCATCCCAACTTCCTCGAAACGCGCCGCCGTCGCCAAGCAATTTATCAAGTGGGCCACCAGCCGCCAGTATATTGCCACAGTGAGCAAGCGCTTCGGATGGCTGCGCGTTCCTTCCGGCTCGCGAGAATCGACTTACGAAAATCCCGCTTACCTCGAAGTGGCTCCCTTTGCCCCGCTGGTTCGCGAAGCCATTTTGAACTCGGATTACACCAAGCCGAGCGTGTTGCCGGTTCCTTATGTGGGAATTCAATACGTGGGCATTCCCGAGTTTCAGGCCATGGGCACGGAAGTTGGACAGGAAATCAGCGCGGCGCTGGCAGGCCGCGCCACGGTCGAGCAGGCGCTGGCGCTCGCACAGGCCGAAGCCGAACGCGACATGCAAGGCAGGTCCCACAAGTGACCGCAACCGTTGCTGCAAAACCCCCCCGCAACCTTCACACCCGGTCCCTGCTGGCACCGTCCGTCGCAGCGCTCCTCCTGTGGATGATCGTGCCCCTGGTCATGACGCTCTGGTTCTCCGCCGAGCGCTATAACCTGCTCAGTCCAGGAAAAACCGTCTTCGCCGGATGGGGGAATTACCGCGACCTGCTGACCCATCGGGCGCTATGGGTGGCGATGGGCAACACGCTGATCCTGGTGGGGCTGGTCCTGGCCATCACCCTGGTCTTTGGCACGCTCTTTTCCCTTCTGCTCGACCAGGATTTTCCCGGCCACCAGGTTTGCCGCCTGCTGGTCATCGCTCCCTTTTTCGTGATGCCGACGGTGAGCGCGCTGATCTGGAAAAACATGCTGATGAACCCGGTGTTCGGCCTTTTGGCGTGGATCACGCGTTCCCTGGGATTCGGCGCCATCGAGTTCTTCTCGCGCATGCCGCTGCTCTCGATCGTCGTGATTGTGGGCTGGGAATGGACCCCCTTTGCTGTGCTGATCCTTCTGCCGGCCCTGCAATCACTCAATCCCGAGCAGGTCGAGGCCGCCCGGCTGGATGGCGCCGGACCCATCGCGCTCTTTCGCCATATTCAATTACCCCACCTGTTGCGGCCCATGGCGGTTGTGGCCATGATCGAAATGATTTTCCTCCTCAGCCTGTTCGCGGAGATTTATGTGACCACCAACGGCGGTCCGGGGCTCGCTTCCACCAACCTGGCCTACCTGATCTTTCGAGATGCGCTGCTGGGATTTGACGTGGGGCGCGCCTCGGCGGGCGGAGTCATCGCCATCGTCCTGGCGAACATTGTCGGCCTCTTTCTGATGCGCCTGGTGGGACGCAACCTGGAGGATTTGCGGTGAGAAGCACCAGACGAACGCGCTGGGGGCTGGCGATCGCCGGTTGGGCCGTCGCACTGGGAATGTTTTTCCCCATCCTGTGGATGTTCATCTGTAGTTTCAAAACGGAAATTACCGCTGTCGCCACACCGCCCGCTGTGTTCTTCCACCCGACCCTCGAGAATTATTACGCCGTGCTCGAGCGGGCTGATTACCTGGCGTTTGCGCGAAACAGCATCGCGGTTTCGCTGGGATCCACGTTGCTGGCCCTGGCGCTCGCCATCCCGGCGGCTTACAGCATGGCCTTCTTTCCCACTCGGCGGACACGCGACATTCTGCTTTGGATGCTCTCGACGAAGATGCTGCCGGCGGTGGGCGTCCTGGTTCCGATTTACCTCCTGTGGCGGGATCTCGGCCTGCTCGATACCGTTTTTGGTTTGATCCTCATTGACAGCCTCAGCGTTCTGCCTATCGTGGTGTGGATGCTCTTCTCATATTTCCGGGAAGTGCCGGCCGTGATTCTCGAGGCCAGCCGCATGGATGGCGCGACGCAAACCGAGGAGTTGATGCACGTCCTGCTGCCGCTGTGCACCCCGGGAATCTCCGCGACGGCGCTGCTTTCCATCATTCTCTGTTGGAACGAAGCCTTCTGGAGCTTGAACCTGGCGACGGTGAAAGCCGCAACGCTCACCGCCTTCACCGCCTCATTTGCCAATCCCGAGGCTCTTTTCTGGGCGAAACTCTCGGCGGCTTCCACTTTGGCGATTGCTCCCATCCTTATCTTTGGATGGATCAGCCAGCGGCAAATGGTGCGCGGCCTTTCGTTCGGAGCGGTTAAGTAGCGACTTGAAATTGTAGCGTCGATCTCCGATCGACGAAATTGCAGCGTCCGTCGGCTGACGGACGACGGCGGTCGGAGACCGCCGCTACAGCCAACTGCACCACAACCGGAGCATCAAGACCATGGCGACCGTGGAATTGAGGAACGTGCGCAAGAAGTTCGGTGACCACGAAGTGATTCATGGCATCGACCTCCTGATCGAGGACCATGAGTTCATTGCCCTCGTGGGGCCCTCGGGGAGCGGCAAATCGACCTTGCTGCGCATGATCGCGGGACTCGAGGAAGTCAGCGAAGGCGAGGTGCTCATCGATGGCTCGCCCGCGCAGGATGTGCCTCCCTCCAAGCGCGGCCTGGCGATGGTGTTTCAGAGCTACGCGCTCTACCCGCACATGACCGTGGCGGAAAACATGAGCTTCAGCCTGCGCCTGGCCGGAGTGCCGAGAGCCGAGCGCGAGCAGAAGGTCCGCGCCGTCGCGCGCATCTTGGAAATGGAGCCCCTGCTGGAACGAAAGCCGCGACAGCTCTCGGGGGGCCAATTGCAGCGCGTGGCCATTGGCCGCGCCATGGTCCGGCAACCCAAGGCTTTCCTGCTGGATGAGCCCCTCTCGAATCTCGATGCCGCGCTGCAAGGCCAAATGCGCCTCGAGTTGGTGCGGCTGCATCGCGAACTCAACACCACCATGATTTACGTCACGCACGACCAACTGGAAGCCATGACCATGGCTGACCGGATTGTGGTGCTCAACCAGGGAAAGGTTGAACAATTGGGTTCTCCCCTGGAGCTCTACCAGCACCCCGCCACGTTTTTCGTGGCAGGATTCATCGGGGCTCCGAAGATGAATTTCCTGGATGCGGAGATCAAGGCCTCGGACGATCAACGCCTCACCCTGATGCTTGGGAACGGCGCGTTCGTGACCGTACCCGCGCGGGTCGAAAAGCTGAGCCCCTGCGAGAAAATCAAGCTGGGGGTCCGGGCGGAGCACTTAACAATAGAACCGGAGGGCGAGTTACAGGGCGAGATCGAGGTGGTGGAGCACTTGGGACCGCGGGCGTATCTCTACGCGCGGCTGGTGGACGGAACAACGGTGGTGGCACAAACCGACGGCGACACCCAATCGCGGATTGGCGACCGCGTGGCGTTTCGCGTGCGCGCCGAGGCAACTCATCTCTTCAACGCCTCTGGAAAGGCGTTGGCCCGTGCTGGTTCGTAATGTCGACTGACTGAAAATGGTAGCGCGGACCTGTTCTGTAGGTCCGCGGCCTTTCATTTTCCATAGCGGACGTGCCGCGGACCTACAGAACAGGTCCGCGCTGCACGTGCTCGTGGTGGCCCGTAAAGGAGGGACCTTCATGCCAGAATCAGCAAGCTCTTTCACTCTTTCACCCCTCGGTTCGGCGATGAAAGCGATGCGTTTTCACGGAGTCGGCGACTTGCGTCTGGATGAACTTGCGGTGCCCGATCCCAAACCGGGTGAGGTGCGCCTTCGGCCGCTCGCGGTGGGTCTCTGCGGCACCGACGCGCACATCTTCAAGGGTGAATTTCCGGCGCCCTCTCCCGTGGTGTTGGGTCACGAAATTGCCGGCATCATCGATGCCGTGGGCGCGGGCGTGAAGGGCCTGAAGGAAGGCGACCTGGCGACGGTGCAACCCAACACCTATTGCGGCGTCTGTCGCTATTGCCGGACGGGCCGCGAGCACCTCTGCTCCGATTTATGCGCATACGGCGTGCACATGAACGGCGGCTTTGCCGAGGCCATGGTGGTGCAGGCGCGAGTGGTTTACCGCCTGCCTTCCCGTCTGGACGCGCGCCTGGGTTGCCTTGCTGAGCCGCTGGCTTGTTGCGTTCACGGCATGGATCGGGTGGCCATACAATCCGGATCGACTGTGCTGGTGATCGGCGCGGGGCTGATTGGTCTGATGCTGACACGTCTCGCGCGATTGGGAGGTGCGGGATTGATTGTATCAAGCGAGCCGCAGGAACTCCGCCGGGCCAGCGCCTTGCAATTTGGGGCGGATGACGCGGTGAGCCCAAACCAGGAGGGCGAGCGTCAAGCTCTGGAGGCAACGCACGGCGAGGGGTTTGATTTCGTCATCGACGCCGTGGGCTCATCTGCCACCTTCACGCAAGCCATCACCATGGCCGCCCGCGGAGGCACGATTCTGGTTTTCGGCTGCGCCCCCATGCAGGCGACCGCCACCGTGCGCCCCTTTGACATTTATGCCCGCGAGCTCACGGTGATCGGTTCATTCATCAACCCTTACACCCATGAGCGCGCGGTCAGCCTCTTACCGCAGATGGGCTTGGAAAAACTCCGTATCGAAGCGTTTCCGCTGGCGGAATTCCAGCAGGCTTTCGACGCCCAAGCGGTATCGAGCGCCGCCGCCAAAGTGGAACTCCTCCCCCAACCGTAAAAGTCGTCGCCGGCTGCGACCGCCAGCGCCAAAGGCGGGCTGGCTCAGACGGTTGCTTTTTTGCGTCTGCGATCGTCCGTTCTTCTTGGCGCACCGCCAAGTTCGCGCACAATTCCGCCCAAGTAGGCGAGAAGCAGCGCCACGGTGATAAGAGGCGCGCGGTCCTTCGTGCTGAAAATCACGTGGGCGAGGAGGTTCGTGTAGGTAGGTGACAGGTTCTTTCGCCCCTCCGGGGCTGGGGAGGATTCTACTCGAATTCCTCACCCACGGCTGACGCCTGGGCAAGCGCGCTCCGGATCGTTCAACCTGAAAAACGAAATTAGAGAGCACTGTTCCGTTCTAATCCGTTAGATTGAAGTTGGTTAGACACAAACGGAGGAGGGACAGAACAGTGCAACGAGAAATTACCCCGCTTTGGAGAGAAAA
>Ga0181536_10001074_pt1 | contig 32601 bp, 27 predicted proteins | sample PEATcosm2014_Bin_41_FD_121105 | JGI IMG/M metagenome (GOLD analysis project Ga0181536, IMG submission 121105) | Peatland microbial communities from MTU Mesocosm Facility, Houghton, MI, USA - PEATcosm2014_Bin17_60_metaG | ecosystem: Environmental > Terrestrial > Soil > Wetlands > Peat | place...
ACCACCGGCACCAGTGGCTGGAGATTCCCCATCAAAATCGTTATCGTCTTGACACCAGCGCCTCATGAAAACCCCGCGGCTTTTCGACGCCTAAACTAACTGCCATTCGGGTCTGACCCCTTTCCTACTTGAAATTACCAGTTTCGTAGTGGACAGCAGCCGAAGCTACGCGAAATGAATTTTTTGTGTTTTTTCTCTGGTCGTTTTTTTTCGGAACGTTGATAAGAATATGCTTAAGTTCAATGCGCGACAAGGGGAATTTTAGGGGAGCCCCGTCTAATTCAAGGCGCTGATTGATCCGGGCCGCGACGCGAGGCCCGCTGATGCGTGGGCTCAGCGAGCGCTGAACCCGGCACGCGAGGGCGAGATGGAAAAACAATGGGTTTGCCCGCAGCGATGCTGGCTGTGCGCCCCGGAATGGCGCTCAGGGATTCCGGGGAAGGAGCTAATCCGTTTTATTCGATTGTAAAGGTGGCGGTTGCCACAGTCACGCTGGCGGGATTAACGTCAACAATGGTGTTAACTAGGGAGCCTGAGGCGGCGGCTGAGAAGGTCAACTGGATGTAATTGAGTTCTCCCGTATGCTCGGAAGGGGTGTCGAGCAAGGTGAGCATGACGACATCGGGGCTGTACTGCGCGGAGGTGTAAGTGCCGGAAAAGGATTTGGTTTCACCGCCGGGATGCCGGTCAGTGCTCACATAGGTATTGTCATTGGCAAGCACCACGGTGACAGTTTCCCCACTGGCCTTGACCACGATGGTTTTGCCAGTGAGAGAAAGCGGGGCTTTGGCGGAAGCTTCCGAGGCTTTGAGGGTGCCATAGTCGCCGTTGGAGTTGGTAAAATCCGCAGAGGCGCTGCTCTTGAATGTCAGGACAACGGTTCCGTTGTGGGCGCTGGCGCCGGGAGGGGCAAGGTAGTTCCAGGTCAAAATGGCTGAATCCAGGCTGGTGCGGGTGTAGGCATAGTCAGCCACGCCGGAAGTGGCATTGGTGGAAGTGACGGTTTGGCCGAAGGTCGCCTGGCCAAAGGTGATGTCAAAGGCTGATTGGCCATGTGGCGAGAACTTTGCGCTGACCCCGTTCAAAGAGTCGGGCGCCAGATAGTCTTTTCCCGTCGCCTGATAGGTGCTGGTGAAGGCGCCGAAATGAGAAGCAGTGCTCCCGTCAAAGCTGGCGAAGGAGGTGGCGAAATAATTGCCCTGGTCGGGAGAAGTGTGCCGGTCGAGAACGTAATTTGTGATGTAGTTGCCCGCATGGTCTGGATCGGTATAGGTTTCCACGAGCATTGTGGCCTCCGGCCCGTACTGTGCGAACACGTAAGTTCCCGTGCTGGTCGCGCCGAGGTTGTCTATAATCGTCAATGTTCCGTCGCCAAAGATCGTGGTGTTGGTGGCGCCAGAGGCGGCGTCCACCGCGTAGGAGGTCCGACCCGCCGGGGGGGTGATGACCCCGGGCAAGCCCGCGAACACGATGAAGGTTGCCGTTTGCCCTTCGGCGTTGGTAAAGCTGGCGAAGTTGGGGCTGATGAAAGTCAAATACACAGCCGAACTTCCCTGGCCCGCTTGATTGGGCGGGGCGAAAGCGGCCATGACAAGCGTGGCGGTGTTTGACCCGGTCAGGGCATAGGTGTAGTTGCCGACGGCGGAGCCTGGAGCGGCATCGGCGCTCAACTGCTCAAAAGTGGCGGTCCCGAAACTGGCTTGGAACGGCGCGTTGGCGCCCAGTTCGATCTGTGCGATCAACCCGGCCATGGAGGAGGGCGCGAGGCTGGCGTTGGTATCCGTGACCGTGATGGTATTGGTTTTGGACGGATTGCCGGCTTGGCTCAAGGCGTAGGCGGCGATGACATTGGAGCCCGGGGACAAAAAGGCGCTGGCCGACCAGTTGGTCCAATTGTCGGTGGTCGTGGCGGTGACGGGATTCCCCCCGACTGTCAAAACGACGTTGGACACCCCTAGAACATCCTTCGCCGTGCCGGAAATTGCCAGGAGCGTGGCGCCCGCTTTTTCCGAAGCCGCCGGCGAAGTGAGGCTCACGGTGCAAATGTCCAGGAAGTTGGCGGTCAATTCCTCGTCCCCGACGGCTTTGAAGGAGTAAGGGTTCAGCCGGCTCACCGGGGACCCATCCACAGTCCAACCGTTAAACTTATATCCGGGGGCGGCCGTGGCGGTCACTTTGACTGTGGCTCCGCAACCGTAAGCGCCTTTGCCGGTGGTCTTGCCGCCTTTGGCGGGGCTGCTGGACGTGGTGATGGCGTCCTCCTTCAACTGGAAATTGGCCACCAACTCTTCTCCGTCCCCGATGGCAAAGGTATATGGGTTGGCGGTGGAGGAGCGAGCGCCTATGGTCCATTTGACAAAATCGTAACAGCCGTTTGGGGTGGCTATGACCGTCACGATCTGGCCGTTGGTGTAAGCGCCCGCTCCGCTGGTCGTCCCGCCGGCGGCGGGGGAGGACTTGGTGGCGACGACCCAATCGAAGTTGGCCACCACCGTCTGGATGGCGGTGTCGGCGGTGAATTTGTACTCCTTATTGGTGCTGGCCAGGACGCCATTGGTCGTCCAATTGACGAACACCGCGCCGGCCTTGGCTTTGGCGGTCAAGGTGACCGGCTTGTCAACGTCCTTGGTCCCGCCGCCGGAAGTCGTGCCGGCGCCGGCAGGGGAGATTAAAGGCGTGATAGTGATTGTCGAAAGAGCACCCTTCGCGTTGGCGAGGGAGGATTCTTCAGACTGCCTGGATTGGAACTGCGCGTGGGCGAAGGGTCCTGGCAACCAGAAGGAGAGAAGGCTTATTGCCAAAAGGGACTGTCTGAGTTTCATGGGGTAAACTATGAAGCGGGGCACGGAGAAATGGGAAGAAGAATCGCGACCGAGCGAGATTTGCCGTTGGATTGAATTTTAACCTTGCGCGGCAAGGTGGGTTGATTGAGGCTGGATTGGCGCCCGGCGGGCGCGCTATGGAACAAGTAACCCTGGGAATAATCGGCGGGGGCACGGTGGGCAGTGGTGTTTGGCACCATTTGCACCGGAACCGGGCTTTGCTCGAATCGCGGGTCGGGCTGAAAATCGGCCTGCGCAAGATCGCCGTCAAGGCGCTGGAAGAACCGCGCCCTTACCCCATCCCCGCCGCGCTGATGACGACCGACTGGAGCCGCGTGGTCCATGATCCGCAAGTGCAAGTAGTCATTGAGTTGGTGGGAGGAACGACGCTGGCGAAAACGATGATATTGACGGCGCTGCAATTGGGCAAGCCGGTGATCACGGCCAACAAGTCGCTGCTTTCGGCGCATGGGGAGGAATTGTTCGCGGCGGCGCGGCGGCATGGGGCCAGTTTGTATTATGAAGCGAGCGTGGCGGGGGGGATTCCCATTATCAAAGTGTTGCGGGAAGGCCTGGTGGGCAATCGCATCACGCACCTTTACGGAATACTCAACGGGACGTGCAATTACATCCTGAGCCGGATGAAACGGGAGCATTGGGAGTTCGCCCCCGCGCTGGCGGAAGCGCAAAGGATGGGCTACGCCGAGGCCGATCCGGCGATGGACGTGGACGGGTATGATTGCCTGCACAAAACGGGCATCCTAGCGTCGCTGGCGCACGGATTTTGGGTCAAGCCGGAGGGTGTCTGCGTGGAGGGCATCCGTGCCATCACCCGGACGGACATCGAGTTCACCGAAAAGCTCGGCTACACGATCAAGTTGCTGGGCGTGGTGAAGGTGGTTTCCGGCGCGCCTGGTTCGGGGAGAGGCCGGGGCGGCGGCCAGGCGATCCAGGTGTCGGTTTATCCCGCCCTGGTTCCGAACACGCATGTGCTGGCGAGTGTGAACGATGTTTTTAACGCGGTATTTGTGCGCGGGGACGTGGTGGGGGACACGCTGTTCTACGGAAGGGGTGCGGGCAAGGACGCCACCGCCAGCGCGGTGCTCAGCGACATAGCCGATGCGGCGCTGGATTTGAAGCACAGCTCCAAGAACCGGGTCCCGGCCTTTGTGCCGCACGAGCACGGGGGCGGGATACTGCCGATGGCGCAAGTGGTCTCGCGCTATTACTTGCGCTTGAGCGTGGCGGACCGGCCGGGGACGCTGGCCAAAATCGCGGCCATCCTGGCGCAATGCAAAATTGGCATTGCCTCGGTCATTCAGCCCGAAGGGCACGAAGGCGGGATTGTGCCCTTGATATTGATGACCCACGCCGCCCCGAACGCGGCGATGAAAAAGGCGATGCAACAGATCCTCCGTTCGCCGGTGGTCAAGGCACCCCCTATGATGCTGCGGGTGGAGAGCTTTGATTAGGCGGCCCGATGAACGATGAGATTGAGATTTTGCGTGACATTTCAAGCCGCTTCGGATCGGCAGGGATCGCCTTTATGCTCACCGGTTCGATGGCCATGAATTACTATTCCCAACCACGAATGACGCGCGACATTGACCTGGTGGTGGAGTTGGTTCCAGAGGATATTGACCGGGTCGTTGGTCTCTTAACCCCCGAATATTATATTTCGCGGGAGGCTTTGGCCGGGGCCATTTCCGCGCATTCCATATTTAATATTGTTCACCAAGATACGGTGATCAAGGTGGATTGCATCATCCGCAAACCGTCCGAATTCCGGCGCCTGGAATTTTCGCGCCGCCAGAGAATTGAGATCAGTGGCTTTGAAACCTGGATTGTGAGCAGGGAGGATTTAATCATTTCCAAATTGGAATGGGCCAAGGATTCTCATTCTGAATTTCAATTGCGCGACGTAAGAAATCTATTGGCCGGAGAATGCGACCGCGCCTATGTAGAGTACTGGACGCGAGACCTTGGGCTGACTAAGCTGTTGGAAGAGTGCCGGCATGAATGACACCACCGCCGAAATCGAAAAATTGGTGCGCGAAAAACTGATGGCGCGTTCCGGGGAAGAGCGCATGATGATGGGCGCGCGAAGTTTCGACGCGGCCCGAGAGATGATTTTGGCCTCGTTCCCCCCCGATCTGCCGCCCGCCGAGACTCGCCGCCGGCTTTTTGAACGCGTCTATGGAAAGAAATTGGAAGATATTTCAAAAGGAGCGGCGCGATGCCTCTGATTGTTCAAAAATACGGCGGGACTTCCGTGGCGAACCCGGAGCGGATCAAAAACGTGGCCAGGCGGGTGGCGGCTTATCGCGCCAAAGGGGATCAGGTGGTGGTGGTGGTTTCGGCGATGAGCGGGGTGACCGACAGCCTGATCAAAATGGCCAAGGAAATCATGCCGCTGCCCGACGAGCGGGAAATGGACATGCTGCTGGCCACCGGCGAACAGACCACCATCGCCCTGACGGCCATCGCCCTGCAAGCGCTGGGTGTGCCGGCCATTTCCTTGACCGGGGCGCAGGCCGGGATCGTGACCGACGGCGTCCACAGCAAGGCGAAGATCCAAAACATCACGCCCAAACAAGTCCACGCCCTGCTCAACCGGGGCCAGGTGGTCATCGTCGCCGGATTCCAAGGCCAAACGCCGGAGGGCCAGATCACCACCCTGGGCCGGGGCGGTTCGGACCTGACGGCCATCGCCCTGGCCGCCGCCCTCCAGGCCGGGCTGTGCCAGATTTATACGGACGTGGACGGGGTTTACACGGCCGATCCGCGCATCGTTCCCAACGCGCGCAAGCTGGCCGAGATTTCCTATGACGAAATGCTCGAATTGGCCGGCTTGGGCGCCAAAGTCATGCAATCCCGTTCGGTGGAATTCGCCAAGAAATTCGGCGTCATTTTTGAAGTCCGCTCCAGTCTTAACGAGAACCCAGGAACCATCGTGAAAGAAGAAACCCCCAGCATGGAAGGCGTCGTCATCCGCGGCGTCTCGCTCGACCAGAACCAGGCGAAAATCACGCTGGTCGAAGTGCCCGACCGCCCCGGCACGGCCGCCCAGGTCTTCAAGGCCATCGCCGAGGCCAACATCAATGTGGATATGATCGTGCAGAACATCAGCCATGACCCGCATTCCCCGGCCACCGACATCTCCTTCACCGTGGATAAACCCGATCTGCTCAAGGCCCGCAAAACCATCGAAGGAATCAAGGACAAAATCGGCTGCCGTCTGGTGCTGGCCGATGAGAAAATCGGCAAGCTGTCCATTGTCGGCGTGGGCATTCGCAGTCATCCGGGCGTGGCGGCGAAAATGTTTGAGGCGCTGGCCGCCGCCGGGGTGAACATTGACATGATCTCCACCAGTGAAATCAAGATTTCCGTCACCGTTGATCTGGCCCGGGGCCCGGAGGCGATGCGCGCGGTGCATGAGGCGTTTTTGGGCAAATGAGCATGTCCTGCGTTCTATGAGTTTGCTGCCGTTTGGTCCCTTGGCGCCGTACCGCCCCCGCGCCTTTGTTCCGCAAAAAGTCAACCTCGGCGACTGGCCGCAAATCGCCCCCCTCTTCGATCTGCTGGAAGCCCGCGCCCCGCAATGCCGCACCGCCGCCCAGCTCCAGCGCTGGCTGCTGGATGCCGGCGACCTGAACGCCGCGCTGGACCAAGAGGCCTCTCTGCGCCATATCGCCATGACCTGCCACACCGACAGCGCCGAGGCGGAAAAAGCCCACCTCCATTTCGTCGAACAGATCGAACCGCAATTCAAGCCCCGGCAATTCCAGCTCGCCCGGCTTTATTTGCGGCACCCCCTTCGCGCCCGGCTACCCCGGAAGCGCTATTTTGTGTTCGACCGCAACGCGCGCCTGCAAGTCGAATTATATCGTCCCGAAAATGTCCCCTTGGAAACCGCCGAGGCCCGGCTCTCCCAGCAATATCAAAAACTGTCCGGCTCCCTGACCGTGCATTTCCGGGGCGCGGAGAAAACGCTGGCGCAGATGGGCCGCCTTCTGGAAGAACCGGAGCGTCCCTTGCGCCAGGAGGCCTGGGAACTGGTCGCCCGGCGCCGCTTGCGGGAGGCGGATCATTTCGATGACATCTTCGAGCAAATGCTGCAACTTCGCGAGCAAATCGCCGCCAACGCCGGCTTCCCCAATTACTTGCAATACTCCTTTCAGGCCCGCGGACGCTTCGACTACACGCCGCAGGATTGCCTGAAATTTCATGACGCCGTGGAGAAGGATTTCATGCCCGTGGCGCGGCGGCTGCATGAGCAGCGCCGCCGGCGGCTTGGCCTCCCTTCGCTCCGGCCCTGGGACATGGCGGTGGATCCCTTCAACCGGCCCGCGCTCCGCCCCTTCGAGCAGGTGGAGGAGATGGTCGCGCGCACGCAGAAAATATTTGACCGGCTTGACGCTGGGCTTGCCGCGGATTTTCAATTCATGCGCCAGGGGCGCTTGCTGGACCTGGACAATCGCAAAGGCAAAGCGCCCGGCGGCTACCAATCCACCCTGGCCGAATCCCGGCTGCCCTTCATATTCATGAACGCGGTGGGGATGCATCGCGATGTCGAAACGCTCTTGCACGAGGCCGGCCACGCCTTTCACTCGCTGGCGACGCGGCGGGAGGAACTGCACTCCTATCGCAGCGCGCCCATTGAATTCTGCGAGGTCGCTTCCATGGCCATGGAATTGCTCGGCAATGAATTCATCCGGGTCTTCTATCCGCCCGCCGAGGCGCGGCGCGCGCGGCGCGATCATTTGGAGGGCATTGTCACCATGTTCCCGTGGATCGTCACCGTGGACGCCTTTCAACACTGGATTTATTCGCATCCGGGCCACAGCCGCGCCGAGCGCCGGCAGGCGTGGCTGGGGCTGATGGACCGGTTCGGCGGGGAAACGGATTGGAGCGGCTTGGAGGACATGCGCGCCCATTTGTGGCATCGCCAGCTCCACATTTTCCTCTATCCGTTTTACTACATCGAATACGGCATCGCGCAATTGGGGGCGCTGCAAGTCTGGGCCAACTCCAGGAAGAACCCGGCCCGCGCCCTCGGTCAATACCATCGCGCGCTGGCGCTGGGTGGATCGCGTCCGCTGCCCGAACTTTTCGCCGCCGCCGGCTGCCGCTTCGATTTCTCCCGCCGCACCATCAAGCCCCTGGTCCGCCTGCTGCGCGGCCAATTGGAAAAGCTCGGCGAAGAGGGGGACGCCTCCCGCAAGGGCGGTTGACCTTGGTTATAATTCTGAGAGAATGAAGCCATGCTAAAGCTGGATAAAATATCGCTGGAAGGCTATAAATCCATCAAGCAATGCCGCGACCTGAGGCTGGAAAAGCTGAATGTCCTCATCGGCGCGAATGGGTCTGGCAAATCAAACTTCCTTTCGTTTTTCAAGCTGTTGAATTTCGAGATGAATGGGGCGCTTCAAGAGTTTATTGGCCGCAATGGAGGGAGAGATTCTTTGCTGTATTTGGGAGCCAAGGTGACCAGCCACATCACAGCGGAACTGGAAATGAGATCTGAATTGGGTAATAAGTATAACTACCGGATGACGCTCGCGGATGCTGCCCCCGACACTTTGGTGTTCACGGCGGAACAGTTTCCTGCCACCGAAGTGCATTTCGGGGCTGGCCAGCCCGTGCTCGTCCCGAGTCGTTTGAACCTCGGTTCTGGCCACCGGGAATCCGTCCTCCTCTCGCCCAAATTGGCGGAGGATGAGTACGCGAAATTCGTCAGAAACACGCTCACTCACTTTCGGTTCTACCATTTTCACGACACCTCGGATCAGTCCCACATGCGCAGCCGCAGTGATCTTCGCGGTCCCCCATATTTGTTGCCGGATGGCGATAATTTAGCCGCTCACCTCCACCTGCTGCGTGAGAAGCAACCAGAGTGCTACCAGCGTGTGGTCGAAACCGTCCATTTAGTTTTCCCATTCTTTAGAGACTTCGTTTTGGAACCCGACAACGGCGGCGGGAATTTTGTGATGCTCCGCTGGAAAGCCACTGGTTCAGCGGAATACGATTTCGGACCCCACCAAGTCTCGGACGGAACGCTCCGGTTCATGGCGCTTGCCACGCTGCTCCTCCAGCCGCATGACTGGTTGCCGAGGTTGATTACCATTGATGAGCCGGAACTGGGCCTTCATCCCTATGCCATTAAAATACTCGCCTCGCTGATTCAGGATGCGGCTAATTTTACCCAGATCATTGTGGCCACGCAATCCGCCGCGCTGGTGGACGAAGTCGGCCCGGAAGATGTTGTGGTGGCCAATCTGGAAGAGGGCGCAACGACGTTTCAACGGCTCGACCCGGAAAGCCTCGCGGACTGGTTAAAGGATTATTCGCTGAGCCAAATTTGGGAGACCAATCTTTTCGGAGGGCGGCCGTGACGGCGTGGGTGAAACTACACCTTGTCGTCGAGGGCCAGACGGAGCTGGCCTTCGCCCGCGAAACCCTGAAAGCTCACCTCGCCCAGTTCCACGTCTCCGTCAATCCGTTCCTGCTTCCCACCAACCGGAAGCTTGGGGCATTCGGCGGCGCGTTGTCGTGGGATCGTTTCCGTTACAATGTCATTTCTCTGCTCAAACATTACGACGACCAATCAGACGCTTTCTCCACGATGATTGATTGGTACAAACTTGACCCGCTTTTCCCCGGAGTCGCCGAAGCTGGCAACCTTGCCAGAGCGGCAGACCGCGCCAACTCCGTCGCTACCGCGGTGCAAACGTATTTCAATTCACCCCGCCTCCGCGCGTTCTTCACGCTGCATGAATTTGAAGCCCTTCTTTTTTGCGACCTGCTCCCCCTTGCCCGCCGCCTGCCTGGGCAGGAGAGGGCCCTCGCGAACCTGAAGGCTGAAATTGGTTCCACACCGCCCGAAGAGGTGGACGATGGTTCAAGCACACATCCGTCGGCGCGTCTTGAAAAACATTCGCCCGGCTACCATCGGGCCAAGGTGCGGGTGGGCGCTCCGGCTGCCGGAGAGATCGGCCTCCACGTTCTCCGTGAGAGGTGTCCGCACTTTGGCCAATGGCTGACGCGTCTGGAAAACCTGAAGCAAAGCGTTTGACTTTCGGCGAAGAGGGGGACGCCTCCCGCAAGGGCGGACAGGCCTTTATTCCGCCGCGCCTCTTTCCAGTTTGAGCGGAAGGGTCGCGCCGCCCTGATGCCAGGCGCCGGAGAGCTTGCCATTTTCAAGTTTTCCAGTGAAAAATCCACCAATCGCCGCCCAATCCATATGGAGGTTGGGGGCGGTGAATTTGACCTCCGACGCCGGTATCCCGGCGGCCCCTTGATCGGGACTGTCCAGGGTCGCGGAATAGGAACCGTCCGGCAGGCGGGCGATGTGGAAGAGCAGGCGCATTTGGACCTTGTTGACATCCAGCGTGCCTTTCCAGTGGCCCTGCACCTGGTCGCCGGCGCCCTGGCCGTAGTCTTTTTCGGAGTCGGCGGCCAATTGCGCGCTCAAATCAACGCGTTTGAAGGTCAAGGGATACTTTTGCCCCATCTGAGTCCAGTTGCCGGCCAGTTGATCGCGCTGGTCGCTGAGGTTGCCTTCAAACACGCCCCCGACGGCCTTGATCTCGAATTGGACTGCCGGTTTATGATAGGTCAGCGAGTCCACGGGAATGTTTCTGGCGCCCTGGTCCACGCTGTCCAACTGGGCATGAAATGTCCCCTCCGACGGCTCGGCAATTCGCAACGCCAATCGCAACTCGGCGTTCCCGACTTTCAACGCTCCTTCCCACGCGCCCTGCAAAGCGGAATCCGCTCTCGGCGCATAATCATCCGCCGGGAGCGCTTCCGCGACCTGGCTGGCCTCGGTCGTCCGCTTTAACGTCAGCGGCAATGATTGTTTGGATTGTTTCCAGGTGCCGGACATCTCCGTGCCGTCCGCGTTCAAGTTCGCCTCGTAGTCGGCGTTGATCGCCGGCAGTTCGGCGTGGAGGAAATGCGGGCGGGCCGAAAGTTTTGCCGCCGGAATGTCTCTTGCGCCCTGGTCAACCGAGTCCAGCATGGCGCGGTAGGTGCCGTTCGTTTTCAAAATCTTGAGAACGAGCCGCAGCCGGACCTGGTTTGTTGCCAGGGTGCCTTCCCAATTGCCCTGCATCCCGAATAAGGCGGCCTTCGACCGCGCCGCGTTGACAGTTTTGACTGCGACAGTGGCGGTTCCGGCGGCGAGCAACACGACCAGGCTCGTCACGATTGCGGTTTTTGCTTTTGACCATGCCATGATTTTCAATGCTCCATTGATGAAGGTAACAGTTATATGTCCGCCGCCGCCGGAAGGAGACAGTTTTTCGGGCGTCAAAACCATCGCATCATTGCGGCCGGCTCATTTGAGCTCATTCCAAAAAAACGCATAGACCAGCGTTTCCATCAAAGCGGTTTGGGCGTTGTTGGCGGCGGCGCCGTGGCCGCCTTCGGTGTTCTCGAAGTAGAGAACCCGGTGGCCCATTGCCTCCAGGCGGGCCGCCATTTTGCGCGCGTGGCCGGGATGCACCCGGTCGTCCAGAGTGGAGGTGGTGATCAAAACCGGGGGATATTTCTGGTCGCGCCGCGCGTTTTGGTAGGGGGAATACTTTTGGAGATATTGCCAGTCTTCCGGCTTGTCCGGGTCGCCGTACTCGCCCATCCAGCTCGCCCCGGCCAGGAGCCTGTGGTAGCGCCGCATGTCCAGCAGCGGCGAACCGCAATGCACCGCGCCAAAAAGATCGGGGCGCTCGGTCAGCATCACTCCCATGAGCAGCCCGCCGTTGGACCGCCCTTCGATGCCCAGATGCCTGGGCGAAGTCACCCCGCGCCCGATCAAGTCCTCGGCCACCGCGATGAAATCGTCGTAAGCCCTCTGGCGGTGTTCCTTGATCGCCGCATTATGCCAGTCGGGGCCGAACTCGCCGCCCCCTCGGATGTTGGCCAGGACATAAACCCCGCCCCGCTCCAGCCACGCCGCCCCCGCCAGCGGATTATAATGGGGCGGCATCGAAATCTCAAATCCCCCGTACCCTGTCAGCAGCGTCACATTTCTGCCGTCCAAAGCAAGCGCCTTCCGGCTGACCTGAAAATAAGGAATGCGCGTGCCGTCCGCCGAGACCGCCTCATGCTGCGCCACTTCCAGCCCGGCGGTGCTGAAAAAGTCGGGCAAGGCTCTGATTTTTTCGCTCCCGGCCCGGCCCGCTGTCCCCAGGCACAAACTGGAGGGCGTCAGAAATCCCGCCACTCTGATGAAGCACGCGTCCGACGCCTCCGGGTCAATCCCTTCCACGCTGGCCGTTGCAAAGGGAGGAATTTCCAGCGGGGTTTCTTGCCATTGGCCCCCGGTCCAGCGCGCGAGCATGGGGTGGCTGCGCACGTTGTCCAACTCGTTCAGCACCAGATAATTCTTCGTGGCGCTGGTGGATTCGAGCGAGGTCCGTTCCTCCGGCGCGAACAAGACCGCAAAATGACGATCCCCTCCCAGATAGGCTTCCAGGTTGTCCGCCAGCAGCGCGCCGGCGGGATAAGTTTTGCCGCTGGCCTCCCAAGGGGAGCGCAATCGCAGCAAAATATATTTGTCAAACGTGTCCGCGACGGCGTCGTCCGGCTTGTCTATCCGCGTCCAGCCGTCCTTCCGGCGCAGCCAGGTTTCTTCTGTATAAGTAGTGATGGCGCGTCCGATGAATTCGTAAATCTGCCCGTGATCATGCGCCACCGACACGCCCACCGCCACATCCTCCGGTTTCCCGGAAAACACCTCGCGCGCGGCGCTCAAGGGCGTGCCCCGCGTCCATTCCTTGACGATGCGCGGATAGCCCGAGGCCGTCAGCGACCCGGGACCGAAATCCGACGCGACATATAAAGTGTCCCGGTTGCGCCAGGCGACTTTGCTCTTGGCCTCCGGCAACGCGAAGCCGTCGCGGAGAAACTGTTTGCGGTTCAGGTCAAACTCGCGCGCCACCGCCGCGTCCGCCCCGCCTCGGGACAACAGGATCATGCCGCGGTCGCAACCGGGCTTGAGGAATTCGCAGCTCTGCCAGACCCAGTTCTCCTTTTCCTCGCCCGCCAGTTGGTCGAGATCCAGCACCGTTTCCCAGGCCGGGCTGGCCTTCTTGTACTCCTCCAGCGTGGCGCGGCGGAAAAGCCCGCGCGGATTCCGGGCGTCGCGCCAGAAGTTATAATAAAATTTGCCCTCTTTTTCGACGTACGGGATTCGCTCGCTGGAATTCAAGATGCCGAGCAGGCGCTGCCGCGTGGCGTCAAAACCGGGCAAAGCCTCCAGCGCATTGGTGCTGGCGGCGTTTTGCCGCGCCACCCAATCCAGCGCCCGCTGTCCCGCGACATCTTCCAGCCAGAGATACGGGTCCTCCGGCGTGGCGGCGGCATTGGTTTCCTCCGCCGCGCGGGCCGTCCCAAGCGCGGCCAGGAGAAGAAGAACGATGATCCGCTGAAGCCAAGCTGCCAAGGGTCTGGTCATTTTCTACAGTGAAAAGAAAATGCGCGACGAAGTCCATAATGAGATGGGCGCTCCCGAAGCGGGATCAAAGTTCGTCTAGCGAATATGTCCTGACGCCCCGGCACAAAGATCTCGAAGCCGGCACTTGGACTCAGGCTCATTCGTCGCGCACCCAAAGCATAGCACGATTGATCGCGGCGGCAAGCGAAAGTTATTCACCGCGGCGCCTCAATCTAAAACAGCTTCTTCTCCGCCGCGCCGTTTCGTCGGGCCGAAGATCATTGGTCATGCCGCCGCGCGGGAGACGGCCAGGTCCACCTTGCGCTGTTTGAGGCTTTTGAAAAACTCGAAGCCTTCGCGGCAGCGCCGCGCAAAAATGTCCTTGTCCTCCAGCATCGTTTTGAGGATGCGCAAGATCGGCTTGGGCCGCAAATAATAGGCGCGATAAAAGCGGTCCACCGCCTCAAATATGTCGTCCTTGCTCAGGCCCGGATATTCCAGCGAGCTTTGCTGGAAGCCATCCTCATGCACGATGTCCGTCTTGTCCTCTTTGGCAAACCAGCCGTTCTGCCGGGCCATGTCGTAGAGTTCCGTGCCGGGGTATGGGGCGGCCAGCGACACCTGGATGCTGAAGACATCCAGGTCCATTGCGAAACGGATGGTTTGTTCGATCGTCTCCCGAGTCTCCACCGGCAGGCCCAGAATAAAAGTGCCGTGAATCACCACGCCGGCCTTGTGACAGGCCCGGGTGAAGCGCCGGGCCTCGTCCAGCCCAATGCCTTTTTTGATGCGGTTGAGAATCTCCTGGTTGCCGCTTTCGTAACCCACCAAAAAGAGGCGCAGCCCGGATTCTTTGAACGACTTGATCGTGTCGTAGTCCAGATTGGCGCGGCTGTTGCACGACCACGTCAAACCCAGCGGCGCGAGCCTTTTGGCGATCTCCCGCGCCCGCGGCAGGTTGGCGGTGAAGGTGTCGTCGTCGAAGAAAAACTCCCGGACCTGGGGGAAAATCTTTTTGGCGTGGGCCATTTCCGCGGCCACGTTTCCCGGCGAGCGGGCGCGGTATTTGTGGCCGCCGATGGTTTGGGGCCAGAGGCAGAAGGTGCATTGCGCCGGGCAGCCCCGGCCGGTGTAAAGGCTCAGATAGGGATGGAGCAGGTAGCCGATGAAATATTTTTCGATTTGCAGGTCGCGCTTATAAGTATCCACCACCCAGGGCAGCACATCCATGTCGGAGATCATCTCCCGCTCGCGATTATGGACGATTTTCCCTTCGCGGTTGCGATAGGAAAGCCCGTCAATGCTGGAGAGCGGGCGTCCTTCGGCGACTTCCTTGCAAGTGAAATCAAACTCCTTGCGCCCCACCCAGTCAATGGCCGTGGAGGCCTTTAATGTTTCCGCCGGCAACACCGCCGCATGGGCGCCGATGAAGCCGATTTTGGTGTCTGGCTTTTGCCGCTTGATCGCTTCGGCCACCTGGCAATCATTCTTCAGCGAAGGGGTGGAAGTGTGGATGATGACGTGGTCAAATGTCCGCGCCGTCTCCAGGCACTGCCGGACGCCGATGTCATGGGGCGGGCAATCCATCAACTTGCTGTCGGGCACCAGGGCGGCCGGCTGGGCCAGCCAGGTGGGATACCAAAACGAGGTGACTTCCCGGCGCGCCTGGTAGCGCGAGCCGGCCCCGCCGTCAAACCCGTCAAAACTCGGAGGCGAAAGAAACAATGTCTTCATGCTGACTATATTTTAGTTTATATTATACGCGGGATCACTTTTTCACCAGTAAGGACTGAAGATAAAGCAGTCTCTGACATTTGCCCTGAAGGAGGCAGAGAACGAGTTTTTTGAGACTTTCCAGCCGCTGGTTGATTTCCGCGTGGAGTTGCAGTCCGTTATCGCTGCCAAAGCCATGATCGGTCATTTTGAAACCAGAATCTTTGGCTGATTGCACAAGCCACTCTTCAAGTCGCGGACTCAAGATCACGATACGGTTGCAACGCTCTTGGTCAATGAGGAGACAAACCCCTTGAGACCAGGACGACTCGGCCAGGCATTTGAAGTAGGATGGCGTGGGCGCGCCCGGGTCTTCATCCATCATGCCTGTGGCCTTGCTCATTCGCCCAAGCCGCTTGCAGACCTCTCCCCGGCCAGGGAAATGTTCGATATCCCGGGGCGAGATTCCGACGGCTTGGGCCAGGGCTTCGTCGGCTTTGCATTCCACGACCAGCCTCATGCCTCCACCAACTTCTCCAAATTCATGAAGGCACTCTGCCCATAATCAAGTATCAGCGGCAACTTGTCGTCCGCGACCCGCTTCAAGCGGGTACGGAAACCCTCCATTGAGGCAACAAAAACAGCCAGGTCCTTGACGGGAGTCTTGCCCACGACGGAGTCGAGAATATAGGGATTATGCGTGCTCAGAAAATACTGGTTGGCTTCATCCAATGCGATGCGCTCCGCCAAATAGGTCGCGTATAACGAGTAGATATTTGCCTCTGGCTCATCCAAGATCAGAATGGCGTTCTGGTTGGTTTCCAGAATCGCCATGAAGAACACAACGCGGCGCCATGTTTCCGATAAGGTTGGATAGCTGAACGGAATAAAGCGACCTTCCTGCTCCTTGAGCATGGATAATTCGTAGGTGTCCATATTGATCAGCAGCCGAAATCCCCGCTCCCGAAACAAATCATCGGCCAGTTGGAACAGTCGCTTATTAGTCTCCAGAAGGACGGCCAGATTCGCTCCATAGGGAGCGTGCAGCGCGTCCAATCGCATATCTGTGAAGTGGGTCAGTTGCCGGAAGCGGTAAAAACGGGTCCGTGGCGCCGGACGATTAGCCCCTTGAACCTGCCCATTTGGGGATAGGGTTAGTTTGACACCGTCTTTTCCGGGTGGCCCTAAACACGTCGCGGTATATTGGGCCCCATCGCGTTTGAGTGACCAATCCACACCGTCCGCCGCGACCCTGGCCGGTTGACTCAAATCGTGGTCATAGAACAAATCCGAAACCGTTTGGAAGCGGAGGACGTCCTTAAATGTCTGGTCCTCATCATACAGTCCTTCTGAAAACACCGCCAAGGCTTCAAGAATATTGGATTTGCCTGTGTTCGCTTCGCCGATAAAGAGGTTCACCCGCCGCGGAGAAAATTCCAACTCGCGGAGTGATTTAAAGTTCGGGATGGAAACTTTGTTGAATCCGGTGAACATAGCCGAACGGACCTGCGTCCCTATGGTCCTTTCACTGGATTATTCTTGAGCTTGGCAATCTCGGCCATCAACTCGTCCCTCTGCGCCGTGCCGCCGGAACCGCAGCCGCCGTTGGCGGCGGCGATCGCGGCTTTGGCTTCCGCCAAATGGCCCTTGCCGACGCTAAATCCGTTGAAGGCGTTGACGCTCCGGCCCGGGAGATAGGGTTTGGGCTTGGCGCCAAAATTGTAAGTCATGTTCTTCCAGGCATCGCTCAGCTTGGGGCTAAGGGCGCCGCTGGGATCGTAACCGCAATGGACCATGCAATTCTCGCAGCGGGGATCGCGCGCCACGCCGTCCACCACGCCGTATTTGTCCCAATCCACTTTCCGCAGCATTTCCTGGTAGCCCGCATAATGGCCGTCGGTCATCAGGTAGCAGGGGGCCTTCCAGCCGCGGATGTTGCGGGTGGGGATGGCCCAGGCCGTGCAGGTGAGCTCGCGCTTGCCCGCCAGAAACTCCTGGTAAACCCGCGTCCCGATAATGGTGAAACGATCGCCCCACTTCTCGATGTCCTTGAATTTTTCCCGCGTCATCTCCCGGGTCAGGAAGAAATCCTCCGGCTGTTTTCCCAGGCGCTGGACCATGTCCTTTTTCGCCGCGTCGTATTCATAGCCCGGCGAAATGGTGTGGGCGTCCACCGCCAAGGAGGAGAAAAACTCGAACATTCCCTCGATTTCCTGGACCTCGGTTTCCTTGTAAACCGTGGTGTTGGTGGCCACCTGGTAGCCCAGAATCTTCGCCATTTTGATGGCCTCGACGCATTCCTTGAACACGCCTTCCCGCTCGACAATCAGGTCGTGCGTGTATTCCAGGCCGTCAATATGAACATTCCAGTACATCCGCCGCGTCGGGCGCATCGCCGGACGGCCGTCCACTTTGCCTTTGCGAATGGTTGCCGCGTCCTTGTCGGTGATCAACTTCTCGCCGAGCAGCCGGCTCAGGGTCGCCTCCTCTTTCCGGCTGTAATGGGCCGCCAGATAATCCCTCATTTTCTTGCGCATGAACATCCCGTTGGTGCAGACATAGACCAGGCGGCCCTGCTTGAGCAATCCGGCGGTCAGCTCTTCAATTTTGGGATAAATCAACGGTTCCCCGCCGCAAATGGAGACCATGGGGGCATCGCACTCCCGCGCCGAGGCCAGACAATCCTCCAGCGCCATCATGTCTTTGAGATTGGTCGAGTATTCGCGGATGCGCCCGCAACCGGTGCAAGTCAAATTGCAGGTGTGCAACGGCTCCAGTTGCAGCACCAGCGCGAATTTTGGCGTGCGTCTTATTTTGTGCTTGACGATGTGTGCGGCAATTTTTGCCATCCAAGTGAGTGGGAATCGCATAGTTTTTAATCAGCTTGGGCCGGGGTCCAATTTGCGGCCGTTTGGTCTGGTCCGGGCGCTTGTTGTGGAGCGGGTTTCGACTGCGCAAAGGCCGGCAGGAACATCAGCGGCGACACGCTGGGGGCGGCGTAAAAGCCGCCACAGCCCGTCCCGATGAGGAGCAGGGCAAAAACCATGGCCAGAACCCTGGCTGTCGAACCAATTTTCACGCCGACAGCTTAGGCCAGGATTAGGAATTGGCAACACCTATTATGGAGAATCCTAATCCTCGGGTTTCATGTCCCGGCCCATCAGGGATTGGACGGCTTGCCGGATGTCCTTGTTTTCATAGAGCATGGCATAGACTTCGCGCACAATCGGCGTCTGGCTCCCCAGCCGGCCCGCCAAATGATGCGCGGATCGCGCCGTGGGATAGCCTTCCACTACCGCCCTGGTCCCGGCCAGAATCTCGTCCACTTTTTCTCCGCGCCCAACTCGTTCGCCAAAGTTGCGGTTGCGGCTCAGGCGCGAAAAGCACGTGCCCGTCAAATCACCCAAGCCGCTCAGACCGGAGAAGGTTTCGGCGCAAGCGCCGCAGGCCACGCCCAGGCGGCGGATCTCCGCCATCGCCCGGGTGATGAGCGCGGCCTTGGTGTTGTCGCCGTAGCCCAGTCCGTCGCCAACCCCCGCCGCGATGGCGACGACGTTTTTCAGCGCGCCGCCCAGTTCCACTCCCAACAGATCGCTGCTGCTATAAACCCGGAAGGTCGGGCAATGGAAAAGCCGTTGAATTCTTTTCGCGACCAGCGGTTCGGGATGGGCCGCCACAATGGCCCCGGGAATTCCCCGCGCCACTTCCAACGCAAAGCTCGGCCCGGAAAGCGCCGCCGCGGTGCAGGCCGGCATGGTCGCCTTTAAGATGCCGGACATGGTCAGACCCGTTTGGTCTTCGATTCCCTTGGTCACGCTGACAGCAATGCCGCTGAAGCCGGGAATGCGCGCCGTGACTTCGCGCAGGAATTTCGACGGCACCGCCACCACCAGGCACTCGGCTGGCGCGACCGCCAGGCCCAGGTCCGGCTCATATTTCAATTCGGGAGAAAGACGGATGCCGGGCAAATAAACCGCGTTGCTGCCGGCGCGCTGGACGCTTTGAAGATGACCGGCATTGTGTCCCCAAAGGGTGACCGCGTTGCCGTTTTGGCAAAGCAAATTCGCCAGGGCGGTCCCCCAGGCGCCGGCTCCCAGGACGGTGACATTCATGGCAAGCTCGGGTGGCGGCTTTTCCCGGCGCGGTTTTCGGTCCCGGTGAGGAGGCGTCGGATATTGCCCTTGTGTTTGTATATGGCCAAAACGGCCAGGGCTGCCATGACGAATGTCATTTCCCGCCCTTTGCCGGAAAACCACACGGCCAGAGGCAAAACCACGGCCGCCACGATGGACGCCGCCGAAACATACTTGGTGGAGACAAAGACAATCCCCCAAATGGCCAGCGTGGCCAGGCAGGCCGCCGGCGCCCAAGCGATCCCGACGCCTGCCGAGGTGGCGATCCCCTTGCCCCCTTTGAATTTGAGCCAGCAGGGATACATGTGGCCCAGCACAACCGCCGCCCCCGCCGCCAGGGCCAGGTCTTGCCGCGACGCCCCGGGAAAAAACTGCGCCACCAGCGGCGGAATCCATCGGGCGGCCGCGAATCCTTTCAGGGCATCTACCGCCAGCACGGCAGTGCCCGCCGTCTTGCCGAGCACCCGGAACACATTGGTGGCGCCGATATTGCCGCTGCCAGCCACGCGGACGTCCACGCCGCGCAATTTGCCCGCCAGATACCCCGACGGCAACGAGCCGATGAAGTACGAGATAATAATCGTCAAACTGTAAGCGCCCATTTCCAAGTGATGCAGCATTCAATGCTTCATTGTCAAAGAGCAAGAATGCCGTCCACCATGAAAGTATAAAGCCAAAAATGGCCGGGGACGGGGAAAGGACGGGGAAAGGCTGAACTCCAAAATCCACCTCCACCGCCGCGGCTGCGCGGATATCCTCGGACTGGAAAAAGCGGCATGACTGTGCGACTCTCCAGGCCTGGATGAAGAACACCGCAATTCACAACAACGCGCGGGTCCGCCCCCGGGAATCCGTGCCCATCCCCGTTCCACCACTGCCATGAACTCCAAGAACACCAAACCTCGCGTTGCTTTTATGGGCCTGGGCATCATGGGCTCCGGCATGGCCCGCCGCCTTCTGGCGGCCGGCTTTCCCCTCGCCGTTTTTAATCGTGACCCCTCCAAATCCGCCCCCTTTGCCGCCGAAGGCGCGCGCGTGGCCCCCACCCCGCGCGACGCCGCCACCGGCGCTTCCATCCTCATCAGCATGGTCGCCGATGACGCCGCTTCCCGCGCGCTATGGTTCGGAGAAAATGGCGCTTTGGCCGCCGCTTCCCCAGGCGCGGTCATCATCGAATGCAGCACCGTGACCGTCGCCTGCGTCCACGAACTCTCCGCCGCCGCGACGGCGCGAGGCTGCGAGATGCTCGACGCGCCCGTCACCGGCAGCAAGCCCCAAGCCGCCTCCGGCGAACTGACCTTCCTGGTGGGCGGGGCGGAGGCGGCCCTGGAAAAAGCCCGTTCCCTCCTTTCCGTCATGGGGCGCTCCATCGTTCATGTGGGCCCGGTGGGCGGCGGCGCCCTGCTCAAGCTCATCAACAACTTCCTCTGCGGCGTCCAAACCGCCTCGCTGGCCGAGGGGCTGGCCCTGATCGAGCGTTCCGGGCTGGATCGCGCCCGCGCCCTGGAAGTTCTTGCCACGGGCGCTCCCGGCAGCCCGGCTGTCAAGAACTTTTCCGCCCGCATGGCCGCCCGCGATTACACCCCGCTCTTCCGCCTGCGTCTCATGGCCAAAGACCTCCGCTATGCCTGCCAGGAAGCCGCCCACCGCGAGATGGAATTGGTCACGGCCGCCGCCGCCTTGAGCCTCTTTGATAAATCCCTGGCCGCCGGCGACGGCGACAAAGACGTCTCCTCCCTCGTCGAGCAATTCCGCTCGAACCACAAAACCTGAACCAAACATGCAGTCCTGTTGACCAAGCGTCCCGCTGGCGGGCGATCATATTGCGGGCGTTTTCATGGATTGTTCCACAGACCCGTCAATTTGATGATGGCGGCGGCAGCCCGCCGGGCCGCGCCCGGGCCGCCCAGCATTTGAACGATTTGGCCCAGTTTCGCGCGCACTTGATCCCGCCGCTCCCGGCTGCCCAGCAATTCCATCACCGCGGCCGAGATCTTCCCCGCCGTGGCCTGGCCTTGAATAAACTCCGGATAGACGGCCTCATCCGCCAGCAGATTGGGCATGGCCAGGTACTTCACATTCACCATCCATCGCCCCAGCAGATAGGTGCCCCAATCCGTCTTGTAAATCACCACCGCCGGCACGCCGAAGAAAGCGCACTCCATGGTAATGGTTCCGCTTTTGGCAACCGCGACCGTCGCGCCGAGAAGCGCCTCCTTGAGTCCGCCAATTTGCAAGTCAATCCTCGGCAGGCCATCCGGCAACAGCTTCCTCGCCACCCCGGCCAGGGCCTCATTCGGAACCACCATGCGAAAACGCGCCTCCTGTTTGGCCGCAATCAATCGCGCCGCCGCCAGCATCACCGGCACATGCCTCTTCAATTCTCCGCGCCGGCTGCCCGGCAGCAGCAGCACCGCCGGCGCCTGCGCTTCCTCCGCCCTGCAAACTCCCCGGGACGGACCTTCCGGGTAGTGGTCGAAAATCGGGTTTCCCACGTATTCCACCGCCAATTGCGGCGCCCGGCTGGCGTACCATTTCCTCTCGAACGGAAACAACGAAATCAGCAGATCGCAGTTCCTGGCTATCATCTTCGCCCGGCCGGGCCGCGAGGCCCAGACCTGCGGCGAAATAAACTGCACAATCTTCGGCTTCCAATTGAAAAAACGGCCCGCCCGCGCCCGCGCGTAATTCCTGAGCGCGCGCGCCAGACGCAAATTGAACTCGCCGTAGTCCACCAGGATAATCAACTCCGGCTGCCGCTCCACCGCCAGCCGCTTCACCTCCTGGAATCGCCGCATCAGCCCCGGCAGCTTATGGGCCAGGCCCCCCGGGCCGATGACTGAATCGGCTGTCAAATCGAAAGCCAGCTCCACCCCCGCCGCCGCCATTTTCGGCCCGCCCGCCCCGAAAAAACGGGGGGCCAGCGGCGCCGTCAGCGGCTGCGCCTCATGGGTGATTTTGAATTGGGCCGCCGGCACGGCCAGCGCCAGCGCCCGGACCAAGTCCGCCGCGTTGGCGTCCCCGCTCGGATCGCCCGCCACGAGCATGATCTCCGGGCGTTTCATCGCGCCAACTCCGCTTTCACGCTGCGCAAAAACTCCGCGAACTTGAAAGGGATCATCGTCGCCGCCAGTCCGCTCAGAAAATTCACTCCCGCGGCTGCGCCGCGCATCGCCGACGGCGGCAGGGCGGCCACCCACCTTCCATCCTCCAAACTGGCAAAAGCCGCGGGGATGGGAAAGCCGGTCACGCGCATCTTGTCCCCCCATTTATATTGCACAAAAAAGGCGAGCCAACCCCCCAGCGCCGCGCCCAGCGCCGCCGTCCCCGCCAGGCGCGGCCACGCCCCCGCGCGCGCCCACCGGTGGAACTGTGTTTTTCCCGTCGTGGCCAGAAGCCAGAAATCCAACGCCAGCACCGGAAGAATAATGATCAGGCCGCCCATGGTTCACACCCGGGTGATGCCCGTTTGAATCTGCCGCGTGATTTCCAGGGCCAGATCCAGCGCGCGTTTGGCCGTGGCGCCGCTGACTTTGGGGACTTGATGCCCCAGAATGCACCGGATGAAATCCTGCAACTCCAGCTTGAGCGGCTCGTCTTTTTCTATCGGCACCGGTTCGCGCACTATTCTCCTTCCGCCAAACCGGCTGACAATCGCGGAATCCTTCGCGCGCAAAAGCTTTTTAAAAAGGGACGACTCCTCCTCCCCTTCGCGCGCCACCCGGTAAATAAACCCCTCCTGCGCCCGGTAATCCAGCGAGACATAACTGGTCATCGCCCCCGCGCTGAACACCCGGATTTTGCGCATCTTCTCCCAACTGACCCGGCTGGCGGTGAGATTGGCCACGCACCCGTTGGCAAAACGCAGCCGCGCGTTGGCAAAATCCTCCGTCTTGCTCAACACCGCGATGCCGACCGCCTCCACGCTGGCGACCGGCGACCGCACGAACGCCAGCACCACATCCAAATCGTGAATCATCAAATCCAGCACCACCCCGATATCCATGCTCCGCGCCGGGTAAGGCGACAGCCGGTGCGATTCGATGAACCGCGGATCGGTGGCCACCTCCTCCAAATAACGCAGCACCGGATTGAACCGCTCCACGTGGCCCACTTCCAGCACCAAATTCTTTTCCGCGGCCCGCTGCACCAACTGGGCGGCTTGCGCGGCGTTGTCCGTCATCGGTTTCTCCACCAGCACATGTTTGCCCGCCGCCAGCAGCGCGTCCGCCAGCTCAAAATGCGTGCGGGTGGGCGTGACCACGCTGAAAGCCTCGGCCCCCGCCATCGCCTCCTCCAGCGAAACAAAAACCCGCGCCCCATATTTTTCCCCGGCCCTGGCCGCCGCCTGCGGGGCGGCGTCAAACACCCCGGCGAATTGCACCACACCCGCCGCCGCCAGGTCCGCGTAAATCCGCGCGTGTTCCTTCCCCAACGAACCCACCCCCAGCACCGCCACTTTGAGTTTGGCTGACATGCCCTCAGCTTGAAACAAAACCCGCCCGATGTCTATTTGTCATTTGGAAGCGCCCTCCGCGTTTCACCACCATTGATTCGTTATGCTGACCGGCATGTCTCCGGGAGTCCCAAGCGGAATGCTAAACGCCGCGACATGACTGTCACCCCACAACATCACGGTGTAGCTTTGTCCTTTGTCATTGTGCCAAATACTGCGAATGTCGGTGTTTCCCCGGTTGGGATGCCAGATCCAGTCGCCTTCGATTATCTTGGTGCTTGGCGCAATTGCAATGTCGCTGCCTTTCATGGATTGGCCCCCATAAGTGCTGGCGGGACCGTTCACGTTGCCAAAGGTGCGTTTCACGCCAAAAGCGTCCCAATTCCATTCCACCAGGTAGCTGTTCCCGAAAACACTCCAGCAAGTCGCCCCGGGTGGAGTCGGATGCGCAGGCAAAGCGTCACCCTTGTCGGCTGGGCAATGAAAAATCTGCCCGTTGCCCTGGTAGGCGTAAAGCCCGCGGTTGGTGGCCGCCACAAAGAAATCGTATGTGCCATCCTGGCCCCCGAGGCTGTTCCAGTCGGCCAGGCGCGGCAGCACGTCGGCGTTGTCGCTCGCATAAAGTCCCAGCGCCAGGCCAATCTGCCTTTGGTTGGAGACGCAATCGGCCTGCAGTGACTTCTTCTTGGTTCTCGACAAGGCCGGCAGGAGCAGCGCCGCCAGGATGGCGATGATGGCAATGACCACCAGCAATTCCACCAGCGTGAAACCGCCGGCGCGGGGTCCCGCCGGGGCCGCCCTTTCGGTGGCCGGCTTCTGCCGAGGCCCCTCATTGTTTGATAATCGCAACACGACCTGCAAAAATGGTCTCATCACCCCATTTCCAGTTTAAAAATGCGCTTTACGCCATGTTCTCTCTGCATGACGCCTAAAGCAACCATTTGTTGCAAGCCAACAAGCGCCGCGCGTCTTATCAAAAATCCCGTTGAGTATTACCAATCCTGATTGTATTGTGAGAATGTGAGCAACAGCGGACAACAAGCGCAGCGCAACCTTGCGCTCTTGGCCGCGCCTGCTTTCCCGCCCCGACCACTGCCGGCCACAGATGGCCGCGGATGCCTTGACCCTCGCGCGGATTTCCGGGCTGTAGCCGCGGCTTTCACCTTGATTGAGCTTCTCGTGGTCATTGCCATCATCGCCATTCTGGCGGCCTTGCTCTTGCCCTCTTTGGCGGCGGCCAAGAAACGCGCCGTCGCCGGCAGTTGCCTCAACAACTTGAAAGAACTCACTCTGGCGGCTCATTTGTATGCCGGTGATTATGCCGACGCCATTGTCCCAAATGGCATCGGCGGCGCCCCCGGCTGGGTCACGGGAAATGTCAACGGATTACCGGGGGCAACCAACCTGCCCGACATCACCAACGCCTTGCTTTATCCCTATGACCGTTCCGCCAGGATTTACCAATGCCCCGGCGACACGATCAACGTGGCCGGTTCCGCCACCCTGCGCATCCGCAGCTTCTCCCTGAGTTGCATGATGGGAAACAACGAAGGCATCACCGGCGTTCATGACGGCCTGGTGGAAAACCTCAAATTCACCGGCATCCAAATCCCCGGTCCCTCCCAGGGCCTGTTTTTCGTGGATGAGCAGACCGCCGCCTCTCCGTCCAGCACCAGCCTGGATGACGGCTATTTTGCCATCAATTACCCCCATGGAAACTCCGCTTACGGAGGATCCGGCGGCAACGAATACAACTGGCGCAACGTGCCTTCCAGCCGCCACGGCAACTTCGGCCAATTCTCCTTCGCCGACGGCCATGTCGCAAGATTCAGGTGGATTGAGCCAACCACCCAGACCCTGCAAGGGACCGACGCCAACGGAACCTCTCCCCAAGACCTGGATCTAAAACAAGTCTGGCAATCCATCTACCCTCCCTCCGAATGGTGAGCCTTCGGAATCCTTCCCGCCAATGAATTCACAGGAGCGCGCCTTCCAAGAATTCGCCCAATTCGCCGCCACCCTCAAAGGCGACGAGAAAAGCGACGCCCAGACCTTCCTGCTGCATTTGTTCGAAGCCTTCGGCCACGACGCCAACACCCTTCCCCAAGGTTGCACCTTCGAGTATCGCGTCCGTTTTCCAGGCGACCGCACCAAATTTGCCGACCTCGTCTGGCCCGGTCGCGTCCTCATCGAAATGAAATCGCGCGGGGCAAAACTCTCCCAGCATTACCAGCAAACTTTTGATTACTGGCTCAACCTCGTGCCGCATCGCCCGCCCTACGTGGTGCTTTGCAATTTCGACGACCTCTGGATTTACGATTTCAACACCCAACTTCACGAGCCGGTTGACCGCCTCAAAGTCAGCGAACTCCCCGCCCGCCATTCCGCCCTGAACTTTCTTTTCCCGCGCCAGTTCGGCCCGCCCGTCTTTGGCTATAATTGGGTTGCCGTCACACGCAAAGCCGCCCAGAGCGTGGCCGACGCCTTCAATTCCATGGTCTCCCGCGGTGAGGATCGCGGGTTGGCCCGCCGCTATATTCTTCAATCCGTCGTTGCCATGTTTTCCGAGCACATCGGTCTGTTGCCTGAAAGCCTCTTCACCAACCTGCTGGAGGAATGCAGGCGCGGCGCCAGCGCGTATGACCTTATCGGAGGGCTTTTCCGCCAAATGAACGAGGCCAGGCCCGCCCGCGGCGGACGTTTCGCCGGAGTGGATTATTTCAACGGCGGACTTTTCGCCCAGGTCGAACCCATCGAACTTCAACCCGCCGAAATCGGCTTGCTCTTTGAGGCCTCCAAAGAGGATTGGTCGCGCGTCCAACCCGTGATCTTTGGCACGCTCTTTGAAGGGAGCTTGCTCAAGGCCCAACGCCACGCCCTCGGCGCCCATTTCACCTGCGAGAGCGACATTCAGAAAATTGTCCGTCCCACCATTGTCCGACCATGGGAAGAGCGCATCGCCGCCGCCAAAAACGTTTCCGAATTGCTCAAACTTCTCCGCCAGCTTCGCGCCTTCCGCGTGCTCGATCCCGCCTGCGGCTGCGGCAATTTCCTTTTCGTCGCCTATCGTGCTCTCCGGGAGCTTGAACAAAATCTTTTATTGCGAATGTTCACCCACGACAAACGGCAATTTGAAAAAGTCGGCACTGCCAGCGGCATTTCGCCCAAACAATTCTTCGGCCTCGATATAAATGAAAATGCCGTGGAAACAGCCAAAGTCGCACTCATGCTGGGGCGTCGCCTTGCCTCGCACTCCGGTCACGAATTCTGGGAGGCTCACCATGACGTCCTGCCGGGAGGGGATACGCACGCCCTCCAATTTGAGAAGGACCTGCCTCTGGACAATCTTGACGAGAATATCCGCTGCTGCGACGCGCTCTTCACGGCCTGGCCCGACGCAGACGCGATCATCGGCAATCCCCCGTTTCTTGGTTCGCGCAATCTTGCCAAGGAACACGGCTATGGTTATGCGCGGAGAATTTATGCGGCGTTCCCCCAGGTGCCAAAGATGGCTGACTTTTGTGTAAACTGGTTTCGACTCGCCCAAGATCATTTGAAGCCGGGGCAGCGCGCTGGCCTTGTTGGAACAAACACGATAAGGCAAAACGAGGCCCGCGAAGCGAGCCTTGATTACGTCGTGAAAAAGGGGGGAACCATCAGCGAGGCCGTTTCAACTCAAGTCTGGTCGGGTGATTCTAAAGTTCATGTTTCAATCGTGAATTGGGTAAAAGGCTTGGAAAAAGGGAAAAAGAAGCTCTACACGCAATTAGGCGACGCGAAAGACAGTCCCTGGAAATGCGAAGAAGTTGATTCTATCAATGCAATGCTTTCGACGAGCTTTGATGTTACAAAGGCCAAAGCATTACCTGCGAATAAAGATCCAAAACTTGTTTTTCAAGGACAGAATCCCGTTCACGATGGATTCTTTCTTGGGCCAGAAGAAGCTGCACGAATTCTCAAAAGGTATCCGAACCACAAAGAGGTTTTGTTCCCTTATCTAATTGGCGAAGATTTAGTGTCCGAGGGTAAACCGAGGCGCTGGATTATCGATTTTGCACAAAGGGAAATGACGCAGGCGATGAGATACGAGGCGGTTTTCGATCGAGTAAAAAGGCTCGTGATGCCGGACGTACTGACCAAAGCGGAAGTCGAGAAAAAAGCGACTGGCAAAGAAAGCACCCGCTGGACGCGGATGGCTAATCGTTGGTGGCTCTTCCGCGATTACCAACCAGGGACGATGGCAGCAATTGGCAAACTGGCACGTTACATCGCCTGTCCACGCGTCACGAAGCGACCCACGTTTGAATTTATTTCGAGCGGGATTCATCCTGACAATGCGCTGGCCGTTTTCGCATTTGAAGATGACTACTCATTCGGCATTTTACAGTCGAGCATTCATTGGGCGTGGTTCAAGGCACGATGCTCGACTTTCAAAGCCGACTTCCGTTACACATCGGCCACGGTTTTCGACACCTTCCCGTGGCCACAGATGCCAACAATGAAAAAAATCCATGCTGTCGCCGAAGCCGCTCTTGCCTTACGCACATTGCGCCATGAAATCATGCGGGAAAACGGCTGGTCCTTAAGAGAAGTTTACAAATCGCTCGAAACAACAGGCGACAACAAGCTCCGCGACGCGCACGGCACTCTCGACGCCGCCGTTCGCGCCGCCTACGGCATGAAGGGAAAGGAGGACATTCTGGCCTTCCTACTGAAACTGAATCTCGAACTCGCGGAAAAAGAATCGAAAGGCGAATCCATCACCCCGCCCGGATTGCCCTCCTTCATGCCCAATCCAGCCGACTTCGTGACCAAAGATTGCGTCGCTATCGAGTAAACTGCTGAAAAACTATGGCGAACCCCGAACACCTCAAAATTCTAAAAGAAGGTGTCCAAAGCTGGAACGAATGGCGGCGCGCTAAGAAGGTTGCGAAACCTGACTTGATCGGGGCAGACTTGGCTGGAGCGGATCTGGTCGGCGCAAATTTGAGAAGCGCCAACTTGGAGGAGGCGATCCTGAGAAAGGCGAACTTAACCAGTGCCAACCTAACCAGGGCGGAATTGAGCGGAGCAAAATTGAGCAACGCCGTCCTGATAGAGACCGTGCTGATAGGAGCCAAAATAATCGCCGCGAACCTCACCATGGCAAATCTTTTCGGGGCCAATCTATGCGAGGCAAACCTGCGTGGGTCAGTATTGTGGACGGCCAACCTGAGCAGCGCCACGCTGCTCAATAGTTCATTTGACGAAGCTATATTATGGTTCACTGTTTTCGGGGCAACCTCGTTAAAATCCGTATTTGGATTGGAATCATGCGTGCATAGCGGTAGAAGCATCCTGGATTACCACACGTTGATGCGATCCGGCCCATTGCCGGAAGTGTTTCTGCGCGGCTGCGGGTTGTCTGACGAATTCATCCGCTACCTGCCTTCGTTTTGGAACCAGCCAATTCAATTCTATTCGTGCTTCATCAGCTACAGCCATGAGGACAAGTCCTTTGCCCGGCGGTTGCACGATGCCTTGCAGGGCCGGGGCATCCGCTGCTGGCTCGATGAAGACCAGATCAAGGCCGGAGACAAAATCCACCGCGCCGTGGATGAAGGCATCCGCCAGCGGGACAAAGTGCTCCTATGCTGTTCCAAGGCTTCGCTGACAAGTTGGTGGGTGAACCAAGAAGTCGAGAAGGCCCTCATGAAGGAGGAAAAACTGTCGAAAGAACGGGGCAGGGAAATCCTGGCGATTATTCCCCTGAACTTGGATGGCTACTTGTTCAAGTCCGATTGGCAGGATTGGAAACAGCAACACCTCATTTCTCGCAACGCCCCCGATTTTACAGGCTGGGACAAAGACAAGGCCAAATTTGAGGCGCAGCTCGACCACGTCATGCAAGCCCTGCGCGCCGACTCCGGTGCCCGCCAACCCCCGCCCAAGCCGCTTCTTTGATCCGTTTGGGTTCCTCGCCATTTCCAGCTGACAAACCAGCAGCATCTCCAATGGCGTGGCGGAGCATGGTGCTTCAATCCCAAGCGGCTTTGCATTTCATCGCCGCCGCTTTTCTCTGGAACTTAACGGGTCCCTAACGCCTCCTAACGGCAATTCTAACGGGTCAAACCTCAAAAATCCCCAATGTTTACGGGGGTCCTAACGGGTTAACGGCTCCAGACCCCCAAAGGTCTCCCTCCCGACCCAAACCGGCCCTCCCGCCATCGCCGCATCCTCAAGCCGAATCAAGGTCAATCAAGGTAAATCAACGGGGACAAGCCTCTCGACCTCGCTTTCCATGCCACTGAAAAGGTCAGGCCAAATGCCGCGCCTGACGCCGGGGCGCGAGGCTCCGGGGCCGCGCGGAACTTTCCTCCTCGCCGCCGAGGTGCGGCGCGAGAAAGGCCGGCTTTTCCCGGCGGCCGGCCCGGCGCCAGTCGCGCCACAGACACCGCGCCGCCGTCCGCGGCGCCGCCCGGCCCCGCGTTGTCAAGTATGTGAACAGCAGCTCCGCCAGATGCTCCAGCGCGATCCCGTGCTGCCGTCCGATCCGCTCGTAAAGCCACCCGCTCCATTCCAGAAACGCCGCGAACGGCGGCGCGCCCCCGCTCCAGAGCAGCGGCGTCGTCTCCACAAAATTGCCGCTGTTGGCCGTCAAATCCCAGTAGCGCGCGAAGCGCCGCAGCCGTTGCATCGTCGCAAAATCCAGCAACCTGTTGCGCAAAATCTCATAAGGCGGATGGGCGCTGTACACCATCTCCCAGGCCCCGTCGTGCCGCGAGATGGGCGTGCCGCGCAGCCGCTTGAGAATCCCCACCTGGATCTCCTGCGGCCCCAGCGCCACCAGCCGGTCAAAGCCCGCCGCAAAGCTTTCCAGCGTTTCCCCCGGCAGCCCCGCGATCAGATCGGCGTGAACATGCGCGCCCGTCTTCTCGCGCAAGAATCGCAAATTATCCGCCAGCCGCCCGTAATCCTGCCGCCGGCGGATGTTCTGGGAAACCTCCTCGTTGAACGTCTGCACCCCCACTTCCAACTGCAGCGCCCCCGCCGGGAATTCGGCAATGACCTCCCGCAGCGCCTCCGGCAGCCGGTCGGGAATCATCTCAAAATGCGCGAACAAGCCGGGCCGCTGCCGCTCCAGGAAAAACTCCAGAATCCTCCGGCTGGCCGCGATGTTCAAATTGAACGTCCGGTCCACAAACTTGAACTGCCGCACCCCGCGATCCAGCAGCTTCTGCGCCGCCGCCAGCAACGGCGCGATCGCAAACTGCCGCACCGGCACCTCCAGCGACGACAAACAGAATTCGCACGTGAACGGACACCCCCGCGACGCCTCGATGTAAATCACCCGGTGCGCCACATCCTCCTCAGTGTAAAAATCGTAAGGCAGCTCCACCAGCGCCAGGTCCGGGACCTCCGCCGGAATGACTTTCCTTTCCGGCCGCCGGCCCTCCAGAATCTCCCGGCAAACCTCCGCGAATTTCAAATCCGCCTCGCCCGTGATCACATAATCCGCCCGCCGGACAATCTCCTGCTCCTCCGCCTCAAAACTCACCTCCGGCCCTCCCAGCACCACCGTCACCTCCGGCCGCACCCGTTTCAGGGCCGACACCACCTCCGTCGCCTCCGCCACATTCCAGATATAAACCCCCAGCCCCACGATTTGCGGCTCCTGCGCCAGAATCCCCTCCACCACATCCAGCGCCCGTTGCCGCACATCGAACTCCACGATCAGAGCCTCCGCGCGCAACGCCCCCAGATTGGCCAGCAAATACCGCAGCCCGAACGCCGCGTGAATATACTTGGCGTTTAAAGTGGTGAGAACGATCCGCGCCATGCCGGCGCCACATTAGCCCGCGACCGCCCCACGGGCAAGCCGCGCCTGCGTTCCACTTTGACTTTCTCGCCTAAAAAGGCATAATAACTGCATGAACGCAACGGAAGTGACCGTGCAACTGCCAAGAGAGGAGGCTGAGTTCCTCGAAGCTTACGCCAAAGAGCACGACACCAGTGTGGCGGAGATTGTCACGCGCTACGCCAGGCGGCTGCAAAGCACGGCGCGGCGCGCCCCTCATCCGGAAAACGTGAAGTTCACTGGATCGGTCCCGGCGGATGTAGAGGCTCGCGAAGCTTACCGGAAGCACATCGTTGACAAACACCAATGAAGATCACGTTGGATTTAAACGTGCTCTTAGTCTCAAAATGCCGTGCGGGCGTGCGGGTGGCGCGTCATCGAAAAGACTTTGGAACATCTGCGCGACTCGGAATTTCCGCTGGTTGTGGCCGAAGCGTGCCTGTCCGCCGTAGCTTTAGCGAAGGAGGAAGCGAATGCGGATGTGGCTGACCGGGCGCGGGTATGAAATTCACAGGTTTCTTGGTGTGCGTGGTTCAAGCAGAACGTAAGCTAAGGCCGCGGGTGATGGGAAAACAGTTTATGCCCGTCCGGTGTGACGGAGCAGGGCGTCTGCTGGTCTGTGCTCGCGGTCCGCCCGATAGTTCCGCAAGAATATTGCAAATTGAATGTGCATTGTTTAAGATGGGAAGGGATGGACGGTTGATAGTCGTGAGCGGGGTCGGCAAGTCTTGTGAAATCTTTCGCACCATGTTTTCTTTTTGCGGTCGTGACCGAAGCATTTCTCTACCATGCAGCGGGGCGCGAATATTCATCGTTGGTTCTTGTGCTTCTTACTGCGGCTTGGGTTCTTGGGTCCTTGGTTCTGGCGTGGTTCTAGCCTCGGCTGCGATTTGTTTATTTCGGCTCCGTTGCCCTGGCAGCGCCCAGCATTTCGTACTCGATGCTGGGCTACGGTCTTCTGGAGATGGGTGGTTTCCTGCACGCATTTTGTGCGGGAGTGTATGCGTTGCCGTTCTGCTTATTGTTTCGCCGTGTCCGCGGGCGAAATAATCCGCCGCCGATATGAACCTCCGATTATTGGTGTCACTCCGGTAAGATTGTGTGACCGCTTTGCACCCCGGCGGCTAGGCTCTGCTACAACAAAATGTAGCGGAGACAGCAATGAAATCGAACCGGTCATTCTCGTTGGATATTGAAGAGGC
>Ga0181536_10001076_pt1 | contig 32565 bp, 20 predicted proteins | sample PEATcosm2014_Bin_41_FD_121105 | JGI IMG/M metagenome (GOLD analysis project Ga0181536, IMG submission 121105) | Peatland microbial communities from MTU Mesocosm Facility, Houghton, MI, USA - PEATcosm2014_Bin17_60_metaG | ecosystem: Environmental > Terrestrial > Soil > Wetlands > Peat | place...
GCGATCACGCCGAAACTGTTGCATCTGAGACTCACCCAGGCGGTCAGGCCAAACTCAAAATCAACCGTTCACCGTGGCAACAGCCGCGAAAACCGCCCGGTCTGGTAAAATGAGAACTGCTGCGGCCAGAGTTCAACGACATGGCGGCGGAATGCCTCGTCGCTGAGACTCACTCCGCCGCTTCCGCCTCCGGTTCCGCCTTGCGCGACCGGATCCGCGCCAGCGCCGTTTCCACATGCCGGCTGAACACATACTCCGCCGGTCGTTGGCGCGCGAGCGACACGTCCGGCGCCATCGGACCCTCGGTGCGAATACCACGCAGTACCTGCGCCGCCGCTTTCCAGGGCCGCCGCACCGTTTCGGCGACGGCGGTCGCCTCATAACCGGAATGCACCATGCAATCGGCGCATTTTTCATAGTTACCGGTGCCGTAACGGTCCCAGTCCGTCGTTTCCATCAGTTCCTTGAAGGTTTTCGCGTAGCCCTCGCCCAGCAGATAGCAGGGCCGCTGCCAGCCGAAATACGTGCGCGTTGGATTGCCCCACGGCGTGCAATGGAACGTCTGATTGCCGGCGAGGAAATCCAGGAACATGGACGATTGATTGAACGCCCATTTCTTCTTGCCCTGACGCCGGAAGATCCCGCGGAACAGTTCCTTGGTCTTGTTCCGGTTCAGGAAATGTTGCTGATCCGGTGCCCGTTCATAGGCATAGCCGGGCGACACGGAAATACCATCCACGCCCATGTCCATCACATCGTCGAAGAACGCGGCGACCTTCTCCGGCGCGGAGTTATTGAACAGCGTCGCGTTGATGATCGTGCGGAAGCCGCGGCGTTTCGCTTCCCGGATCGCCGCCACCGCGCGGTCGTAAACGCCGGCCTGGCAGACCGAGATGTCGTGTTCCTCGCGCCCGCCATCCAGATGCACCGACCAGGAAAACCATTTGCTCGGCTTGAACAGGTCCATCTTCTTCTCAAGCAGCAGCGCGTTGGTGCAGACGATGACGAACTTCTTGCGCGCGATCGCGCCCTCGACGATCTGTTCGATCTCGCGATGCAGCAACGGCTCGCCGCCGGCGATCACCACGACCGGTGCGCCGCACTCGTCGACCGCCTCCATGCACGCGTCGACCGACAGGCGCTGGTTCAGGATTTCGGCGGGATAGTCGATCTTGCCGCAGCCGGCGCAGGCCAGGTTGCAGCGGAACAATGGTTCCAGCATCAGCACCAGCGGATAGCGCGCGCGTCCGAGCAAATGCTGTTTCACGACATAGGCCCCAACCCGGATCGCCTGATTTAACGGCACGGACATGATGGCGAATTTCCTTTATGCGTCGGCGACTTCGGCCGGGAAGCGGAAGCGGACATCTTCGGCCACCCCATCGAGGGTCGCCACTTCGATTTCGGCGATCGCGCGCAGCCCCTCCAGCACACCGCGCACGAGCGACTCGGGCGCCGAGGCACCAGCCGTCACCCCGACCGATTCAACATTGGTGAACCACTCGGGCCGCATCGCGCTGGCATCGTCGATCAGGTAGGCGGGCCGCCCCAGTTCTTCACCGATTTCCCGCAGACGGTTGGAATTGGAGGAGTTGCGGGACCCGACGACCAGGATCAGGTCGACGCGTTTCGCCAGATCGCGCACCGCCTGCTGGCGGTTCTGCGTCGCGTAGCAAATATCGCGCACGTCCGGCCCCACGATGGTCGGAAACCGCGCCTTCAGCGCCGCGATGATGCCGCGGGTGTCGTCCACCGACAGGGTCGTCTGGGTGATGTAGGCCAGTTTGTCCGGGTCGCGGATTCGCAGGTTCGCGACATCGGCGGCCGTCTGCACCAAATGCACGGTGCCCGGCACCTGACCGATCGTGCCCGCGACCTCGGCATGCCCGGCATGGCCAACCAGCACGATCTCCCGGTCCTGGCGCGCGTAACGGCGGCCCTCGTTATGCACCTTGGCGACCAATGGACAGGTGGCGTCGATCACCGGCAGGTTGCGCGCGGCGGCGTCCTGTTCAACCTTTTTCGCCACGCCATGCGCCGAGAAGATCGTCATCGCGCCATCCGGCACCTGATCCAGCTCGTCGACGAAGACCGCGCCGCGCTGCCGCAAATCCTCGACCACATGACGGTTGTGCACGATCTCATGCCGGACGTAGATCGGCGGACCGAACTTCTTCAAGGCCCGCTCCACGATCTCGATCGCCCGCTCCACACCCGCGCAAAAACCGCGCGGTTGAGCAAGAATCACGCGCATCATTCAATCTCCCGCAAATGCTCCGCCAGTGGATCGCGCGAGCGGCCGCTGGAAATGACACCTATACCGGACTCGGCCGGTCGGGATATGGCATGCGGCGCCGGTGACCGCAATGCCGCGGCGCGGCGGAAAACGAGGCTTTTGCTGCACCGCGGCAAAACGTGAACCTCTGAACAGGTTCACGGGCTTGGCGGAACGCGGTGCCTGTGGCAGGACTTGTAACCATGCGTAATGCTTCTGCCTTGGTGTGGCCACGGCACGAGGCGACGAGTCCAGAGTGACGGGAGCGAGGGCAAAGCCTCGCTTCCAGCCAAAGCCGAGCGTTGAAACCGAACGGGGTAGGTGTGTGGCAACCGACATAAACCTGTCGAAAGCAATGTCCCGGATCGCGGGAATCGTGGAACACGAGCTGGCAACCCTGATACCCGCGGTCGACAGCGCCGAGGCGCGCCTCGTGGATGCCATGCGATACGCCACCCTGGGCGGCGGCAAACGGCTGCGCGCGTTCCTGGTGATGGAGACCGCCAACCTGTTTTCCGTGTCCGAGACCTGCGCCGCCCGGGTCGCGGCCGCGGTTGAGATGCTGCACGCCTACTCTCTCGTGCATGACGACCTGCCGGCGATGGACGACGACGACCTGCGCCGCGGCAAGCCCAGTACCCATAAGGCGTTCGATGAGGCGACCGCGATCCTCGCCGGCGACGCGCTGCAAACAAGGGCGTTCGAGGTGCTGGCCGAGCCCGACACCCACTCCGACCCCGAGGCGCGCTGCGAACTCGTTGTCGCTCTCGGCGCGGCGGCGGGCGCGCGTGGGATGGCGGGCGGCCAAATGATTGATATGGTGGCCGAAGGTCAAATCCTGGATGCCCCGGCGGTGACACGGTTACAAACGTTGAAAACCGGCCGGTTGATCCAGTTCAGTGCCGAGGCCGGGGCGATCCTCGGGCGGGCATCGCACCGGCAGCGGCATCAGGTCGCGGCTTATGGACGCGACCTCGGCGCGGCATTCCAGATCGCCGACGATCTGCTGGATGTCGAAGGCACCACCGAAGAGACCGGCAAGACAGCCGGCAAGGACGCCGCCGCCGGAAAGGCCACCATGGTCGCCGTGCTCGGACCCGAAATGGCCCGGGCGCACGCGGACATGCTGGCCCGCCAGGCGGCGGAGCATCTGGAGGGATTTGGAGAACGAGCCGCGCTGTTGCGCGCGCTGGCCGCTTTCGTCGTCAAACGGCGAAGCTAAAGGGAGCTGTTGTTGATGAGTCCTGTGCAAACGCCGTTACTGGATCGCGTCCGGTACCCGGCTGATCTAAGGAATTTCTCGCCGGAGCAATTGCGTCAACTCGCGGACGAACTCCGCGCCGAAACCATCGACGCGGTTTCCGTCACCGGCGGTCACCTCGGCGCCTCTCTGGGCGTGGTCGAGCTGACCGTCGCGATCCACGCCATTTTCGATACGCCGCGCGACCGGCTGCTGTGGGACGTCGGCCATCAGGCCTACCCGCACAAGATCCTGACCGGACGGCGCGACCGTATCCGCACCCTGCGCCAGGGCGGCGGCCTGTCCGGCTTCACCCGGCGCAGCGAGAGCGAATACGACCCGTTCGGCGCCGCGCACTCCTCGACCTCGATCTCCGCCGGTCTCGGCATGGCGGTGGCGCGCGACCTGAAGGGCGACGACCGCAACGTCATTTGCGTGATCGGCGACGGCGCCATGAGCGCCGGCATGGCCTATGAGGCGATGAACAACGCCGGCGCGCTGAAATCGCGCCTGATCGTCATCCTGAACGACAACGACATGTCGATCGCCCCGCCGGTCGGCGCCATGAGCGCCTATCTGTCGCGGCTGATGTCGTCGCGCAGCTTCCTGTCGCTGCGCGAACTCGGCGCCAAGATGGCCAAACGCTTCCCGCGGGGCATCGAGCGCACCCTCGGCCGCGCCGAGGAATACGCCCGCGGCATCCTCACCGGCGGCACGCTGTTCGAGGAACTGGGCTTTTACTACGTGGGCCCGATCGACGGTCACAATCTGGACCACCTGTTGCCCGTCCTGCGCAACGTGCGCGAGGCGGATGAGACCGGCCCGATCCTGGTCCACGCCATCACGCAGAAAGGCAAGGGCTACCCCCAGGCCGAAGCGTCGGCCGACAAACTGCACAGCGTGTCCAAATTCAACGTCATCACCGGCGAGCAGGCCAAGGCCCCGCCTGGGCCGCCGTCCTATACCAACGTGTTCGCCAGCGCGCTGATCGCGGAAGCGGAGCGCGATCCGAAGATCATCGCCATCACGGCGGCGATGCCGTCCGGCACCGGCCTGGACAAATTCGGCAAACGCTTCCCCACCCGGACCTTCGATGTCGGCATCGCCGAGCAGCACGCGGTCACCTTCGCCGCCGGCCTGGCGACCGAGGGCATGAAGCCGTTCTGCGCCATCTATTCCACCTTCCTGCAACGGGCCTTCGATCAGGTGGTGCACGACGTGGCGATTCAATCGCTGCCGGTGCGCTTCGCCCTGGACCGGGCCGGGCCGGTCGGCAACGACGGCGCGACCCACTCCGGCACCTTCGACATCGCCTATCTGGGCTGCCTGCCGGGCATGGTCATCATGGCACCGTCCGATGAGGCCGAGCTGATGCATGCCGTCGCGACCGCGGTCAGCATCGACGATCGGCCGAGCGCGCTCCGCTATCCGCGCGGGGAAGGCACCGGCGTGGCGCTGCCAACCCAGGGTGAAATCCTGCGATTGGGCCTGGGCCGCGTGATGCGGGAGGGGCACAGCATCGCGATTCTGTCCCTCGGCCCCCGGCTTGGCGACGCGTTGAAGGCGGCCGACGAACTGACCGCGCGCGGCTTCCCGACCACCGTCGCCGATGCGCGCTTCGCCAAACCGATCGACACCGCGCTGGTTGAACAACTCGCCCGCCATCACGAGGTGTTGATCACGATCGAGGAGGGCTCAATCGGCGGCTTCGCCAGCCAGGTCATGCATCACCTGGCGTGGAAGGGACTGATGGACCACGGGTTGAAAGTGCGGCCGATGGTGATGCCCGACAAATTCATCGACCATGATTCGCAGGCGAAACAGCTTGTCGAGGCGGGTCTGTCGGTGCGCGATATCGTCGTGGCGGGGCTCGCGGCGTTCGGGATCGAGGCGCCCGGTGTGGTGCGGCCGGCGCAGGTCGTGACCGGGCGGTAAACCCATGTCGAATGCGATCGAGCGTTTGGGCAAACGGCCAGGCCGGCGGTCGTTGCTCGCGATGGCCGCCGCCTCGGTCGTTTGGCCGGGCCACGGGCACGCCCAGGGGGTCAGTCCGGGAACGAGCCAGGCGGCCGAGGCACAGAAGCCGATCGGCGATTTATACGCGGCGCTCCAGGCCAGCATGCAAATGGGCAGCACCGGCGCGTCCTTCCAACAGCGTTTCGATCGGCTTGCTCCGGTGATCGACCGGGTGTTCGACCTCGACACCATCTTGCGCACGTCGGTCGGCCCGCGGTGGACAACACTGGATGAGACGGCGCGGCATGCCCTGTTCACCGTGTTCCGCACCTTCACCATTGCCAGCTACACGGCCAATTTCGATAAGAACAGCGGCGAGCGGTTCGAGGTGCTGCCGCAAGCACGGGCCTCCGGGGACGATTTGATCGTGGAGTCGCGGCTGATCCCCGCGAACGCCGACCCGGTTCGGATCGACTACGTGATGCGCGGCGGGCCGATGGGACGGCAGGCCGTGGACGTGCTGCTCAATGGTACCATCAGCCGGGTGGCCGTGCAGCGGTCGGATTTCCGGTCGTTGTTGGCCTCGGGGAGCGCCACGCCGCTGATCGACAGCCTGCGGCAAAAAGTCGCCGACCTGTCGGACGGGGCGATGCGGCCGTGACTTCATCCGCCTCGTGACCATCTCGCTGACCGGGCGAGCCTGACGCGATGCGGCTGACGTGGTGGTCCTGGCGTGACGGTCCCGGCCGGATGACGCTGGCGTGTTGGTCCTGGCCCGATGAGCCTGGCGTGACGGTTCTGACGTGACACTTCTGACCCGATGATGCTGGTGTGATGGTCCTGACGTGATGATGCTGACGCGATGATCGTGACATGATGATCCTCACCGGGAGCCTTGCCGCGCTAACAGTCGTCGGCGCGCTTCAGGTCCTGGCCGGATGGATCGCCACGAGCCGCTTTGCCCGCCGTGCCGAGGACACGACCGGCGCGACCACCCCGATCACCATCCTGAAACCCCTGTGCGGCCAGGAGCCGCTGCTGGCCGAGGCGCTGTCGACGTTGTGCGAGCAGGATTACCCGGCGGCCTGGCAAATCGTGTGCGGCGTCCAGGATGAGGCCGACGCGGCGATCGCCGTGGTGCGCGCGCTGCGGGCGCGCTACCCGGACCGGGATATCGCCCTGGTCATCGACCCCACGCGGCATGGCGGCAATCCCAAGGTCGGCAATTTGATCAACATGCTGCCCGCGGCGCGGCACGATGTGCTGGTCATCGCCGATTCGGACGTCCATGCGCGGCACGACTATTTGCGGCGCCTGGCCGATGCCCTGGCACGCCCAAACGTGGGTCTGGTCACCACGTTGTATGCCGGGCTTCCCGCCTTCCGGACCCTGGCCAGCCTGCTGGGGACCACCCAGATCACGCATGGCTTCCTGCCCGGCGCCCTGTTGGCGCGTGCCCTGGGGCGGCGCGACTGCCTGGGCGCGACGATGTGTCTGCGCCGGGAAACTCTGACACGGGCCGGCGGGCTCGCGGCGCTGAAGGATCATCTGGCGGACGATCAGGTGCTGGGACGGCTTGTCCGCGCGGCGGGACTCGAGGTGGCGCTGGCCCATACGGTCGTCGCGACGACCGTGCCGGAACGTACGATCGCCGCGCTGTGGCGGCACGAGTTGCGTTGGGCGCGGACCATCAGGACCCTGGAGCCCGCCGCCTTCGCGGCCTCGATCCTGCAATACCCGCTGTTCCTGGCGGTTCTGACCATGCTCGCCGCCGGTGGCGCGATCTGGACCTGGGCCCTGGCCCTTGGCGTCTGGTCGATCCGTGCCCTCGCGGTCACAGGGATCGACCATGCGCTGGACGGCATGCTGGGAGGGCTTGCATTCCGCTGCCCAGTCTGGCTTTTGCCGTTACGAGATCTGCTATCGGCCGCCGAATGGTTCGCGAGCCACGCCGGACGCCGCGTCGACTGGCGCGGCCAGGCACTCCGGGCGGATACGCCATCTCGGCTCACTCCCCCGGGCACCGCATCGGGCCTCAGCAAGGGATCACACGCGTAATGATGAAAACCCTGTTCCTGCAACCGCCTTCATTCGACGGTTTCGACGGCGGCGCCGGCTCGCGGTATCAGGCGCGGCGGGAGATCAAATCGTTCTGGTTCCCAACCTGGCTGGCACAACCGGCCGCGCTGGTCCCCGGCAGCAAGCTGATCGACGCGCCGCCGGCCCGCACCAGCCTGGACGCAGTCACCGCGGCGGCCCGGACGCATGACCTGTGCGTGATCCACACCTCGACGCCATCGTTCGCCTCGGATGTGAAAGTGGCGGCGGCGTTGAAGGACGCCAACCCATCGCTGAAGATTGGCTTCGTCGGCGCGAAAGTGGCGGTGCAGCCGACCGAGAGCCTCGCCAATGGCCCGCCGATCGATTTCGTGGCGCGCAACGAATTCGACTTCACCATCAAGGAAGTCGCCGAGGGCCGCGACTGGAGCGCGATCGACGGGATTTCCTACCGGAACAACGCCGGCGCGATCGTGCACAACAAGGACCGCGCGATCCTGGAAGACATGGACCAGTTGCCGTTCGTGACCGAAGTCTACAAGCGCGACCTGCGCATCGAGGATTACTTCATCGGTTATCTGCTGCATCCCTACGTGTCGCTGTACACCGGCCGCGGCTGCAAGTCGCGCTGCACCTTCTGCTTGTGGCCACAGACCGTGGGCGGGCATAATTACCGCGTCCGCTCCCCCGGGCATGTGGCGGAGGAAATCCGCCTGGCGAAGTCGTATTTCCCGCAGGTCAGGGAGATCTTCTTCGACGACGATACGTTCACCGACAACCTGCCGCGCGCCGAGGCGATCGCGAAGGAACTTGGCAAGATGGGTGTCACCTGGTCGTGCAACGCCAAGGCCAACGTGCCACGCGAGACGTTGAAAGTGCTGAAGGATAACGGGTTGCGGTTGTTGCTGGTCGGTTACGAAAGCGGCAATCAGCAGATCCTGCATAATATCAAGAAGGGCATGCGGATCGAGGTCGCCCGCAAATTCACCCAGGACTGCCACGAACTGGGCATTAAGATTCACGGCACGTTCATCCTCGGCCTGCCGGGCGAAACCAAGGAAACGATCGAGGAAACCATCCGCTTCGCCACCGACATCAATCCGCACACGATCCAGGTATCGCTCGCCGCGCCTTACCCGGGAACGTTTCTGTACAAGCAGGCGGTCGAGAACGGCTGGCTGGACGCGGAGCACGCCGAACTGATCGATGATTCCGGCATTCAGATCGCGCCATTGTCCTATCCGCATCTGTCGCACACGGAAATCTTCGACAACGTGGAAACGTTCTACAAGCGGTTCTATTTCCGCGCGCCGAAGATCGCCTCGATCGTGGGTGAGATGGTGCGCAGTCCGCAAATGATGAAGCGGCGGCTGCGTGAAGGCGTGGAGTTCTTCCAGTTCCTGCGGGAGCGGCATAAAGCGGCGTGATTCTGGCCGTTGCAATATAGAGTTGCCACATGCTCGCCCCGCTCACGATCCGTCCCGCGATACCTGGTGACCGGGCCGAGCTGCGTCGGGCCATGGTCGAACTGCAGGACTCCGAACGCCGGCTGCATGCGACCCGCCTGCCGGGCGAGAAGATCGCCGATGCGTATCTGGATTGGATGCTGAACCAGGCGAAAGCCAACGGTGCAGTGCTGGTGGCGGAGCGTGGCGGCAGCTTTGCCGGCTTTGTCGCCGGCTGGATCGAAACGGGCGAGAGCCTCGCCGAGACACCGGACTCCAATCGCTTCGGCTACATCTCCGACATCTGCGTCATGCCGGCGTTTCGCGGCCAGCGGATCGCCGCGCGGTTGCTGGAGGGTATCGAGCAATATCTCCACCGCGCCGGCGTCGTGCGTTTGCGCATCACCGCGCTCGCGGCGAACACCTCCGCCCGGGTGAGCTATGAGCACGCGGGGTTCACTCCTTACGAAATCCTCTATGAAAAGCTGATCGCCGGTGCGAGCGATGCATAATCGCGCAGCGCGTCGCCCCCGCGCCTCGCACTCCCTGGCTGCCGCACGGCCATGCGGCCGAGCCGTACAATGACGATGGCTACTCTGAGGATCCCAGTACAGGAGACACGCATGACTGAAGAACTCATCGTCACCTCCGCCGATGGCGTGATGGAAATCCGGTTCAACCGCCCGGAGAAGAAGAACGCCCTCACCCGCGCCATGTACGAAGGCGTCGTCGCCGCGTTCGACTCAGCCGAGAACGACCCCACGATCCGCGTCATCATGCTGACCGGCACCGGGGACACGTTTACCTCGGGCAACGACATCAAGGATTTCCAGCAACGCGCGCGGACGCCGAACTCATCGGCCGCCTCGCCGTTTCTCACCGCGTTGTCGACCTTGAAAAAGCCGTTGATCGCCGCGGTGAACGGCGCCGCGATCGGGGTCGGCACGACGATGCTGGCGCATTGCGACTTGATCGTCGCCGCCCGTTCGGCGCGGTTCGTTATGCCCTTCACCCGGCTGGGCCTGGTACCCGAGGCCGGGAGTTCGTTATTGTTTCCGCAACTGCTCGGCCATCAACGCGCCAGCGCGATGCTGCTTCTGGGCGACGCGCTGGACGCCGAGGCGGCGCTCGCGGCCGGCTTCGTCTACCAGGTCGTGGCCGACGCCGACCTGATGCCCGCGGCCCGCACCGTGGCCGGACGGCTCGCCGCGCTACCGCCGCGGGCGATCCGGCAGACCAAGCATCTCATGCGCCGCGGCAAACCCGACCTGCCGGGCCGGATCGGCGAAGAACTGGAGCTGTTCCGCGAGCGGGTTTACTCGCCCGAGGCCGCCGAGGCGTTCGCCGCGTTCATGGAAAAGCGCGCCCCGGATTTCTCCCGCTTCTCCTGAGCCGCGGCTTGCTCAACCAAACAAGACCAATGACTTCGACAGGGTGATCCACACGCCCCAGGCGATCGGGATTCCGACGCCCGCCCATGCCAGAACGGCGGTCAGCGTCAGATGGCCGGTATCGACGCCGCCTTCGTTCTCCACCTCCTGGGCCGGAGGCGGCGCGGCTTCCGCGTGCTCCATGAACCACTTCTCGCTCACCGGCCGCACGAGCAGATTGCAGATCATGCCAAGCACCAACATGCCGGCGAGGATATAAAGCGTGCGGTCATAGACCAGCGCGCGTGGTACGCCGGCGCTGATCTGCGCCTCGCGGATATAGTTGACGACGACCGGGCCGATGATCCCCGCCGTCGACCAGGCGGTCAGCAGGCGGCCGTGAATGGCGCCAACCATCTGGGTGCCGAACAGATCGGCGAGATACGCCGGCACCGTCGCGAAACCGCCGCCATACATCGACAGGATGACGCAGAACGCCGCGACGAACAGGAACAGGTAACCGCCATGGGCGAATGCCGGGGCGGACGCGTAGAGCACGATCCCGATGCCGAAGAAGGCGACATAGGTCGTCTTCCGGCCAATCTTGTCGGACAACGACGCCCAGAAGAACCGGCCGGCGATGTTGAACAGCGACAACAACCCAACGAACGCCGCCGCGATGGTGGCGATCGCTTTCTTCTGCCCAGGGTCAAGGGCGCCAAACGCCAGCTCGGGTTTTCCGAGCAGCCCGCCGGCGAAGATTTCCTGCAGCATGGGCGAGGCCATGCCGATCACCCCGATGCCCGCGCTGACATTCAGCATCAGCACGGCCCAGACCAACCAGAACTGCGGTGTCTTATGGGCGTCGTGCAGGGCCACGTTGCCGTGCGTGATCATGGAGGCCGCGCCGCGCCGCGCCGGCTGCCATCCCGCCGGCCGCCAATGCTCGGGCGGCACGCGGTACCCGAACGCCCCCGCCGTCATGAACACGAAATAAATCGCCGCCAGGACCAGGAAGGTTTGCCAGACGCCGACCGAGTGCGCGGTCCGGAACTGGTTCATCAGAATATCGGCCAGCGGCGAGCCGATCATCGCGCCGCCGCCGAATCCCATGATCGCCATCCCGGTCGCCATGCCGCGATGGTCCGGGAACCATTTGATCAGGGTCGATACCGGCGAAATATAACCCAGGCCCAGACCGACGCCGCCGATAATTCCCGAACCGAGCCACAGCATCCAGAGCTGATGCACGTAAACGCCCAGAGCGGAGAAGCAGAGACCGCCGCACCAGCACAGCGCGGCGACGAAGCCGGCTTTGCGCGGACCTGACCGCTCCAGCCAACCACCCCAGATCGCCGCCGACGAGCCCAGGAAAACGAAGAACAAGGTGAACATCCAGCCCAGATCGGCGACTCTCCAGTCGCAGGTCGTGCTGAACAGCGCCGTGAGCAGCGTCGAATCGGGGCCGCAGGCGACTGGCGCGGTGATGCCGATCGCCTGGCTCAACGGCAGCCAGAACACGGAGAAGCCGTACGCCATGCCAATGCACAGATGGATCGCCAGCGCCGCCGGCGGCACCAGCCACCGATTGAAGCCGGGCCGCGCGACGATCCGCGCGCGATCCAGAAAGCCGGGTGGCGCGTCAGACGCCGCGGCCGTGGCGGAAAAGCTCATCGTCGTTACCCCCCTTGTGTTTATTTTGACGAGTTACCTCGCACGTTTCGGCCACCACGGGCGCGCCGGCCAAATCGGAGACAAAAGCGCCGCACACCGGGGCCGCTGTCAAGGCCGACCACTGGCTGCCGCGTGCGGCCCGAGACCAAGGGCGATCACCGATAACCCAACAGGCGATTGCCCCGCCGACCGGCCGGCCGCGGTTTGTCCGATCCTGGGCGGGCCGATCCCGGGCGGGCCGATCCCGGGCGGGTTCGCACTGGCCATGTCCACCGGCGCTGCCGCGGCGATGGATGCCGGTATCGCGATGAGGAGCGGCGCTGCATGAGCGTCAGGTTAAGGTTGGGGTGTGGCTGAAATCACCCAAAACGTCATGCTCGGCCTTGAGCCGAGCATCTCTGGCCGCGCGGAAATCCGCTCGAATTGACGTCGTGCGCGCGTCCACGGATCCTCGGCTCAAGGCCGAGGATGACGACGGAGTGCAAAATGCGCCTCCCGCGAGGTTTAACCTGTTGTCTATGGGACGGTACCGGCTGTCTTGTGCAGGTCGTCCCAAAAAAGGCGACCCAACCTCCTCCCGGAAGCTGGGTCAAAGTTAGGTCCGGGTTGACCTGGGCCAAAAATTGGCCCCACCCGACCGCCGCCTCAATTGGGGCCGCGACGATCGAGCAAACCTGTTTACCACGGGCCGATCCGGGCAAACTGTGAACTACCTCACAGTTTCGCTGCGCGCCGCCAGAAAACCGGCGAAAAATATGTGACAAAGCCGCGGCCGCGTTCGTTCCAAACGGAACCATCGGGAGCGGCCCAGGTTGCCGGAACCGGCACACCAGAGGAAGATGAACGCGCCCATTCGCTCCTGGAGACGCGATTTGCCCGCTGAACCCCTCGATGAGGAAACCCGGATGTTCAAAGCCAGCCGCATCGTGACAATGAACACGAGCCTGCCGCTGGCCACGCACGTCGCCGTGCGGGAGGGACGCATTCTGGGTGTCGGCGGCCCGGAGCTTGCCGACCTGGTCGGTCCCGCCACGGTGGACGACCGGTTCGCCGGCAACGTGATCGTGCCAGGGTTCGTGGCCGTGGCCCTCCACGAACCCTGGCAACGTGATCGTGCCAGGGTTCGTGGAGGGCCACGGCCACGCCGCCGACGGCCTGATGTGGCGCAACCCCTACGCCGGCTATTTCCCGCGCACCGCGTCGGATGGTTCGCGCCATACCGGATTCCGGAGCATCGCCGAGATGATCGCCCGTCTGCGCCAGATCGAGGCGGCGATGCCCGATCCGGACCGGCCGCTGGTCGCCTGGGGCTTCGACCCGATCTATTTCGACGGCCCTCGCCTGGCGCGCACCGATCTGGACGCGATCTCGATCACGCGCATGATCGTGGTGGCGCATGTGTCCGGCCACATCCTGAATGTGAACAGCGCGGTGCTTGAGCGGGCCGGATTCTCGGCGGACAGCAATCTCCAGGGTTTGGTGCGCGACGCGGCCGGACACCTGACCGGCGAGTTGCAGGGGCCGGCGGTCATGGGCCGCGCCAACCGGGTCACCGGCGACGCGGGGCTGTCTCGCACGCTGGACGGGGCGGCGTTGCGGGATTTCGCGGCGCTGACCCGGCGGGTCGGTGTCACCACCGCGACCGATCTCGCCAACCCGCTGGCCGATGAGACCGTCGCGGCCATGCGGGCGGACGCGGCAGAAGCGGACTTTCCGCTCCGGCTGGTGCCGGCCCTTCGCGCGCGCGAATACAGCGTGCCGGACGGCATCGCGCGCATCCTGGCGCTGAAGCGGCTGAACACGGACCGGCTGCGTTTCGGCATCGCTAGGCTGGTGGTGGATGGCTCCATTCAGGGGTTCACCGCGCGGCTGCGTTGGCCGGGCTACCATAACGGCGCGCCGAACGGACTGTGGTACGTCGCGCCGTCCGAGCTCGGCGGCATCGTGGAGGCGTATCACCGGGCCGGAATTCAGTTGCACATCTATACCAACGGCGAAGAGGCCAGCGAGCTCGCGACCGACATGATCGGCCATGCCGTGTCCGCGCATCCGCGCCTGGACCACCGGCACACGCTGCGACATTGCCAGATGGCGGACGAAGCGATCTTCCGCCGCATGCATACCTTCGGCATGTGCGTGAACCTGTTCGCCAACCATATTTATTACTAGGGCGAACAACATCGTTCGTTGACCGTGGGTCCCTCCCGCGCCTCGCGATTGAACGCGTGCGGCACGGCGTCGCGCGTCGGTGTGCCGCTGGCGATCCATTCGGATATGCCGGTCGATCCGCTGTTCACCATGTGGTGCGCCGTCAACCGGGTCACCACGCTGGACCGCATCCTCGGCCCGCACGAGCGCATCACGCCGGAGCAGGCGCTGCATGCGGTGACCTTGGGGCCGGCCTACACGTTACATCTGGATCACCTCATCGGCAGCATCGACGTCGGCAAGTTCGCCGACTTCGCGGTGCTCGATCGCGACCCGCGCACCGTCGAGACGATGACGATCCGCGACATCAAGGTCCGCGCCACGGTGTCGGGCGGCCGCGTGTTCGACAACGCATGAGTTTCGTTCCGCTGACCGTGATCGGCGGTTTTCTCGGCGCCGGCAAGACGACGCTGGTCAACCAACTGCTGCGCACCGCGACGCGACGCTTCGGCGTGCTGGTCAACGACTTTGGCGCGATCGCCATCGATGCCGCGCTGATCGCCGCTCGCGACGGCGACACCGTCGCGCTGACCAATGGCTGCGTCTGCTGTGGCATGAGCGGCGATCTTGGTGACGGCCTGATGCGCCTCGCCGCGCGACAGCCGAGTGTCGAGCATGTGATTGTCGAGACGAGCGGCGTCAGCGATCCATGGCGCGTGGCGGAGCTGGCGCTGGTGGAGCCGGGTTTCAGCCTGGAACCGATCGTCGTCGTCGCCGACGCGGCGGCTCTGGTCAGGCACCTGCATGATCGTTGGGTCGCCGATACGGTGCGCGGCCAGTTGATGGCGGCCGAGGTGATCGTGCTGAACAAGGCTGATCATGCCCATGCGCTGGACGCGGCGCGCGCCGCGATCCGCGCGATCCGGCCCGAGGCGAAACTGATCGAGACGCGCCATGGGATGATCGCCGAGGATGTGCTCCGGTTTCCGGTCTCGCCGCGGAGCCGGTTCCGCGCGGATGCGGCATTGGCTCACGCATCTCCCACCTGGCACTTCGTTCCCTCCGGACCCTTCGACCGCGCCCGGTTGCGTGCCCTGCTGGGTACTGTGCCGGCGTCGGTGCTGCGCGTGAAAGGGTTCTGCTGTCTCGGCCCCGAGGCCGAACCGCATCTCCTGCAATTCGCGTCAGGCCAATGGGTGCTGTCGCCGACCGATGCGCGAGAGCCGGGCCTGGTGGTCATCGGTACCCCGGCGATGCCCGATGCCGTTGAACTCGCGGCGCTGTTCGATGGCGCCGTAACGAGTGTACCCTGATCGTGACAAACGCATCCTGCCTGCGGAGGTTTCATTTAAGTCCGTAACGAACGCGACCCGGCAGTACCAAAAAACGACTTTCCGTAACAAATGCACCTTTGTCATTGCGAGCGAAGCGAAGCAACCTCCACGATCATGAGCACGAACGCCGGGACCGCCGCGTCGCGACGCTCCCCGCGATGACAGAGCAAGAAATTCGTTCCCACCCACGCTTCAAATAATCTTCCTGTCCCGAAAATCCTGGACCCGCGCCGCGCTGTAGCCAATGCTGGCAAGCACCGCATCGTTGTCGGCGCCCAGTTCCGGAGCGATCCCGAATTTCGCGGGCGTTTCGGAAAAGCGCCACGGCGTGCCGTGCACTTTCAGCGTCTTGCCGTGCTTCGGATACGCGACGTCGGTGACATAGCCATTGGCCAACACATCCGGATCGTTGGAAGCTTCGAGCAGCGTATTGATCGGCGCGGCAACGATATCCGCGCCCCGCAACCGCGCCACCCAGTCATCGCGCATGCCCGTCGCGAACAGGTCGTCCAACAACCGCAGCAGAGCGACGCGCCGCTCATCCGATGCGATGATGACACCAAGGTCACCAAAACCGGCCTTATCGAGCGTGTCGAAAAATCCCAGCGCGGTCATCGCCGCGCGCCACGGCCGAGCCCCGTTCAACTGAAACACCAACGGCTTGCCGTCCCGATCGTTGAAACTGGCGCTCAACCCTGGGCGGGACGCCGTGCCGGTGATGCGCGCCTGTCCGGTGACGGGATCGCGATTCCGCCACATCGCCGTGGTGAGCGTCCACCCCATCAGGCGAATTTGCCCGCCGAGCAGCGAGCAGTCGACCTTCTGGCCGATCCCCGTCGTGCGCGCGTAGGTCAACGCGGCCAACGCTCCGCCGAACGCGAGGATGGCGCAGGTCTCGTCGGCCACCGAGACGATACCGGTCCGCAACGGCTGACCGGGCGTCGAGTACGCCTCCGCGATCCCACCCAGCGCCTGAGCCATCGAATCGGTGCCGGGAAGATCGGCATGCGGCCCATTCGGGCCATAACCGGAAATCGAAACATAAACCAGCTTCGGGTTCACTTTCCGGAGATCCTCATAACCAAATCCGTTCTTTTCCGCCGCGCCAGGGCGGAAGTTCTGCCCGAACAGATCGGCCCGCGCGACCAGCTTGCGAAGAATTTCCCGCCCGTCCTCGGTCTTCAGGTTCAACGTGACACTTTTCACACCACGATTGTTCGTTTCGAAATAGGTACTCGGGAAACCCGGAAAGACCGTCGAGCCGCGCGAGGTGTCACCGCCCTCCGGCACTTCGATCTTGATCACCTCCGCGCCCAGATCGGCCATCAGCATATAGGGAACGGTCCCGGCCTGCGCGGTCGAGCAGGCGACAACCTTCACACCCTGGAGGGGACCATGTGCATCCGACATCTCGAGTAACCTCCCATCTTGCCGCCTCCATGGTACGCCATCAACCGCCCGGATGCGACCTCGCCCCTTACGCGCCGTTCGATGGGCAGCCAGGTTGTTCGCCTCACTCACCCAGCCGCGCCGGCGATCTGGCGGCGACAGGGTTTCCCGCGGCGACACCGGCGGATTGCCGCGAATGGCGGAGACCGGTGAATTTTGCCGGCCGGGGCAAAGGCGCTAAACAAGCCCAGACCTCGCCTGGAGCATTGTTGTCATGTCGATCTCATTCAGTCCGCTGCACCAGCATTTCGCCGCCGAGGTGCGGAACTTCGATATGCGCCAGCCGATCGACCAGACAGTGGCGCGCGCATTCGAACAGGCGATCGACCGCCATGGGATTTTGGTGTTTCCGGCGCAGCAGGTTGACGATGCACAGCAACTCGCCTTCACCGCGAATTTCGGTCCGCCTGATATCGGCCGCAAGAAGGCGGTAAGAAGCGCCGACAGCCGTATCCCGGAGGAGATGATCGACCTCTCCAACCTGGACGAGAGCGGCTATGTCATCGACCCCACCCATCGCCGGGTGCTGTCGTTACTGGGCACGCGGTTGTGGCATACCGACAGTTCCTATCAGCGCCCGGCGGCGAAATATTCCATGCTGCGCGCCGTTGTCGTGCCGCCCTGGGGTGGCGAGACGGAATTCGCCGATTGCCGCGCCGCCTATGACGCGTTGCCCGACGTATTGCGGGCCGAGGCGGCGGACCGTTTCGCCGAGCACTGGGTGCATCATTCGCGGAGCACTCTGGGCTGGGAGCCGACCGAGGAGGAAATTCGCGGTGCCATGCCGCCGGTTCGCTGGCCGCTGGTGCGCGTGCATCCCGGCAGCGGGCGGAAGGCGCTTTATATCGGCGCGCATGCGCGGCGCGTGATCGGCATGGCGCTGCCAGCCGGGCGCATTCTGTTGCGCGATCTTCAGGAACACGCGACGCAACCGGAATTCGTTTATCGCCATGCGTGGCGGCCGGGGGATTTGGTGCTGTGGGATAACCGGTCCGTGATGCACCGCGGCTGCCGTTACGATCTCGGGCAGATCCGCGATATGCGGCGGACGACGGTGCTGGATCCGGCCTCAGTCAATGAGCGGGATTGCGGCGCGGAACAGGAGGCGGCCTGACCCGGCCACCCGCCGCGGAGCGCTGCCGCGGGTGATGGATCGCCTCGCCCAGGCCATGACGGGGAAGAGGCGGGCTTATGGCGGATGGGGTGAGACACGCCCGCGAGGCGCACGCCACATGCGAAGGGCGTCGAACGATGCGCGCCAGCACCGGTTCCTCAACCCGCGCCGATGTCGCCGATCACGCGCACGCGGACCCGGCGGGCATCGCCGGGTAGATACGCGATCGGAATGTCTTCCATCTCCACCAGCCTGAGCCCGGAGCGCGACGCCCCCGCCTCCACGGCGCGGCGCTCCGCCTCGGTCTGGGCCGCCGCGAGTGCCGCCTCCCGCGTCACCCCCGAGAACACCTGATCCACTTCCCCGCTCACCTGGGCGATGGCGGCGCCGACCGCGTTGGCGACCGCGTGGTGCGGCACGCGCGCGACTGTTGAGCACCCCTCGACACGGTCCGGGATAAGGAAGCTGCCGCCCCCCACCGCCAGCAACGGCACATCGCCGGCTTCGGTCTTCATGCGATCCACCGCCTCGGCCACCATGTCGCCCATCCGGTCCAGCATGCGGGCGACGAACGCGGGGGACAAATGACCCACCCGGGCGCGATCGCCGAGTTCCAGCCGCCCGGCCGCGATCGCGATATCGCTGGCGGTCAGCGTGTCGCCGCCGAACGCCAACCCCTTTTCCAGCAACCGGAACCCCACGCTGCGCGGACCGATCCGGCTCCCGTCCGGCGCGATCTCGGTGCCGCCGCCGAGGCCGATCGACAGCAGATCCGGCATGCGGAACAGCGTGCGCACGCCGCCGATCTCGACCGCGGCGTTGGCCTCGCGCGGGAAGCCGTCCTTGAGGTAGCCGATATCCGTCGTGGTCCCGCCGACGTCGACGACAACGCCATTTTCGATGCCGGACAGGAACGTCGCGCCGCGCATGCTGTTGGTCGGACCGGAGGCGAAACTGTACACCGGGAACCGGCGCGCGATCTCCGCCCGCATGATCGTACCGTCGTTCTGGGTGAGGTAAAGCGGCGCGCCGATCCCGCTTCGGCGCAGCGCTTCCGTGAACGCCTCGGTGGTGCGCTTCGCCAGGTCCTGCAAACAGGCGTTCAGCAGCGTGACGTTCTCGCGTTCCAGCAGCCCGATGCGGCCGAGGTCGTGCGAGAGAGTGATGCGCGCATCGGGGATTTCCTCGCGCATGATTTGTTCCGCTTCCACCTCGCATTCCGCGGTCAGGGGCGAGAACACGGCGGTGATCCCGATCGTTGTCAGTCCCGCGTCGGCCATGCGCCGGGCGGCGGCGCGCACGCCCACGCGATCGAGCGGCACGATGGGCCGTCCGTCATATTCGTGACCGCCGCGGACCATTTCGACCACGCCGCGCACGGTCGCGGCGAGGTCGTCCGGCCAGTCGACGAACGGCGGCAGGCTGGCGCTCGCGGGCAAGCCGATGCGCAGCGCGCCGACCCGTTGCAGCGACCGCCGCTCCACCACGGCGTTGGTAAAATGCGTGGTGCCGATCACCACCGCGTCCAGGTTCGCGGCCGCCTCTCCCGCTTTCGCCAGCAACTGGGTCAGGGCGGCGCCGATGCCGCCGAGCACGTCCTCGGTCGTGATGGTCTTGACCGTGTGCGACACATGGGTGCCCTCGATCAGGACCGCGTCGGTGTTGGTGCCGCCGACGTCGATGCCGATGCGTCTCATAATGGCCGGGGCGGCGCGTGGGGCAACCTCGTCTCGCCGGTCATGGCATCACCGGCTCCGCCGCGTCATCGAACATCGAGACGTAGTCGGTGTCGTGGCCGAACGCGCGCGGCCCGACGTTTTCCAGGCCCTTCTTCGTGCGCAGGATCGGCGGCGCGGGCAGCACCACGACGCTGACCCGCTGGCCGTAGCGCAGACTTTCGGTGCCGATCGCCTCCCCGGACACGCTGTCGAGCAGGCAGATCAGATCGGGCGTCGTCACCACCACGCGTCCGTCGCGCCAGCCCACCGCGAACTCGTTCTGGAACGCGACGTCGAAGACCGCGCCGCGATCCTCGTCGAGGCCGGCGATGCGGGCGGAACCGCGCAGGAACCCCTCGGTCGTGCGGCGCTGGACATCGGCGATCTTGCCGCGGAAGGCGAGTTTGCCGCGCGCGGCCTTGAGTGTGGCGGCGACCGGGTCCGCGTGAAGGCGCCGCGCCTCCCGCACCGCGCGGCCGAGCGCGATCGCCTGGGTCGTGGTGTGCAAGATGCCGTATCGTTTCACCTCGGCCCCGGTGCGCGGCGCCTTGCAGGTGGCGGCGATCGAGCCGACCTCGGTGCAAATCTTGCGACTGATGCGCTCCATCCATTTCCAGCTCGCGGCGCGGGCGACGATGACGTCGTTGTCGCGGATGTCGGCCAGGGTGAGCGGGAACATCGGCAGCTCGGCGATGGCGAAGCTGGTCATCTGAGCTTCCGGGAAGGCGCGCCCCATGGCATCGGCGTCGACCACCGGCAGGCCGGTGCGCGCGGCCACCAGCAGCGGCTGGAAGGCGTTGCCGCCGCCGATCTCGACCGACATCACGGCGCGGAATTTCCGGCCGAGGTAGTCCTCCATCATCCGTACTGGGCGGGTGGCGAAGTCGGGGTCGGACAGGCGCTCCTGCCCGACCAGCGGCGCGCCCATGTTGGAGACGACGGCGACGAGATCGTCATCCGCCAACGCCTCCGGCCGCATCAGCGTGACCCTGGTTCCCTGGGCGTAAAGTTCCCGCATATTGAGGTAGGCGAGGTATGGGGAACCGCCGCCGCCGGTGCCTAGAATCCAGGCGCCGGTGGCCAGAGGTTCGAGTTCGTCGCGTTCGATGGGGCGGAACATGGCGCCTGCATTGCCTGGCGCCGGAGCTTAAGTTGCCACGGCTTGAGACGCCATACCGGCCAGGCAAACGTGCCGCGCTTACTCACCAGTCGGCAATTTAGGCTACATAAAGCACGCGATAATACCGGTGATCCGAAGGTTTCTCCGATCCGTTCATTCAATAACGTCATGGCCGAGCTTGACCCGGCCATCTATTGCGGCACCGTGCTGACCAAGATGGCCGGGTCAAGCCCGGCCATGACGTGTAGCCTAAATTACCGACTGGTGAGTAAAGCCGTCGCACCAGTCTAGGGACCGCCGGTGATCGCGTTCGCATAACCTGAATTCTGATCAATGCTGTGATCGGTGACGATCGTCCTGAAATCGAATGTCACCGCCCGCTCGGCGATTCTCGCGATTCGCTGGAGCTCCAGTAGTGGCGAGTCACCAATGGGCGGATCCTGAGGGGTGCTTCCGCGATTCAGGTAATGCAGATCTCCCGGCGAAACAAACCCGTCCTCGACCTTGCGGATCGCCGCCAGATAAGGGACCTTCCCCAGCAGCAGGCGCAACGCATTCTCGGGCGGCAAATGCGGAACGATATCGTCAGCGTACTCGTAACGAACGGCATGGGAGATCGTCTGATCGAATGCGGTGGCGAAATCCTGGTCGGCCGGCCGAGCCGCGGCGAACGTGCCGAGGTAAATTGGATTGGTCAGTCCACGCGCGGTACACGCCGCCTGGACCCGCATGGCGGCGAGAAACGCGATCGAGCCGCCCTTGCTGTGGCCGGTCACGTAGATTGGCGTGGTCCTTGACGCGGCGGCGGCACGATCGAGCAGCGTATCACGCAACAAGGGCCACAGGTTGTTCAGCGAATCGCGGAAACCCTGATGCACGCGCCCAGGAAGGTCTGGTTCTTTGACGAAGACGGCATCGGCGTCGTTCAACCAATCGAGCACCGTCTGAGCATGATCAGGGCTATTGGGCGGCAACGTTCCGCGAAACGCGAGGATAATCCCTTCGTCCGCGTCAGCAACGAGCGCGGCATCGATCTTATCCGGACCGGCGGACCAGGTCGCCACGTCGCGTAAGCCATATTCCGCCGGCGGCGGCGGTGGGAAAGGGATCAGATAGGTCGTTCTGGCGGCGTACAGAAGACGGGCGTTGACCGGGTCGGACATGCTTGATCCTTCACGTCAGGAGGTTCGGGCCGTGTCGTAATTCATTATATCCAAGAACCGGTCTATCGCAATGGGTGCGCAACGGTTCCGCACGGACTATTGGCCAGGAACCCGGTTTTGCCACGACACGGCCTCATAAGATGGCCGGTCGCGTCAGGCCGCCTCCCGACATGCGAAGCCGGTATGGATCGTGCGCCCAGGGCGTCCTATCGTCTCCGATCCCATTGCTGGAGGCCGCCATGGCCAAACGCGTCGCCTTCGTCACCATCGGCCAGTCGCCCCGCACCGACGTCCTGCCGGAAATTCTCGCCGAGCTCCGCACGCCCATCGTCCCCACCGAACGCGGCGTCCTCGACGACCTCACCGGCCCCGAAATCCGCGCCCTCGCGCCCACGGCCAACGACGCACGCCTGGTCTCCCGCCTGCGCGACGGCACCGAGGTCATCCTGGCCAAATCCGCCATCGAGGCCCGGCTGCGCACTGAATTCGCCGCCCTCGACGCACAGGGCTTCGACCTGATCGTCCTGCTCTGCACCGGACATTTCGGCGCCTTCCACCTGAGGACCCCGTTCCTCGAACCGCAACACGCGGTCGATCATTTCGTGCAGGGCCTCACCTATGGCGTCCGCCAGCTGGGCGTGCTGCTGCCGAACGAGAAGCAGATCGACGAATTCCACGGCATCCCCGGCGCCGAAACCGTGTTCGCTTACGCTTCTCCCTACACCGCCGACAGCGAAACGGAACTCGCCACCGCCGCCGAAACCCTGTCCCAGACTGGCGCGATCGTCATGCACTGCATGGGCTATACGGAACGAATGCGCCGCCAGGTGATGGCCGCCGCGCGCCGTCCCGTCCACCTCTCCCGCCGCATTGTCGCCCATGCGATCGATCTGCTCCTGTCATAAATGCCGCGACCACTCCCCGGCCCTACCCTAACGCGATCAGCGATCCGCCGTGCCCATCGGACGTCACATGGAAGCCGCCGGAGATTTGCCCCGACAATTGGATCCCTCCGCCATGGACCCCGTCGCTCACCGTCAGCACACCGGCTCCGCTGGAACCGTCATAGTTGATTGCCGCGGTCGCGCTGTTGAGGTCGGTGACGTCGATCACGTCCTTGGCTGAAAATCCCGTTATCGCCTCATTGGCTAAATCCGACAGCGAACCCAGGAACGTCGCGCCGAACCCGTCGGCATCGGACAGCACGGTCACGCCGTCTCCGCCGCTCAGGATCTGGCCCGGCGCCGTGGCCTGCATCACGGTCTGGCCATCGGCGCCGGCGGAGTAGATGAATTGCATCGGCGCGGCGCCGAACAGCGCGGCGCCGCGCCATGCGGTGGCGAACGCGCCGTAGAGTTCACTGTCACTCAGCGGCCGTGCGAGGACCGTACCATCGGGAAGCTGGAAATCATTGGCCTGACCGCTATCGCTGCCGAGGAGCCCCTGCACCGACCCCGCCCCGTCGGTCGCCGGAAGCGACACCGCGCTGTTCAGATACGCACCCGAGTCGGTGATGGTCAGCGCCTCCCCCGTCGCCCAGGTCAGGCGGAACGTGGTGGGCGAGATCTCGACGAGTTGGCCGCCGGCGAGATTCTGCACCGGGTTACCGGCGCTCAATGCCGTGTCCGGTGCCCCATCGACCCAAACGACACTGCCCCGGTCGATCCCAAATGTCACCACATCCGACCCGACCTGAGCCGCCGCCGCGGTGGTGATGCTGACGGCGGAGATCGTCGGCGACGCCGCGGTCTCGATCTGGATCTGGAACGTATCGCCCTGCACTGTCGAACGCGTGAGCACGAACCCGCCGACCGCCTGAAAATCATAATGCAGCCCATCGAACGTCACCATGTGCACGTCGCCCTGCGCCGTCCCCGTCGGCGCCACGATCGTGCCCGTCACCGTGATACTCCGTTGCGCCAGCGCCTGCGAAAATCCGCCGCCATTGGCATCCGTCGGCGACAGCGTGATCGTCTCGCTGAACACCCCGACCTGCCCCGTCGCCAGCGACACCCCGCCCACGTCCAATGACCCGCCGCCGGCGAGATCGCTGAACCCGGCCAGCCCCGCATTGCTGAACTGCGCCGTGCCGCCGGCGGCGAACGTCCCATCCAGCCAGTCCGCCGGACCCGTCGCCCCGTTCGCCACCGTCAGATCCGCCGACAGCGCCGCCGCGCCCTGCACCGCCGTGCCCAGATTGAGCACATACGCATCCGCCCCGCTCGCCGTCAGACTGCCGTCGCTGCTCACCACTGGGTCGGCGTAATTGTCCACCGTGATCGCCACCGGCACCGTCTGAGCGCTCAGCGCCGTCGTGCCCAGACCGTCGATGCTGCCCGCCCCCGTCCCGCCATCCGAGGTCAGCCCGACCGTCGCGGTCCCCGTCACCGTCCCCGCCTGCGCCGTCGAGAAGCCGAGGGCGAGCGCGCTGTTGGTCGCTCCGGCGGCGATCTCGCCCGTCGGACCGCCCGCCGCGATGCTGAGACTGCCCGTGGTGCCGATCAGCAGGGCGATCAGGTTCTCGGAATAGCCATCCGCCGGATCGCTGTTCGCCACCGCCAACGAAGCGGTGCCGGGATCGCCCACATGCACGATCTCAGTCAGCGGCAGCAGCGCCGCCGCCGCCTCCCGGTACACCGTCCCCGACACGCCGATGGTCTGTCCGGGCAGACCCGTGGAGCCCAGCGTCCCGGCGTCCGAAATCAACGCCAGCGTGGCGCCGCCGTTGGCGGGCCCGGCGGTGCCGGTATTCAGGCCGACGGTGATACTGCTGGCATCCGTCGCACCCGCGGCGAGCCCCGAGAACGACCCGCTCGCGGTCGCCGCGCCGCTCACCGACGCCACCGACGCGTCGAGCGCGGCGGCCGGCGCCGTGGTGCTGTTCTCGATGGCGAGCACCTGAGCCGCCGTCGCCCCGACATGCACCGGGCCGAAAGCGAGCGGATTGGCGGTCAGCACGGTGGCGACGGCCGGGGCGAGCGGCGGCACCGTGATGGTGCCGGTCGACGGCGCGACGGTGCCGGTCACCGTCAGCGTCTCATTGGGCAACGCGGCCGAGTAACCGCCGGCGTTGGAACCGGTCGGGCTCAGCGTAAGCGTCTCGCTGAAGGTGCCCGCCGTGCCGGTGGCGAGGGTGATCGTGGGCGCCACGTCCGCCTGGCCGGCGGCCAGCGAACCGAACGACGCCAGGCCGCTGTTGATGAACGCGCTCGAACCGAGCGCCGCGAGGCTGCCGGAGACCACGTCGGACGGGCCGGCCGTGTTGTTGAGCACGCCGACATTGACCGTGAGCGGGGTGGCACCTTGCGTGACCGTGCCCAGGTTCAACGTGTAAGCAGTGCCGCTGCCGGTGATCGCTCCGGGGTTGGACACGTCCTCGAACACCGGGTTGGCGTAGTTGTCGACCGTGATGGCGACCGGCACGGTCTGGGGGGTCAGGGCGGTGGTGCCGAGACCGTCGATGCTGCCCGCCCCGGTGCCGCCGTCCGAGGTCAGGTCCACCGTCGCCGTGCCGGACACGGTGCCGGCCTGGGTCGTGGCGAAGTCGAGCCGCAGCGAGGCCGCGTCGCTGGTTCCGGCGGCGATCTCTCCGGTCGGGCCGGCGGCGGCGATGCCGAGGCCGCCGGTGACACTGGCGAGCGTCCCCAGCAGGTTCTCCGAGAACCCGTCCGCCGCGGCGGTGTTGCCGACACTGAGCGCGACGGTGCCGGGATCGCCGACATGCACATACTCGGTCACCGGGGTGACCGTGCCGGACGCCAGGCGATAGACGTCGCCGAAAACGTCGACGGTGGGATCGGTCGTTCCGATACTGACATCGACCGCGCCGTTCAACGGGCCGGCACTGCTGGTATCCACACCGACGGAAAGGTCCGTGTCATCGGTGGCGCCCGCCGCGAGCGCGGGAATCGTGCCGTGGACCGTGATCGGTTCAGACGCGGTCACCGAAACCGCGATCGGCGCCGCACCGGTGTTGCTGACACTCAGGTCCTGATTCTCGGGCGTCCCGACATGCACATTGGGAAACACGATCGTTTGCGGTGTGTTGAGTTGTCCGATGCCCGCGGCGAGTACCGTGTCGGTGATCGTCAGCGTGATCGGCGACAGCGCCGCCAGGAAGCCGCTATCGTTCACGTCTTTCGCATTGAACGTCAGCGTCTCGCTGTTCCGCCCAGTACCGGAGGTCAACGGCGCGACATAGAGCCCGTCATATTGCGCGCCGGCGGCGATCGCCCCGGGCAGGTCATCGCCCTTGATCAGGAACCCGGCGCCCGTGGGCGGGCTGAACGTGCCGCTCAGTTCATCACCGGGCGGGCTGGCGTCGTTGGCGAGCGCGAGTTGCACCTGGCCGCTCACCTGGCCCTGGGTCAGCGTGCCGAGAGCAAGCGTATAAGAGGTCGGGCTGTTTTCGGTGAACGTGCCCTCGTGGGTCAGTTCCAGAAGCTGGGGAACCGGTGTGGCGCCCGCCTCCTTGGTATTGTTCGCGATGGTGGCGACCGCCTGTGGCGCGAACACCGGGGTGCCGCCCGGCGCGGTGATCCGCACCGCGAGCTGCTCGGTCGGCTGCGTCCCGAGCGCACCCGTAGGCAGGTCAATGATGAAAGGGGCGAGCGTGGTGCCGGCGGCGATCGTGACGCTGCCGGACGGGAGTGTGCCGCCGAAGGTCGCGGCGTCGGCGAAACCGGCGCCGTTCGCCACCACCGCGTAGTCGACCACGATATCGGTGGTCCCGGGCACCGTGAGGTAGGCGTCGAAGGTGACCGGGGTCGGTGCGCCCGAGGCTTCCGTGTAACCAACCGGATTGGCATCGACGCCGACGGCCGGCACCGGCGGTGTGCTGGCCTGCACGGTGACTGGCGTCGTGCTGGTAACCTCGGTCGCGATCTGCTGGGCCGCCGCGATGAAACCTGGGTCGCCAGTGGCGACGTAGTCCAGTTCCGCGGCCGCGGCGATGCCGGGATCCGTGATGCCCGCCGCCGCGACCAACTTTGCCGCCGCGGCGACCTGATTGCTCGGCAGGTCGGCGAGCGATAGGAGATCGGCCGGAAAGTTCGTATTGGTGAACGTTGCCGTCGATTGGCCGGGCAGATAGTCGAACAGCGACGACGCCGGCGTGACCCGCCAGGAATCAGCGAACTCGCCATACAGCTCAGCGGAGGTCAGCGGCTGTTGCAGCACTGTCCCGTTGGACAACTGAAAGTCGTTGTACGCACCAGCATCTTCGCCTTGCAAGCCACCAACCATATCGGGCTCGGCGAACGGAATGCCGTCGGTGATATTGAAGGACGAGGCGGACCACTCCGTGATGGTCGCTTCCTCGCCGGTGTTCCACGTCACCTGCCAGCTGCCTGGGGTAATCTGCGTCAGTTGGCCGCCACTGAGGCTTACGATGGGATTGGCCTGGTCGATCGTGGACGGCACGCCGTCGACGTAAACCGTGTCAGCGCGGGTCTGGTCGAACGTCACCTTGTCGGTGCCGACGGAGAGCGCGACCTGCTGGATGGTGGTGACGGATGCGCCGGTGGACCAAGGCAGCAGACGCATCTGGATGTCGAACGTGTCGCCCGGGATGCGCGACTGCGCCAGAGTGAATTCGCCTTCGGCCTGAAAATTGTACGTCAGGCCGTTTATAGGTAACGATGTGGACGTCGCCCCAGGCCTCGCTGAACACCATCGTCGGCGGAACGATCGTATCGTTGATCGTCAATGTGATCGGCGACAGGTTCTCGTCAAAGCCGGTGATGTTGCCGTCGGTCGGATCGAAGGTGATGGTCTCGCTGTTCGAGCCGAACTTGACGCTGTTCACCGCGACCGAGAGGTCCTGGTAGCTGGCGCCGCCACCGAGCGGCGCGGGCAGAGTCGCGCCCGATACCGTGAAGCCTTCGACCGGCGCCACATCGAACGTTCCGCCGAGAAAGTCGGACGGCGCCGTGGCGGTGTTCTCGATGTCGAATTCGATCGGCGGCATCGGCTCGCCATACTGCACGTCGCCGAGGTCGAGCGTGTAGGTCGTTCCGCTGCCGCTGAAACCGCCGAGATTGGTGATGTCGGAAATCACCGGTGCGGCCGGAGGGCCGGGAATCGCCTGGACGATCGTCGCCTGCGCGTCGGGCGCGAACAACGGTGTGCCATCGGTGGCGGAGACCTGGACGGCGAGCGTTGAATCGGGATTGAGCCCCAACCCGCCGGCGGGGATATCGATGGTGAACTGGCCGCCGATCTGTCCGGCCGCGATCGTCACCTGGCCGGTCGGCGGTGTGCCACCGAACGCGGCTGCGCCCAACTCGCCCATCGCGGTCGCGACCACCGCGTAATTGATCGTCTCCTCGGTGCTACTGGGGGCGGTGAGATAAACGTCGAACACCACCGGGGTCGGCGTGCCGATGGTTCCCTTCACCTGTGGCTGGTCGGCGAAGACGCCGATCGCCACCGGAGCCGGCCCGCTCGGCGTGGCTTGCTCCGGCGTGGTGGACACTCCGGCGAGATAGCTCGCGTCCGCGGCGACGATGGCGGGATCGCCGCCACTGACGATATAGTCGAATTCGATCGCCGCCGCCGCGCCGGGATCGGTGATACCGGCCGCGGCGACGACCGAGGCCGCCTGCGCCACGACATTCGCCGGCAGATCCGCGAGCGTGATGTCCGCCGCCGGGAAATTCGGATTATCGAACGTGGCGGTGCTTTGCCCAGGCGCATAGTCGAACAGCGAGTCGGCCGGCGGCACGGCCCAGGCGGTGGCGTAGGCGCCATACAACTCAGCACTCGGCAGCGGCGACTGCAAAACGCTGCCGTCGACAAGTTGGAATTCGTCTCCCGGGGTGTCGGCGAGCGTCGCCAGGCCGACCAGCGAATCAATGCCGTTGTTCGGCCCCGGCGCGATGCTGGTGTCCAGGAGGTCGCCCGCGTCGGTGACGTTCAGCACCTCGCCGGTGTCCCAGCTGATCTGATAACCGTCGCTGGAGGTCTGCGTGACAATCCCGCCGTTGAGCGTGATCGAACCGCCGGTTGAGATCGCGGCGGCGGTGCCATCGACCCAGATCGGGTCGGCTCGCCCAATACCGAATGTGACGCGATCCGTGCCGACCTGCGCCGCCACCTGCGTCACCACACTGGCGTACGGACTGTTGTTGAATGACTGGAGACGAACCTGGACGTCGAACGAGTCGCCCGGGTCCGTCGCCGCGGCGAGCACGAACTCACCCTCCGCGTTGAAGTCGTAGATCGCGCCGTTGGACGCGACGATATGCGGGTCGCCGATGATATCGGTGAGGACCTTGATGAACTCCGCCCGCGATGGCGGCTCGTTGCCGGGGATCAGGCCGATCAGCGAATTGATCGCGAACGCGGCGGATTCGACGCCCAGTTCGAAGAACTTACCTTCCGGGCCGCCGCCGATCGTGACGATGTCGTTCTCGCTGACCGCGGTGATCGAGCCGTGCCGGATGAAGCCCGCGATAAAGCCCGTGTCGATGGCCAACAGCGACTCGGCAAGGTCGTCCAGCACCCCGTCGCTCAGATACTCATTGATCTGCTGAACGGAGCCGATGATTTCGAGCGTGCCGGTGCCCTGCCCGATAACCGTTCCACCATAGTCGCCGGTGACCGTCAGCGTGCCGCCCTCCGGAGCCACCAGACCGAAGGTGACGGTCGTATCCGTCGCTTCGGCATAGGGATCGGATATGCTCAGACCGCCGAACCCGGTCGGGGTGCCAAGCACCGCCAGTTCACTGCTCGGGCCGTTGAATACTGGGCCGGTGAACGGCACCGGCGAGACCCCGACCGTGATCGCCTGCCGCGCGGAGGCGTGGTGCTGATCGACGACGCTGACGTTGATCGTATCGCCGCCGATCACCGCGGCGCTGTACGCCACCGCGGCGAGTTCCTCGTTGAGATCGGCGACATCGCCCGTCAGCACGAGTTTGTTCGTACCGCTGCCGCTGACCGTGGCGTTGCCGCTGGCCTTGCCGGTCAGAATCCCCGTCGTGTCGATGATCGTGACGGTCAGCGGCAGCGTGTCGGTGTTCGGGTCGGCGATCGACAGCCCGGGCAGCGCCGGCACGTCCGTGAACGCGGTGAGCGTCGACGCCGCGGTGATGATGGGCGACGGCAGCGGCTCCACCGTGCCGGTGATCGTCAACGTCTGGGGCGCGAGCGGCGCGCTGTAGCCGCCGGCGTTGCTGCCGGTGGCATCCAGCGTGATCGTTTGGCTGACCACGCCGCCAACCGTGGTGTCGAGCGTCACGCCCGCGGTATCGGACTGGCCGGCCGCGATGCCCGTGAACGACCCGAGCGACGTCAGCGCGAAGCCGCTCGCCGCTGTCGCGACGAAGCTGCCGGACAGGATGTCGGCCGGCCCGGCGGCCGCGTTCGCCACGCCGAAATTGAGTGCGAACGGGCCGCTGTTCTCGGCGATGGTGCCGAGGTCCAGCGTCGCGGCATTGCCGGCCTGGGTCAGCGTGCCGAAGTTGGCCGGTCCCTGGATCGCCGCCGTGGCATAGTTGTCGATCGTGACGCTGATCGGCACCGCCTCGGCGGCAAGCGCGACGGTGCCGAGCCCGTCGATGCTCCCGGCGCCCGTGCCGCCATCCGATGTCAGCGAAACCAACGCATCGCCGGAGACCGTGCCCGTCTCGGCCGTCGCGTAGCTGAGTCGCAACGTCACCGCGTTCGACGCGCCCGCGGCGATGTCGCCCGTGGGACCGCCGTTGGCCACCGCGAAGCCGCCATTGGCACCGGTCAACGACGCGATCAGGCTCTCGGAAAAGCCATCCGCCGCGGCGACGTTGGCGACGTCCAACATCTCGAGGCCGGGATCGCCGACATGCGCGAACAGCGCGAGCGGGGTGATCTCGGCGATCGCCTCGCGATACACGGTTCCCGCTACCGTCACCGACTCCGGCGGCAGTGGCGCGGTGTTGCCGCCGCCGAGATCGGACGCGAAATCGAGCGTGACCGTGCCGGTCTGCACGCCGCCGACGCCGGGGTTGAGGCCCACCTGAATGTCGGTGGTGTCGGTGGCGCCGGGTGCCAGCGCGGCGATCGTGCCGGAGGCCGCGGCATCGCCGCTCAGTCCGCCGACCGTCACGTCCAGCGCGGCGGAGCCGGCCGGCGCGTTGTTCGTGATACTGAGATGCGTCGTGTCGCCCGTGTTGCCGCGGATCGCGGGGAACGTGACGGGCGTTGGCGTGTTGATCACGCCGACCGCGGCGCCGACGGCGGCGATCTGGCTGTTGTTCCCGACGCGGTTCACCCCGAACGCGTCCGCCGCGTAGTTTCCGGCCAGCGTGAGATCGAGCGTGCCACCGCCGGCGAGCGTGACCGCGAGTGTCGACGTGTTGGTGCCGGCGTCATAAGTCGCGCTGGCGCCGGTCGCCTGGGTATTGGCGAGCACCAGCGTGTCGTCGACCGCGAGGCCGGCGATCGTGCCGGTGAATTCCATCGGCTGATCGAGTTCGAGGATGCCGCTCGAACCGGCGAAGGTGACCGTGCCGCTGTCGGCTCCGGCCAGTTCCAGGGCCGACGCGCTTTCGATCGCGATCGGCGCCGGCGCGGCGAGGCCTCCGGCGAGGTCGAGCGTTCCGCCGGTTGCCTCGATGCTGCCCGCGCTGGTGATCGCCGGAGCCACGGTGCCGTGGCCAAGCAATGTGCCGCCGCTGGCGATGCTGAGCGTATCGCCGTCGAGGGCACCGCCGAGCAGATCGATCACGCCGGCGGTGAGCGTGACGCCGGTGGCCGCCAGCGTCCCGGTAATGTCGGTGGCACCGCCCGATTGCGTGTAGGCATTGGCGGCGGCCAGCGTGACCTGGCCGCGGAGCCCGATAGTCACGGTGGCGGCGTTGTCGAACGCACCATCCACGTCGACCACGCCCTGGGCCGCGACGGAGCCGGAGTTTCCGAGCACGGCGACCAGTCCGCCCGCGGCGTTCTGTAGCGTGCCATCGACGGTCAGCAGGTCGGAGGCGGTCATGCCGCTGTTGCCGACCGACACCCCGCCATCGCCAAATGAACCGGACGAGCTGTTGGTCAGATTGCCGCCGATGGTGACGGTGCTGCCGCCGTTGCCGCCGTACGCGTCGACCTTCAACCGCGCGCTGCCGCCGGTGACCGAGAGCCCCGCCGTGGTGGTCACCGCCGCACCGTCGCGCAGGTCCAGCACGCCGTTGCTGGCGATCGTGGTCAGGCCGGACAGCGCGCTGTTGCTGTTGGTCGCGCCGACCTCGGCGTAGGCGTTGGCGCCGTCGAGGTAGAGGTCGCCGCCGTTGCTCGCGCCATCGCCGATCTGGGTGATGCCGCCGCCGCCGAATTGCAGGCTGGCCCCGCCGGTGTTCCCAATGATGTCATAATCACCGGTGAGCGTGCTTCGCAGCGCTCCGGTGACCATCATTTCCGCTGTGGCACCCGTGCCGCGGCCGCCGGTCAAGGCGAGCAATCCGCCGGCATTGGTGAAGGTACCATCCACGGTCAGCAGATCGGCGACGGTCATTCCGCCGCTGCCGACCGA
>Ga0181536_10001077_pt1 | contig 32548 bp, 25 predicted proteins | sample PEATcosm2014_Bin_41_FD_121105 | JGI IMG/M metagenome (GOLD analysis project Ga0181536, IMG submission 121105) | Peatland microbial communities from MTU Mesocosm Facility, Houghton, MI, USA - PEATcosm2014_Bin17_60_metaG | ecosystem: Environmental > Terrestrial > Soil > Wetlands > Peat | place...
ACGTACCTGGAGGCGGCGAAAAAATGGCTGCTGGCCTTCGGCGCCTATCCCGAGGGATTCGGCGGCGACCATTTTATCGGCGCCTATGCGATGGCGGTGGCCAGCGGTTACGACATGCTCTACAACGAACTGACGCCGGAGCAACGGAGCCAGCTCAGCCGCCATCTTGCCGCCCTTGTCCAACGGGGCATGGAAGGTACGACCACGGACTGGTGGGGCGGTATATACATCTGCCACGACCATTGGCTGCCTATCACCGGGCTGGGGGTAGGGGCGGCCGCCCTCTATTATGAGAACGCCTCGGGTCCCAAGTGGCTCAACTTTTTTTTGGACACCCTGAAAAAGGATATGAACATTTGCGGGCATGACGGGGCCTGGATCGAGGGGACGGCGGACTGGGTCTATGCCATGGCCCTGACCTATGTGCTGTTCGACGTGGACCGAAGGATATCCGGTGAAGACCTGTTCCAGACGGGCATGGCGAAAAACGCCATTGCCTACCGGATGTACGACTGGCTGCCGGACAATACCTATGTTTACCACCACGATTCGTTTCGCCACGGCCGGTATAACGTGATTGGCTCCGCTTCATGCCACCTGTTGCACAAGCTGGCCCATGAGCAGAAAGACGGTCACGCCCAGTGGCTGGCCGACCAGGAGGAGATCCTGGATCTGGACTACCTTACCCAGAACAAGACCGTCAAGAGCGACTGGCACGTCAGCAAGGATTCGATAGTGGCGGCGCTGCACTGCGTGGGCTGGAATTTTCTCTGGTACGATCCGACCGTGGCGCCCATCCCGCCCGACGATCTGCCCGGGTGCCATGTTTTCGCCAATCAGGGACTCTGCATCATGCGGACCGGCTGGCAGAAGAAGGATGTGGTCTGCGCCTTTACCTGTGCGCCTGTGGGAGGGCACAACGCCCGGACAGCCGTCCTGGGCGGCAACACGGCCCTGTTGGACAACTATCTGCACATCCATGCCCAGGCCAACAGTTTCGATATCTACTGCAACGGCGATTATCTGGCCGTCCCGCCCTGCTACGGCCAGCTGGAGAGCAATCTCCACAACACGCTCACCATCGAAGGCGCCGTCCAGCGGCGGGACCCTCGATATGATGCGAATCTATTGAAGACCGACCCTCAGCCGGAGTACACCTACCTGATGGGCGACGCCACAGCCTGCTATCCCGAGTCCATCCATCTCAATCGCTGGTACCGCCACCTGGCGTTTTTGCCCCCGAACATCTTTGTCCTGGGCGATGAACTGCGGGTGTCCCAGACTTCCGTCGCCAACCGGCCGACCAAGTGGCACCTGGACTATGATCTCGAGCATGCGGCGACCGTTGATTCGGTAAACCAGGTGATCAGCGTCACAGGTCCGAACGCCGTCCTGAACGCCCAAATCCTCTACCCGGCAAACTTGACGTATGAGAATACCGTGGTCGGCCCCGGCTGGTTTGCGAAACAGGTGTCCGCCTCAATCAATAATCTTTTCGCCGCCGGCAAGGAAGAGCAGATCGTGGCGGTCCTCACGGCGCTCTCCAGCGGCACGGCCGGCGCGCCGGTCTCGCGGCTTGTTCGGGGCGTAAACGCCATGGGCGCGGTGGTGGACAGCGGCGCCACGAGCCGGGCCGCCGTTTTTTGCATCAATACCGACGCCGAGGTGGATTCCCTGACGAGGAATTTCGATTTGCCGGCGCAGAGCGTCACCACCTGCTACCTTTTCTCACTCCAGCCGAATACGGGCTACGACGTGGCCGTTTCCGCCCGGCCCGGGGAGAACAGCTTGACGCTGTACAGCATTACCGTACACAAGGGACAGATGCAGACGACCAATGCGGAAGGCACCCTGGTCATACGGTTGAGCGGCACGGCGTCCAAGAACCCGGTCCCGGCCCCGCCGGAGACACCCTGAAAAGGCGAACAGATTCCAGCCCCAATCTCCTGCCGTTCAGGGTTTCGCCGCCGGCGCGGGGTGTTGCTCCTGCCACCATTTCTGCCACTGAGTCTTGTCCGGCGAGAATTGCTGGCCGGTCATGCTCAGGAGTGCGGCGTGCGCGGCGAAGGCGACGCTCTCGTCGGGATCGCTGAGCGCGGCGATGAAGGTCGGAAGTGCGTCTTCGCCGCCGATTTTCCGCATCGCGTAAATAGCTTCGAGGCGGACGTTCGGGTCCGGGTCGCCCCGGCTGATCGGGGCCAGCGTCGCGATCTCGGGCGGTCCGCCGAGGTCGCCCAGCGACCGCACGGCGTCGGCGCGGACGATCGGTTCCGGATCGTTTTGCGCGGCGAACACAAGCGCCGGGATCGCGCGCTTGTCGCCGAGCACTCGAAGTCCGACCGCCGCCGTCGCCCGCACAACCGCGACCGGTTCCTGTATTGCGTTCAGCATGAGTATGAACGCGTCGGCGGCTTTCGGATCGCCGTAGCGGGCGAGGGAGACGATGCTCCAGCGCCGCACGAGCGCGCTGGGGCTGAGCAGGCCTTCGGCGGTGTACGCCTCGCTGTTGCCGAAAAAGACCACGCGGAACTGTGTATGTAATGGCGGCCCGTAACTGGTGCAGCCCGCGAGGCCGGTTGCGAGGATGATCGCGCCGATGGCCGGCCGGAGCGTCCGCATCACGGTGTGCTCCCTTCCTCGGGTTCCGAGAGGAACGTCATCAGCCCCTCGCTGATCGCCTGCGCGATGGCGGTGCGGTAGGCTGAGGTGTTGAGTTTGCGCTCCGAGACGCGGTTGGACAGGAAATCCATCTCGACCAGGATCGCCGGGCAGTGCGTTTCGCGCAGGACGTGGATGCTGCGGTAATCCTCGACCAGACCGTTCTCGTGCTCAATGACGCCCGTGACCGGGGCGAGTTCGTTCAGCACGCAGCGGGCGGCCTCGATGCTTTGAGAGCGATTGCTTTCGAAGGCCGCTTCGGTCACGGCCAGGAGCGCCGTGTTGCCCACCACTCCGTCGGCGCCGAAGATCGCCGGCCTGATCTCATTATTTGCGACGGCGGCCCTGGCGCGGTCCAGGATGGCCGGATGGTTGCCCAGGGCGCGGGCGGCGGGATAATACACCGTCGCCCCGCGCAGCTCCTTGCGCGCATCGGCGTTGACGTGAATGCTGATGAACAGGTCCGGGTTCTCGTGGTTGGCGAGGTCGGCGCGTTCTTCGAGCGAAGGGCGAACGTCGGTCGTGCGCGTGAAGATCACGGTCACGCCCTGGCTCCGAAGATGCTCGCCGACGGCAAGGGCGACTTCCAGCGCGATTTGCTTTTCGCTAAGGTCCCCGCAGCGGGCCGGCGTGCCGGTGTCGTCGCCGCCGTGCCCGGGATCCATCACAATCTTCCTGGCGACGGACAGCGTCCTGGCCCGCCTCAACGGCGGCGTCGGCGTCTGCGCCGGCTCCTGCGTCTCGAGAGAGTCCGTCCAGGCGGGCGCTTCCGCTTTGCCGGCGATCAGGACGACGGCTTCCTCCGGCACCTCGAGAGTGCCGCCGCTCCAGCGCACGGGATGCGCCAGCGCGACGGAGACGCCGTTGATCGTGATGCTCCGCACGTCGGCGAAGAGGACGACCTTGATGTCTTTGCCCGTGAGTCTGCCGGCGTGGACCGCGCCGTCGCTCATGTCCTTGTACTGCAAGCCGCGCTCCCGGGCCAGATCGAGGACGCTGAAGTAGCCGGCGTCGGCGAACGCGGCAAGCGGCAGGCAGAGCGTCAACAGCAGCGGGAGAATCCGGAGAACGTCCGCGCGTCGGGCGCTTCGCGTGAGCGGCATCTCAGCGGATTCCTTTATACTGCAAATTGCAAAATGGTTGCGCGTGAAGGCGAGGCGCAACGCAGCGCTCGCTGGTTCGCGCCGGCGCTACGGGCGCAGCCCGCTCCCGTCTCCATTTTGCACTTTCCACTTTGCAGTTTGAACTTCATTGCGCTTCAGCCATCTTCTCGAGACGCGCGACGCGGTCCTCGGTTGACGGGTGCGTGCTGAACATTGTGCTGATCGTCTTGGCGCTGAACGGCGAGACGATGAACATGTGCGCCGTGGCCGGGCTGACTTCCGCCGGATGGAGTTCCACCCCATGCTCGAGCCGCTGCAGGGCACGGGCGAGCAGCAGCGGATTCCGGGCCAGTTGCGCGCCGCGCGCGTCGGCCGCGTACTCGCGCGTCCGCGAGATCCAGAGCTGGATGAACAGGGCGACCAGCGGGGCGATGATCGCGATGACCAGCAGCGCGATGGGGTTCCCGCGGTTGCGGCCTCGGCCGCCTCCGCCGAAAATCAGGCTCCATCGGGCCATGGTCGCGAGGAAGGAAATCGTCCCGGCGATCGTGGCGGCCACGGTGGAGATGAGGATGTCGCGGTGTTCCACGTGCGCCAGTTCATGGCCGATCACGCCGGAAAGCTGGTCCTCCGTGAGCAGGTTCAGGATGCCGCTCGTGACGGCCACGGCGGCGTGTTTGGGATTGCGCCCGGTCGCGAAGGCATTCGGGTTCGGACTGTCTATCACGTAGACCTTCGGCATCGGCAGGTTCGCGCGCTCCGCCAGGGTTTGCACGATGGCGTGCAGGCGGGGGGCCTGTTCCGCCGTGACCTGGTGCGCGTGGTACATCGCGAGGATCATCTTGTCGCTGAACCAGTAAGCAAAGCCGTTGATCGCCAGCGCAATCGCGAACCCGATGATCAGCCCTTGCTGTCCGCCGAGCATCCCGCCCACCAGCAGAAGCAAAACGAAAATCGCAAACATCAGAATCCCGGTCTTCAGTGCGCTCACGACATCCTCCTCCGTCAAAACTTCATGATTTCCTCTGATTTTCGTTCGACGACCTCATCCGCCTTGCCCTCGGACTCCTTCGTGAGTTCCTGGAGGTCCTCGATCGCCTTGAACGACTGATCCTCCGAAATCTCGCCGTCTTCTTCGAACTTCTCGATATCGCGCTTGGCGTCGCGGCGGATGTTCCGGATGGCCACCTTGGCCTGTTCGCCCATCTGCTTGACCTGCGAGGCGAGCTGCCGGCGCCGCTCTTCGCTCAGCGGCGGAATCGCGATGCGGATCAGCTTGCCGTCGGAGTTCGGGTTCACGCCCATGTCCGACTGCATGATCGCTTTCTCGATCGCCTTGACCGCCGTCGGATCGAACGGGCGGATGACGATCAGCGCCGGGTCCGGCGTGGCGATGTTCGCCATCTGCCCCAGCGGCGTCTGCGTCCCGTAGTAGTCCACGCGGATGTGGTCCACCAGCGAAGCGCTGGCGCGGCCGGTGCGGATCGTCCGCAGTTGGTGCTCCAGCGCGCCCACCGCCTTCTCCATCTTGTCCGCAGCTTCAAGAAAGACGTCGTCCGCAGACATTTCACTTCTCCCCGATGTAAGTGCCCACTTTCCGCCCGGCGACCGCCAGCCGGATGTTGTTCGCGACGCTCATGTTGAACACGATGATCGGCACGTTCCCCTCCCGGCAGAGCGTGACCGCCGTCGCGTCCATGATCTGAAGCTTCTCCTGGATCACCCGGTCGTACGTCAGGTGGAACAGCCGCCTCGCGTCCGGGTGCTTCTTCGGATCGGCGCTGTACACGCCGTCCACGTTCGTGGCTTTGAACAGCGCCTCGGCGCCGATCTCGCGCGCGCGCAGCGCGGCCGCCGTGTCGGTGGTGAAATGCGGGCTGCCGGTGCCCCCGGCCAGAATGACCACGCGTCCCTTCTCCAGATGCCGGATGCAGCGCCGCCGGATGTAGGGCTCCGCGATCGCCTGCATCGGAAACGCCGTCTGCAAGCGCGTATCCACGCCGAGGCCCTCGAGCACGTCCTGCAGCGCCACCCCGTTGATGACCGTGGCGATCATGCCCATCGTGTCGGCCGCCACCGGCGTGATCCCGGCGGCGCGCAGCGACTTTCCGCGGACGATGTTGCCGCCGCCGATCACGACGGCGATCTGGACTTTCGAGCGGTGGATGGCTGCGACCTGCCGCGCGATGGCGCGAAGCGGGTCCGCTTGCAGATGCGGGTCCAGTTGCAGCCCGTGACCGTCGCTCCGGCCGAACGCCTCGCCGCTGAGCTTCAACAGGACGCGGCGGTATTTGCGCCGGGCGGCCATGGAAATCAGACCTCCTCGCCCACCTCGAACCGCACGAAGCGCCGGACGACGATGTTCTCGCCGAGCTTCGCGTTCACCGCCGCCACGCGGTCGCGCACACTGTGCGCCGGCTCCTTGATGAACGGCTGTTCCATCAGGCAGACATTTTTGAAGAAGTCCTTGATCTTGCCTTCCGCGATTTTCTCCACCATCGCGGCCGGCTTGTCCTTGATCTGGGCGGTCAGGATTTCCTTCTCCTTGCGGACCAGGTCGGCCGGGACGTTTTCCACCGCCACGTACATCGGCCGCTGTGCGGCGATCTGCATGCAGAGGTCCTTGAGGAGTTGCTCGAACTCCGCGCTCTTCGCGGCGAAATCCGTCTCGCAGTTCAACTCGACCAGGACGCCGATTCTGCCGGTCGAGTGGACGTAATGGCCGATGCGTCCCTCGCGCGTGGCGCGGCCGACGCGCAGTTCGGCCGACTTGAGGCCTTCCTTGCGCAGAAGCTCTACCGCCTTCGCTATGTCGCCGCCGGCCTCGATCAACGCGCGCTTGCAGTCCATCCAGCCCAGACCGGTGAGTTCGCGAAGCTTCTTGACCAGTTCCGCCGGTATCGCAGCCATATCACTCTCAGTTTCTTGAAGCGGGGTATCGGTGATGCCTCAACCGCAAATTTGCGCCGTTACTTCCCGGGGGTCTGCACGGCCGGTGGAGCTTCAGGCTGAGCTTCCCTGGGTGCTTCGGGCGCCTTCTTTTTCTCCGCCGCAGCCGGAGCGCCCGCAACGGGGGTCACTTCGGCTGAGGTGCGCTGGACTCGCCTCTCTTTGCCGGCCAGCACCGCGTCGGACAGCGTGCGCACGACGATCTCGATCGCGCGCATCGCGTCATCGTTGCCGGGGATGATGATGTCCGCGACGTCTGGGTCGCAATCCGTATCCGCCAGGCAGACTGTCGGGATGTTGAGCCGCTGCGCCTCGGCCACGGCGTTCTTCTCGCGGTGCGGATCAATCACGATCACCGCGCCGGGAAGCTGGTTCATCGTGCGGATCCCGTCGAGGTTGCGCTGGATCTTCGCCAGCTCCCGCTTCATCCGCGAACCTTCCTTCTTCGAATACTGGTCCATCGTCCCGCTCTGGAAAATGGCCTCCAGTTCCAGAAGCCGGTCGAGGCGCAGCCGGATTGTCCTGAAATTCGTGAGTGTGCCGCCGAGCCAGCGCTCGATCACGAAAGGCATCCCGCAGCGGACCGCCTGTTCCTGCACAACGCGCCGCGCCTGGCGCTTTGTCCCCACGAAGACCACCGATTTCCCGGTGGCCACCGTATGGGTGACGAACTTCGAGGCGATGATGAGGCCCCGCAGCGTCTCCCGCAGGTTGATGATGTGAATCAGGTTCCGACGCCCGAAGATATACGGCTTCATCTTCGGGTTCCAGCGGCTGGCGTGATGGCCGTAGTGCATCCCGGCGTCCAGCATTTCAAGGACGGATACCGTGGCCAAAGCTCTTCTCCTCAAAGAAATCCGCCGCCGGAATGTTGAGCTTTTCTGGACGTCCCGCACGAGGGACGCGGAGATATCCCGGCCGGCCGAATGCCAAGAAACGGGGCCAAAATGCTATGCGAGTCCTTCTATTATATAGATTTCCGCCCCGCTGTCAAATCACCCCGCCGCATTCTGTAATGCCTCAGTCGCAGGCTGAAGGATGCGTACTCGGCCTACGCGGTCATTCCCGCGAAAGCGGGAATCCAGCGAACCGCGCCCGACTGTGGATTCCCGCTTTCGCGGGAATGACAAAAACTTGAATTCTGGCCTCAAGACTGAGGCATTACCGCACTCTCGTTGACAACCGCCCCGGCCGGTGATATTTTCGAGGCGCGCGAATTTCCAACGACGCCGTTCCTGGGAGGACGAAACATGCCCGACCGCGTTTGTCCGGGAGACAAGGGGCCGATTTCCGACGCCATCTGCCGCGTGCGCCAGTTGCGCAATTTTCATAAATGTCCCGAATGCGAATCGCGCGACAAGGCGATCCAGGGCAAAATCCAGCGCGTCGAGGACGACCCGCGCCACCGCATTTTCAAGGCGTACGACATCCGCGGCATAGTTCCGGATGAACTCGACGAAAAGCTGGCCGAGCTGATCGGCGCTGCGGTCGGGCGGTTCCTGAACGCGCAGCGGCTGGTCGTCAGCCGCGACATGAGGACTTCCTCCGAGGCGCTCGCGCGCAGCCTGATCCGCGGCATCCTCGCTTCCGGCTCCAACGTCCTGGACGTCGGCATGCTCTCGACCGACGCGAACTACTTCGCCATCGCCCACTATCGCGAAGGGGGCGGCGTTCAGGTGACCGCCTCGCACAACCCGCCGCAATACAACGGCTTCAAGATCAGCCGCGAGCAGGCGATCGCGCTGAGCTACGACGGCGGGCTCGCGAACATCGAGCGCATCGCCCTCGGCCCGGCGCTCCGCCCGGCCGAGCGCCGCGGCGCGGTCGAAGGGCGCGACATCATGGAGGACTGGAAGCGCCACGTCCTCGCCTTCGCCCGTCGCATGGAGCCGCTGAGCGTCGTCATTGACGCCGCCAACGGCATGGCCGGAAAAATGCTCCCGGCGATCCTCGCCGAACTGCCCATCCACGTCACCGACCTCTATTTCAAGCTCGACGGCACCTTCCCGAACCACGAGGCGAACCCGCTCAAGGCCGAAAACCTGCGCGACCTGCAGAAGACCGTCCTCGAGAAGGGCGCCGACCTCGGCGTGGCCTTCGACGGCGACGCCGACCGCGTCGTCTTCGTGGACGAAGAGGGCCAGCCCGTCGCCGGCGACCTGCTCACCGCGCTCCTGGCCGGCCATCTCCTCCAGGCGCACCAGAAATCCTCGGTCGTTTACGATCTTCGCTCCAGCCGCGTCGTGCAGGAGGAAATCCGCAAATACGGCGGCACCCCCGCGCGCGAGCGCGTCGGCCACTCCTTCATGAAAGCCGCCATGCGCCAGCGCAACGCCGTCCTCGGAGGCGAACTCAGCGGCCATTTCTACTGGCGCGAGAACTTCTACGCCGACAGCGGCGTCATCACCATGATCAACCTGCTCAACATCCTCTCCCGCGAGCGCCGCCCCATGAGCGAACTCCTCAAGCCGCTCAAGCGCTATTCCAAAATCGAGGAGACCAATTTCGAGGTCGAGGACAAAGCCGCCAAAATCGCGGCACTCGCCGCCGCGTTCAAGGACGGCCGCTCGGACACCCTCGACGGCCTCAGCGTGGACTACGATGACTGGTGGTTCAACGTCCGCCCCAGCAACACCGAGCCGCTCCTGCGCCTCAACCTCGAAGCCAAGACCCCCACGCTCATGGAGGAGAAGAGGGCGGCCGTCAGTAAGATCATCGAGGGATGAAGAAAGATTGGAAAGCGGAGGCATGATCATGAGCGTGGCAATCGAAATCCCCACGGAAGAAATAGCGGCGTTCTGCCGCCGTCATCACATCCGCAAGCTGGCCTTTTTCGGCTCGGTCCTCCGCGAAGATTTTATGCCCCAAAGCGACGTGGACGTGCTGGTGGAGTTCGAGCCGCGACAAACGCCGGGGTTGGCGTTTTTCGCCATGCAGCGCGAGCTTTCCGCGCTTCTCGGCAGGAACGTTGACTTGAACACGGCGGGAGACTTAAGCCCCTATTTCCGAAAGCAGGTGCTCGCTGAAGCGGAGGTGCAGTATGAGTCGGCATGGCCCGATGGTCAGCGTTCGCACCAGCAACACCGAACCACTCCTGCGCCTCAACCTCGAAGCCAAGACCCCGGCGTTCATGGAGGAGAAGAAGGCGGCGGTCAGCAAGATAATCAAGGGGAGAAAAAGGTTCGGCAAAAGCCCCGTCTAGCTGTAAGTGAGGGGCATACAGAAACGCAGTAGAATTGCCGTAGAGAGTGGCATCCTGTTGAGCACGTCTTGAAGCCTGGAAAGGAGATGTGCAATGGAGATTTCTGCTTCGAGGGAAGCGTTAGTCATCGGTATTGATGACTATCCTTCGGATCCTCTCGCGTGCGCCGTAGCAGATGCCAAAGAAATGGCAGCTATCCTACAGATGAAAGAGTACGGTTTCCACGTCAACTGCGTTCTCAACAAAACAGCTACGCGACGGACCATCATCGAGGCGATTAAAGCCTTAATGGAAAGTGCAGCGGAGATAAAGATCGTTTACTTCTCGGGCCACGGGACCGCCGCAGACACAGGAGCCTACCTAGTAACAGTAGACGCGGACTCCCTTGACCCCGGTGTAGACCTTGCTTACCTGAAGCGGTTGATGGACAAACCATTAGTTAAGCATGCTTCCTCTATTGTGCTAATCCTCGACTGCTGCCATTCTGGAGCGGCCACGCTCCGAGGCCAGCCTGCTTCACACTTTAACATTCGCTCAACTGATATAGGGGAAGCTATCCCAAACTTGGGAGAAGGGCGTGTGCTCTTGGCCGCGTGCCGCGCCGATGAAGTTGCACTTGAGACCACCGCACTAGGACATGGTGTTTTCACCTTCCAGATGCTCGAAGGGCTGCAGGGTGAGGGGGCAGACCAACAGGGAACCGTTACGATCAGCAGCCTGTACCACTACGTTGCTACCGCGCTGGAGCGGCTCGGTGGCAAACCGCCGGTATTCCGCGGCGACCTTGCTGGCTCGATTGTGCTTGGTAGAGGCTTGCCTGCACCATCACAAAAGGCAACTGACAAGTCAGTATTGGAGCGAATTCAGCGAGAGGCGAAGAGCCATATCGAAAATTAGCAAGCTCGTCTCGGCCCAGCATTTGCCGACTTGGTTAACTGGAAAGCATCAGGGCACAGGCTTGCGTGTTCCGCGTTAGAGCCCGTGCTCGAATGGTTCGCTAAGATGAAGCAAAAGCATTCTGAGCTATCAACGCAGCCCGACTTTATGAGCGCTTATACTGTAGCCAGAACTAGACTCGGGAGTCTGGCCGAAATTGAAGAAGGCTACGTTACGAAAGACGGCGCCGTCGAGAGACGGATAGGGTCGGGTACATTTGGCACCGTCTGGCTCGTCCAGGATCCGAGGTCCAAGGAGTCGCCCCTTGCCTACAAGGTTTACCATCCTCACGACCTTGCAATTGCAGAAAAGGTAAAGAGATTCAATATAGGTTTCAAGGCAATGAGCCAATTGGAGCATCCCCACATTGTAAAGGTAAGAAAGTATACTGAATGTCCGGTTGGATTCTACATGGACTTCATCGATGGACCCAATCTTCGCAACTTTACGGGATCTCTTTCCGATCCTGGAGAGTTAATCGAACTCCTGCTAGTAATTGCTGACACTTTGTACCACGCACACTGTAGAGGCGTGATTCACCGTGACGTAAAGCCAGAGAACATTATTATGCGGTACAATCAGGTTAACTGCAAGTGGCGTCCTTACCTTACTGACTTCGACCTCGCTTGGTTTTCAACAGCAACCATGATGACGACCGAAGCACTAGGGACTGTTTACTATGCCGCCCCCGAACAGCTTGCTAAGCCAGGTTCGGCCGCCGCGCACGCACCATCCACGGACGTTTATTCGTTCGGACAACTATGCTTCTATGTCCTTACACAATCAGACCCCGTTCCCCTTCAAATGGCCGACAACGCGCGAGCGTTGGGCAAGCGTTTGTCAGATTGGCCGGCAGGGAACGCTGCTGCTGCCATCCAGGAATTCTATAAGGAGGCAACGCAGAATGACCCAAGGGCTAGAATGCCTTCATTTCAGCATGTCCTTGACCGACTGGCCTTGGTATCCAACATGCTGAAAGCATCCAAGCGACCCGGAAAATTGCAATTCAACGAGTTTTGTCGTGAACTGACGTTTTCCGTTATTGGCCTCCTACCAGAGCACAAGTATACTGACTCGAGCTTTTGCACGCCGTCAGGCGCTACTCGCGTCGAGATTGTGTTCGTAGAGCAAAGCGAGGATAAGGGGACTATTGACCTACGCTTCGTTGCCTCGCAGCTTGTCATGGCAGGTGCCGATCACAAAGAGGTGCGCCATATCCTTAACGAGCGCATTAAGGCCTCCCTTCACGGGTTTCCTGATTGTCAGTGCCGGCGAGGAACCCAGGCGCCGTTTGAGGTGTTTGTCCGAGTGAGCGAGCTGCAATTCGACTGGGGTGGTATCACGCGCTGCCATCAAATCATAACGCGTGTAGTTAGCACAATGGAGCGAATGCCGTAGTATCGGGAAATTGCGAGGACATGAAACTAATTGCGGCGGCTGTTGCAACAAGAAGAGGTTTTATGTCCTCGCAACGACTGATGACATATCTGCGAAACATGATACTAGCGGATAAGGGGACTCCTTCTTAGGACTGTAATACCGTTCGTCTGCGAAACTACGGTATAGCGCTTGTCGGCCATTCCGCCCAGATACTCTCGCGCCTGGTCCGCGAATTCCGTTATGACGATAACCGTCGGCCCTTGGTCCACCGCCTCCTTCAACATGCGGGCCTCGCGTTCGGCCCAGGCGGACCGATAGCCCGTCCGCCACTCGAATGATAGCCACGTGTCGAAAGCGATCATCGGGCACGCAGGTTTCAACCCGCTGTAGAAGTAAAGCTGCGGCGCCTGCCCCCAGACCAAAAGCGTGTCGCCGGCGCGGGAAATCTTCCGCAGCCGAAGCCCGACGTCGCGGGCTTGCTCATAGCTAAGACCCTCGCCCGGCGCAGTCATCTGCCCGTTGATGATCTGGCGGTAGAGGGAGGCCTCCGTCGCCGCGAACGTGCGCAGCGACGCCAGCAGGAAAACAATCGCCAAGATGACTGCCGGTCGCCGCCACCCCGCCGGTTCGCTGCGGATCTCCTCCCAGAGCGCCATCAGCGCCAGCGCGGTGAGAATCACAATGCCCGGCAACATCACCAGGAAGTGATGCTCGTGGAACCGCCCCACACGGAGAATGACCAGCAGATTGAGCGTCGGCCACGCGACGAGAAAGGCATGCTTGCCCCGTGACCGCCCGGGCCGGACGCAGAATATCCCCGCCAACGCCGCCAGCCACAACCCCGCCTGCTCGGGTCTCCATTCGGACGTGGCCTCGCTCAATCGCGTGAGGAACGGCCGGCCCGAGACGGTCACAGCATCGTATCCCGCCACCCACTGAAAATTGTACGCCATGAACTCCCGTAGCCGCCCGGTCGCGCCGAACCAACCCAGTACGGCCAGCCACGGTATCGCCACGCCTGCCGCCAGAAGCGCCGTGGCTTTGACGAATCGGCGCATCTCCTCCTTGCGCGACAAGGCGCTGGACAGCATCGCCAGCCAGATCGCCCCGGCCGTCGCCACCGCGACCTGCTTGACCAGCGTTGCCAGGCCCACAAGGAACGCCGCCGCCAGCAGACTGCGCCATGCAGGCCGGTCCAGGTAGCTCATGAAGAGGCACGCGCTTGCGATGACCAGCAGGTTGCTGAACAACTCCGTATTTGCCGAACGGCCTTCCAGTCCCGGCGATCCCCACCAGAGCGCCCCGAGGAGCAAGGTTACGTACGCCGCGCGTTTCCCGGCGACCCGGTAGGCAAGCAGGATCAGAAGGCCCAACGAGGCGGCGTGGACGATCAGCGCAAAAAGCCGGATGGCCGTCTCGCTTTGGCCGAAAAGCGAAAAGGCCGCCGCGTACGCCCCGTACGTCAGCGGCGGGCGCAGTCCGAGAGCGTCCACGTACAGCTTGCCGCCCGACAGGACTTCCTGCGCCACGACGGCATAGTTTGCTTCGTCGCCGCCGAGCGGGCGCTGGAACGTGACCGCCGCCTCGACAAAATAGATCAGGATCGCCGCCGCGATAACTATGGCGGGAAGAATACGGCCGCGAGTCCGCCCGCAACGTCCTCCATCTTCTTCCCCGTTCATCGCGGCAACGCCTCCAAAGGTATGAACGCCCCATATTCTAGAGACTTGCACAGGCAAACGGAAGAGACTCGAAGAGGCAGGCGCCGGGAAGACCGGAACATTGGGAATCCATCTTCTTAGCTCATCAGGAGGCTGGCAGGAAAAAGCGCACTCAACCCGCTCAGAAGCGCACTGAAGCGCACTCAAACCGCTCGCAACCGCACTATTCCCGCTGACAAGCGCACCGTCTTTCCCCCGGCTGTTCCACGTCGAAAATCCCATGTTATAATGCTTACGGCAGGAAAGACAAATTCCGACCGCTGATCGACGCAGATCAAGGCGGATGCGCAATTCCTTGACTGTCTCCATCTGCATTCATCCTCCGTCCTGTCTCCGGGAACGGAGCGGGGTGCGTCCATCTGCGGTTCCCAATGTTTGCGAGGTTTGAAATCAGTTCTGTACGGGCTGATGCCGGAATGGCGTACGGTTTGCCCGGCGAGGTCATCGGCGACAGCGCATGAGAATTCGGAAGATGGCGATGAGCAAGATGATAAGGCACAAAAGGCGAGTTGAAAAAACGAACCCAATTTGTAGCAACAAGCTGTGCCGCCGTGTCTTACGTCATTCCAGCGCAGGCGGGAATCCAGGCGTCCCCGGGTGCGATTCAGGATTCTCGCTTACGCGGGAATGAGGACATAGTGCAGGTTGGCTCTGGCCGGCCGTTCGGCTCCGCCAATGGCCCTGAGCATGTCGAAGCGCCTGAGCCTCAGAGCCGAAGGCTCGAGCCTGTCGAAGGACCTTTTGCATTTTCCAGTTCCTTGCAATATGATTGCGCTACGCGCTCTTTTCGGGAGAAGGCGTCGCTTGGTCCTGATTATTGACAATTACGATTCGTTCACCTACAACCTCGTCCAGCGGCTGGGCGAGCTGGGGGCGGTGATCGAGGTCTATCGGAACGACAAGACGACGCTCGCCGAGATTGAGGCGCGCCGGCCGAGCCACATCATCGTCAGCCCCGGTCCGTGCACGCCCAAAGAGGCCGGCATCTCGAACGACGTCATCCGCCACTTCGCCGGAAAGGCGCCGATTCTCGGCGTCTGCCTCGGCCACCAGTGCATCGGCTATGCCTTCGGCGCCACCGTCACGCGCGCGCGACGGCTGATGCACGGCAAGACTTCGCTCATCCAGCACGACGGACAGGCGATCTACCGCGGGCTGCCGAATCCGTTCCTCGCCACGCGCTATCATTCGCTCTGCGTCGTCGAGGAGACCGTGCCGCCGGACTTCGTCGTCACCGCGCACGCCGAGAAGGACGAGGTGATGGGCATCCGCCACCGCACGCTGCCGGTCGAGGGCGTGCAGTTTCATCCTGAATCGTTTCTCACGACCGAAGGGCCGAAGCTGCTGAGAAATTTTCTGGACCAGTCCGCCGATAGGCAGTGATCCGTGAAATACCTGATCGTTCTCGCGAGCGGGATGGCCGATGAGCCGCTGGCGGAATTGGGCGGCCGGACGCCGCTCGCCGCCGCGCATAAGCCGGCGCTGGACGAACTCGCGCGCGACGGGAAGATCGGCTGCGTCCGCACGCTGCCCGAGCCGTTGCCGGCCTCGGAGGAGGTCGCGCTCCTCTCCGCGTTGGGCTTCAGCCCGCAGGAGTTCTTCACCGGCGAGGCGGGCCTGGCGGTCGCCGATTCGGGCCTGAAAGTGGGGCCGGGCCAGTTGGCGTTCATGCACAACCTCACCACCGAAGCCAATGGCGTCCTGGTGGACCACGCCGCCGGCCAGATTTCCCTGAAAGAGGCCGAGGTGCTGTTGACGTCGCTCGCGGCGGCGTTCGGCCGGCCCGACGCGCAGTTCTACGCGGGCCGCGGCTTCGCCGGCGTCACGGTGCTGCCGATAGGGGAGAACGCGTCGCCGGACTGCGATCCGCCCGAGGCGGCGCTCGGCCTGCCCGTCGCGCGGCGCGTGCCGCATGGCGAGGGAAGCGAACTGCTCGTGCGGCTGATGGAGCTTTCGCGTGAGGCGTTCCTCGAACATGAGGTCAACCGCGTGCGCACTGACCTGGGCGAGAATCCGGCGAACCTGCTCTGGCTCTGGGGGCCGGGCAAGCCGCCGCAGTTGCCGTCGTTCGAGTCCCGGCACAAGTTGAGCGGCGCGATGGTTGCCGCGACTGCATCCGCGCGCGGGCTCGGCCGGCTCTGCGGGATGCGCGTGCCGCACGTCTCCGGCGCGACCGGCGGCTACCGGACCGACTACACCGCCAAGGCGCAGTGCGCGCTAGAGGCGATCGGCGAGGCGGACTTGGTCGTGGTCCATGTCGCCTCGCCGGCGGAAGCGAGCCTCGAGGGAAATGTCCAGCGCAAGATCTCGGCGATCCAGGACATTGACGCGATGGTCGCCGAACCGCTGCTGCGCTATGCCCGAAGCCGCGATGACACGCGGATGATGTTCCTCTGCACGCACCTGGCGAGCGTTGCGCGGCGCCGCCGCCTGCGCGACGCTGCGCCGGTGGCCATGTTCGGGCCGGGCCTCGAACCGCTCCGCCGAGGCGCTTTCAGCGAATCCGCAGCGCAGGACGGGGAACTCGGCGTTGAGAACGGGCACGATTTGCTTGAATATTTCCTGACGCGCTGAACTGTTTTCCGCTTCGCGGAAGCGCGGGAAATCCAAGCATATCGGAGCGCTGCGCCTTGATTCCAGCGCGCCCAAAGTTGCCCGGACGGCGTAAGTTTTTGCACAATCTGCCTTTGGAAGGTGCGGCCGGCATGGCGACCAGCGGAATAACGAGGAATTTCTTCTGCGACCGATAACCATCCTGGCATTCGCGCCGTGATGGCTTTAGTTGTAACCAGTTGCTATAACAGGGGTAATGATTCAGGAGAAAATAGGCGCGCGCCTTATCGAAAACGGAACGATTCTGTTTGCGTCGTGTTAGAGAAAGCGCTGAATTGGCGGGCATTTTCTGCGATTTCGTGATTTGTCCACACGTTATCCACAACTACGCGACCGGGTTCCTGGTCGCCACACTGGAGGTTCAAACGGGCGATCCGATGCGCGGGCGAAAACCGGGATTACAGTGATATAGAATTGATGTTGGACTGACATGCAATTGAGACGATATGAGTACCGAATGAGTACCCAACGATGACAATCTGCCCGCCGCTCATCCTCGTCCTGAGACGATTGAAGATCCGCCGGAAAATCCAGTTGACTGGCGGCGATTCGCATGCTACCATCTGCCCCTCTTCGGAGAGAGGGACGTTCATCCCGGCATGCGGTTCGGGCAGCGGTTGATCGGCAGGGCTTTCGGTCGCGGGTCAGGAGATACCTCGACCGAGCATCGCGGAGCGCAGCATGCCGTTACTGAAGTCGGACGTGTGGCCTGCCGTCCTCGAAGAGATCCAGAAAGACGTCGGCGAGCAACGCTTCTCGCTCTGGTTTCGGAACGTCCGTCCCGTTCGCCTCGAGGGCGACAGCGCCGTGCTGGGCGTGCCGAATCTCTTTGTCCAGGAATGGCTCGAGACGCACTTCCTCGACATCCTGCGCCGCTGTCTGACCGAGCGGCTCGGACGCCCGGCGACGGTGAAGTTCGTCATTGACGCGGCGCTGTTCAAGCAGGCCCGCGAGGCGGAACTTCGCGCGGGCGCGGCGATCGTCGAGGAGGCCTCCGCCGCCGCGAAGGAACCGGAACGCCTCCAGGCGCAGATTCGGCCGGACTTCACGCTCGAGAACTTCGTCGTCGGGTCCGGCAACAAACTCGCCCACGCCTGCGCGATGGAAATCCTCGACTCCTCCTCGAACCGCCTCAACCCGCTCTTCATCCACAGCCTTTCCGGCCTGGGCAAGACGCACCTGCTCCAGGGGATGCTGAACGAAGTGCGGCGGCGCGGCGACGGCCGCAGCGCCGAGTATCTTTCGGCCGAGACCTTCATGAACCAGTTCATCTACGCCATGCGCAACAACCGCCTCGACGCCTTCCGCCATCGCTATCGCAACGTGGACATCCTGCTGATTGACGACGTGCATTTCCTCGGCAACAAGAGCCGTCTGCAGGAGGAGCTGCTGCACACGTTCGACGCGCTGCACAGCGGGAACCGGCAGTTCGTCCTGGCGAGCGACGTGCACCCGAAGATGCTCTCGAAGATCAAGCAGAACCTGGTGAACCGGTTCGCCAGCGGCATGGTGGTGCGGATGACGCCGCCGGACTTCTCGACGCGCGTGGCGATCATGAAGATCAAGCTCCAGCAGCAGGCGCGGCGGCTGCCGGAGGACGTCGTGCGCTACGTCGCGCGCGGGTTCGAGGGCAGCGTGCGCGACCTGACCGGCGCCACGACGCTGATCCTGGCGTATGCAGGACTGACCGGGGAGAAGATTGACGTGAACCTGGCGCGCACGGCGCTCACGGAAGCGCACCAACCGACGGAGGCGCATTCCGGGCTGGACGTGGTCGAGCGCGTCGTCTCGCGCCATTACGGCCTGGACGCGGCGGACCTGCGCAAGCGCAGGCGCAAGCGCGCCGTGCGGCTTCCGCGCCAGCTCTGCATGTACCTGGGGCGCAAATTCACCCCGATGTCCTGCCGCGAAATCGCCGCCCACTTCGGCGCGGCCAACCACAGCAGCGTCATCAGCGCCGCCAACCGCATCGAGGAAGCCCTGAAAAAGGACTCCGACCTGGCCGAACTGGTCTCCGCGATGGGCGAAGAGATCAGGAAGGGGTGAAAGCGGGCTATGTGTGGCTGTTGAGAAAGGCTTCTTAGTCATTCCCGCGCACGCGGGAATCCAGGCCGCCAAAGTGAACGGGTGGATTCCCGCTTGCGCGGGAATGACGCAGTTGAGATGCGAGATGGGGCCAACCATCGCCCGGTGCCTTTTTCAACAGCCCCTCGGCTTTCTCATCAGGCAAAAAGCCCTTGCATTCCTCATGTTCGTCTATATAATACATCTACCACGTTTGCATGGTTAGCTACGGCGCCCTGGAGCCTGCTTGGCGAAAAACAAGTGACGAGGAGAGTTCCTTCGTCCGGCACGCTTACTTCTTGGGCGCCAACGATCCATACGCCGCACTGAAAACGACGCTGAAGGCGGAGATCGACCCAGAAGCCTGGGCAACGCTCCACAGCGATAGCTCGCGCCCGTTGTATAGGCCGAAGAGGGGCCGAATCGCCGTGAAGGTGATCAATCACCTCGGCGATGAGGTAATGAAAGTCTTCCGAGTTTAGTAGTCGTGCAAGAACTGGCAATCAACATTGCGGATGCCCGTGAGTGGTTTCCTCACACCAAGGAGACGCCCTACATTCTTGTCCAGGTAAATCCTGAACATGCCAGTACGTGGGCCGTAGCCTTACGCGGTGCCGTTCGGCGTTGCTACTTGACCGATGACTTCCTCGAAAGACGCGCTGGCGAGTTAGAGAAGCAACTTCCAGGCACCAACGCATTTTGCCAAGCGCAAGTGATCGCTTCTAAACTTCCCGATGCCGGCGCAACGATGTCCGGTGATTTCGGGGAAATCCTCACCTACATATATCAGTCAGCCCAAGCTTACCCGAATATCGCATTCGGTCCGAAGAAGTGGAGGCTCAAGCAAGACCGGACAAAGCCAGCGCCATATTCGGATGTTATTCATTTCGTCCTACCGCAATGGCCACAGCCGAGCGACCGTGATGAGCTTCTTTGCGCCGAGGTCAAAACGAAGGCGACGGACGGTGCCTCCGAACCGATTCAAGATGCAATTGCAGACTGTGGAAAGGACCGCACCAGTCGCCTCGCGAAAACATTGCTGTGGCTGAAGGCTCGTGCAGTCGGGGAGTCTTTGGGTAATGTAGAGATTGCTCATCTTGATCGTTTCATCAATTCGATAGATCACCCTCCCGCAACGAAGAGATTCCGAGCCGTTGCCGTGATTTGTGCCGGCCTCATTGACGAAGAACTCAAGAAGGCACCATTGCAGACATCGGCTGACTACACCTTGGTGGTAATAGTCGTTCCAGGCTTGTATGAGGCTTACACTGCCGTCTATCGTGCGGCGAGGTCATCGACCCTGCCTGAAGGGCAAAGACCATGAAGGCATCCCTGCTGCGTTGGATCGGAGACGCAGATGCGCTTCGCCATATAGAGCAGTTCGGTGTGCGTGAAATACCATACGACTTCACGTACCAGGGCACCCGCAAGGACGACCTGTATGTCGCCCTAGTCGGCGAACTCTTTGACCGAATGCGCGACGGCTACGAAAATAAGGATGATTGGGCTCGGCTGGGAAACGCGCTGGCGCAATACGCTGTGCCAGACAGAGAAGAAGAGCTTCGTAAGGTAGGTGTTGTGCAAGCTGAGGCAGCGTTATTCTCGGCCGCAGCATTCTACTGTGGTGGTTTTCCCGCGTCTGCCTGGGTAACTATGCGAAGCCGAGGCCCACTGAGTGGTGACGACAACCGAGCCTGCTTTGATCTTCTTGCGAGGCCCCATGATCTCCGATCACGGTTAGTGGTCGATTTACATGCGGCCTTATTGCGCGGCGACGCGGACGCTATTGCCGCCTTTGAGGACAGGGTCGCGGAATCGGCGAAGTTGGCTCTTGCGGTGGGGCCGGACCAGTGGATACCTTTGGAGTTACTTAAGCGTCTGATCGCCCAATTTCGGACTACAAATCTCCGAGCGATTCTCCCAGATGGCACGTCGCCTTTTTGGACACCACTGATCAGATCCCTCGTGGAGCGCGGTGCTTGGGATTTCTTCCCATCACAGATTACAGCTATTCAGGCAGGCCTTCTGAACCGCAGCGAGACATTCTCCCTTCAGATGCCAACCGGATCAGGGAAGACGGCATTGTGTGAAACTCTTCTCTTCGCGCATGTGCATAAGAGTCCGAACTCGGCAGCCGTTCTGATCGTTCCATATCGCTCACTGGCATCGGAACTACGTTATTCACTTGCAAAGCGACTAAATGAGATGGGCGTTTCCACGAGATGCGCATACGGAGGAACTGTTCCTTCAGGTGACGAGGTCAGAGCTCTTGACAGAACAAACGCGCTAATCGCCACGCCCGAAACCCTTTCAGGGATTCTCAGTGCAAACCCCACTTTTGCCAAACGAATCTCCCTGGTAATATGCGATGAAGGTCATTTGCTGGACGCCTCGTCGCGTGGCATCAGCTTGGAGTTATTGCTTACTCGCATGAAGACCCCCGAGGCCGGAACCCAGCGGTTTGTTTTTATGTCCGCGATAGTTCCAAATATTCAAGAAATCAATATCTGGCTTGGAGGCACTGAGGAGACAGTCGTGCGAAGCGAGTATCGGCCCGCGGTTGCCGACTTCTCTGTTCTTCGCTCTGTTGGCCGAGGTAAGTCAGCTTACGTAGACCTGGAGATGCACCCGCACCAAGAGAGGCCCATCCGTTACAGAATAGAACGATTCCTGCGGCACCAAGACTTTCTGTGGCGCAACCCGACAACCGGCAAAATGAATACATATCCATGCACTTCGGTGAAAACGCTGGCAGTTGCTTCAGCCCGAAGGGCACTGCCAATGGGCGCTGCAGTAGTATTCGCAGCAAATAAGCGGGGTGATCAGGGCGCGATTGGTCTTGCAGAAGAATTACTGGACCAGATCGAAAAGGGTGTCCAATTGCCAGATCCCCGTGCGTTTTCTTACGGGGACGTGCTTGTGCGTGTCGCCGAGTATCTTCGGAGTGAATATGGGGAAGAATGGATCGGAACGCGTGCCATACAAGTCGGCGCAGTCCTCCATCACGGCGACATACCACAAGAAACCAGAGAGGTCGTCGAGCAGCTCCTACGGGGACGCAACGTAAAGTTCGCTATTTGCACAAGTACCCTGGCCGAAGGGGTAAATCTGCCTATCCGAACGCTCGTGCTCTACTCTGTGCAGCGCCTTGGACATCAAGGGAAAAGGGAGGATTTGCTGACACGGGACATAAAAAATCTGGTCGGCCGCGCAGGTCGTGCTGGCGCAACAACAAAGGGACTTGTAATTTGCGCGAACGAAAAGCAGTGGCCACTGGTAGCTGCGGTTGCTCAACAGGCACATGGAGAGGCCGTTGTTGGCGCGCTACGGTCCTTCATTGAGGGCGTGCGCCGCCTGCTCGCTATACGAAACATTCCGTTGACGAACGAACTCCTTGAAAGAAACGCTGTGTTCCACAGTTTGGTTGATGGCATAGATGCCACGCTTGTGGATCTTGCGGCCTTAGAAATCGGGGAAGAGGAATTGCGCCGACTTGCCACTAGCCTTGCAGACCAAACGTTTGCATCGCGTCAAACCGACGAAAATACGAAGCAACTGTTGCGCAATATTTTCGGACTCCGAGCGCAGCGTGTTGCCGCAATTCACGCTGCCGGAAGGCTTGGCTGGATCAGAGAGACCGGCACCAGAGTGCGGATGATAGACCTTGTCGAGAATGGTCTTCTACCTAAGCGCCAGAGATGGGACGACGTGGTGGACCCGGTAGATCCCAATCTTGTGACTGTCATGCTGGAATGGGCCTGGACTCAGAGAGAGCTGCAAACAGCTGTCACGGACGCGTATCGTGTCGGGAGTGGAGGAGATATTGCGTCGTGTCGCGAGCCTTTCCTTTCAGGAGTAAGGTCCTGGCTTTCAGGAGAGACCTTTGTTCGGATTGCAGAGCGCTCAGGTTTGGCGGTAGACGATGCCCTCGGCGTCCATTCCCATCTCTTCACATATACCCTTCAAACGCTTCTTGAACAGGCCGTAGCGTTGCTGGAGAAGTTACTTGAATCACGTGGTCAAGCGCTCGCTGCGGCTGTTCTCCAGTTCCCGGAACACCTCAGGTTCGGCGCTCCTACTGCAGCAGGATGCGCGCTAGCGGCTGGCGGCTTGCGTCACCGGCGTGCATACGTGGCGCTTGGTAACGCGCCAGAGTTACGTCGATTGCCGGGGTGCGATAGGTCCGTTGTATTCTCGACGGCCAGACAAGTAGTCGGACAGGACCGAGAAGGTTGGCGGGCGCAGCTGGGTGCTCTTGTATTCGAGAACACTCTTCATGATTTGGCCACGGGTGCGCGCAGAAACACTGACTAGCCCAGCCTGATCACATCTGAGGGATAGGGCGAACCGAAACAAGAGATTCAGGCCTCTCCACCTTCTTTAATCGACCTTCTTTGCAGCGGTGACCAGGCTCCAGACAGCAGCCTCGGCCTTCGCCATGTCGGCTTTCGCGTCCGCGAGCGCCGTGGAGAGGCTGCTGTGCGCCTTCACGACCTCGTAGATGATACAGCCCAGCGCCGCGACGACCATGAAGCAGACGATCCCCAGCCCGATGCCCGCGAGGATCTTCTCGTAGCGCATCAGGGCCAGCAGGACGGCGAGGGAAGCTGTTTGCCGCCGTTGAAAAACAACGCTGTCCAGCGTCATTCGGCTCCGTTGAGCCTTGCCGAAGGGCCCGGAAACTAGGCCAGAAGCAGTCCGGCACGGACGGTTCGCTTGCCAGGAAGGGTTCCGATGCTTAGAATCCCACATTTGACGGCTGACCGCTATGTGGGCGGCGGCCATCTGGGAAATGCCGGATGAACCCAACCATGAGCCACCGCACGAAGACGATCCTCGCGGCCGTCGTCGTTGTCGTCGCGGGGGCAGCGGCGTACTCGAACAGCTTCAGCGGCCCATTCATCTGGGACGATATCCCCGCCATCCCGGAGAACGCGACCATCCGCAGCCTGCGCTCCGCCGAAGTCCTGCTGGCGCGCCGGCCGCTGACGAACCTGTCCTTCGCAGTCAATTACGCCATTGGCCAGCTCGCCGTGCGCTCGTACCATGCCGGGAATCTGCTCATCCATTTGCTTGCCGCGCTGACCCTCTTCGGCATTGTCCGTCGCACGCTGCTGCTCCCGGCGCTGCGCGACCGGTTCGCCGGCGCCTCCACCGGCCTGGCGGCGGCGGTGGCGCTGATCTGGGCGCTCCATCCGCTGCAGACTGAATCGGTGACCTACATCGTCCAGCGCGTCGAGTCGCTCATGGGGCTCTGCTACCTGCTCACGCTGTACGCCCTGATCCGCGGCGCAGGGAGCGAACGGCCGCGGCCCTGGTACGCGGCCTGCGTTGTCGTCTGCGCGCTGGGGATGGGCGCGAAGGAGGTCATGGCCACCGCGCCGATCGTCCTGCTGCTGTACGACCGCGCGTTCCTCTCCGGGTCGTTCCGGGAAACGTTCCGCCGGCGCGGCGCGCTCTACCTGGGGCTGGCGGCGACCTGGGTGCTGCTCGGCGCGGTGATGCTTCTGTCCAAAGGAGCGGCCGGCGCCGGCTTTGGGATCAGAACGGTCACGCCGTGGCGGTACGCGCTCACGCAGCCGGGTGTCATTCTGCACTACTTGCGGTTGTGCTTCTGGCCGAGCTCGCTCTGCCTGGACTATTACTGGCCGTTCGCGCCGACGTTCCAGAAGGCAGCGCCTGAACTGATCGCGCTGGCGGCGCTGTTGGTCGCGACAGCCTGGGCGGTCGTTCGGCGGCCGGCGCTGGGATTCCTGGGCGCCTGGTTCTTCCTGATCCTCGCGCCGACCTCGTCGGTCATGCCGATTAACGACGCCTGCTTTGAGCACCGCATGTATCTTTCGCTGGCGGCGGTCGTCGCAGGCGCGGTGATCGCGGCCAGCGCGTTCATCCGGCGGCTGGCGCGGCAATCGGCGCTGTCGGCTGATTCGGCAGCCCTCGCGGCGGGCGTCCTTGCGCTGGCGGTCGCGGCCGCGCTGGGCTGCGCCACGTTCCGGCGCAACGCGGATTACCGAACGGCGCTCTCGATCTGGAAAGACGTGGCCTGCAAGCGGCCGAAGAATCCCCGCGCCTGGGCCAACCTCGGCTATGCCTACGTCAACGCATCCCGCTACGATGAAGCGATCCGTTGCTGCGACAAAGCTCTTGACCTGGAGCCGGACTTCAGCCTCGCCTACATCAACCGCGGCCTCGCCTACGTGAAGATCGGCCGGCTGACCGAGGCCATCCGGGATTGCGACAAGGCCATCGCGTTGAAGCCGGACAGCGGCGACGCCTACTATAACCGCGGCCGCGCGTACGCGGGACTCGGACGTCTGAGCGAGGCTATCGGGGATTACGACAAGGCCATCGTGTTGAAGCCGGATGCCGGCGACGCCTACTATAACCGCGGCCTCGCCTACGCGGGACTCGGACGTCTGAGCGAGGCTATCGGGGATTACGACAAGGCCATCGCGTTGAAGCCGGACAGCGTCGAGGCCTACAACAACCGCGGCATCGCTTACGCGAAGGCCGGACGCTCCGACGAAGCGCTTCGCAACTATGACGAGGCGATCAAGCTGGACCCCGACGGCGCCAGGGCGTACTACAACCGGGGCAATGCCCTCGCCAGCGCTGACCACGACTCCGAAGCCGTCGGAGATTATGACAAGGCCATCGCGTTGGACCCGCATTTCGCCGAGGCCTACAACAATCGCGGCATCGCTTACGCCCGAAGCGCCCGCCTCGCCGAAGCGCTGCGGGATTTCGACCAGTCCATCGCGTTGAAGCCGGACTTCGTCGATGCCTACAAAAACCGCGCTTTCGTCTATTACACGATGAAGGATTACGACAAGGCCAGGACGGATGTGAAAATGTTTGTGCGGCTGGGCGGTCGGCCGGATCCCGGATTCCTAAAGGCCTTGGGGCAGGCCACAACTCCTGCGGAGCGAACCGGGCCATGAGCCAGCGCACGAAGACAATCCTCGCGGCCGGTGCCATAGTCGTCGCACTGGCGGCGGCTGGATCAGGCGGTTTTGCGGGGCAAAGTGGACGAACAACGCTTGTCGAACCGTGAATACAAGGGGATAATGGCAGGAGAGCAGCCTGCGGCGGTCGCAGGCCAAGGCGATCTGGGAAATGCCGGCTGAAAGGGTCCGCCATGACGAACGTCACCGAGGCCAACGCGCCGATCTGTGCCCACCCCGACAACCCCCATTACTTCCTCTTCCGCGGGCGGCCCACGATACTCGTGACGTCGGCGGAGCACTACGGGGCGGTGATCAACAAGGACTTCGACTACGTGAAGTACCTCGACTGGCTGAAGTCCTACGGTCTGAACTACACGCGGATCTACCCCGGGGCGATGGTCGAGCCCAAGGACAAGTACATCGTCGGGAACACGGTGGCGCCCAGGAACGAAGCGCTTCTCGTACCCTGGGCGCGGAGCGATCAGCCCGGTTACGCGCTGGGCGGCAACAAGTTCGACCTCTCCAGATGGGATAGCGAGTACTTCAAGCGATACCGCTCCTTCCTGGCGGAGGCGGGCAAGAGAGGCATCGTGGTCGAAGTGTGCTTCTACAACGCCCAGTACGAGTACACCTGGCCGCTCTCGCCGCTCTTCCACAAGAACAACATCCAGGGCGTGGGTAATTGCCACTTCAACGACGCCCAGACGCTGAAGCACGCCGGCCTCGCGAAGGCCGGGGAGGAGTACGTCCGCAAACTCGTGGTCGAGACGGCCGGCTTCGACAACGTGATCCTGGAGATATGCGACGAACCGCTCCTGCTGGGCACGCCGGCCGACGAGGCCGGCGCGTGGATCGCGCGGATGGTCGAGACGATCCGCGCCGCCGAGAAGGATTTGCCGCGTCCGCACCTCATCGCGCAGCAGGTGGAGGGCAAGCTGGGCGGGCCGTGCGACTTCTCCGGCGACCCGAGGGTCGGCCTTATCGTTACGCAGTACACCTGGGATTCGAGCGGGGAGCAACTGGGCGGGATGCGTGCGCTCGAGGTCAAGTACCAGTACGACAAGCCCATCGAGCTGAACGAGACGAACTACTACCCGGTCTGGTACAAGGGGGACACGGTCGCCGCCTCTCGCGTGGAGGCGTGGGAGTTCATCGTCGGCGGGGGAGCGGGCTTCAACCAACTCAACGGCCTGTATACGGCGGCCCTTCCCGATGGCAACACGCCGGACAACATCCAGATCTGCACAGCCTTGCGGAACCTGGTTACGTTCATGGGTAGCTTCGACTTCGTGAAGATGCGCCAGGACAAGCAAACGGTGACCGGCGTGCCGAAAGGCGCGATCTGTCGCTGCACCAGTGAGCCAGGCAGGCAGTACGCGGTCTACCTCCACCACAGCAAGGGCGAGAGGGCCGCGGTCTACGAAGTGCAGCCGGGCGACTACCGCGCGGAGCTTCAGCTCGACCTGCCGGCCGGGAGATACCGCGCGGAGTGGGTGGACCCTGCCGGCGGGCAGACCGTGGCGGGCGAGACCTTCGTGCACGCCGGCGGCAAGAGGGCCGTCGCGAGTCCCGCGTACAAAGTGGACATCGCGCTCCGTGTGAAGGTCCGGTGAGCGGTGCCGTAAGCGCAGCATTTCGCAAGTCCGACTGGACTTGCGAAATGCTGCACTTCCACAGGGGCTTCGCCCCTATGGCGCTCCAAGACGCTCCTTCTCGTCGCGTCTTTCCGCTGTGACTCCTTGGAGGGCCTTCCGCGGCCCTCCAAACCTCCCGCGCCGTACAGCATTTCAGAAGTCGGCACGGACTTCTGAAATGCTGTACTAAGACGCGGTTCCGAAGAGGGACATCTACGACGAAGTGACTGGCGGCCAAATCCCCGGCGTTCGCCATGTTGCCGAACTAAAATCAGGCGAAGCTAACGTAACCCATTGCGCGGGAGTCACTTAGCGGCTGCGCCTGAAGATTCAGGCCCTCGCCCGGCGGCTTTTTCAACAGCCCATCGGCTTTTTCCGCAGGCAAAAAACCCTTGCATTCCTCACGTTCCTGTATATAATACGTCTATCACGTTTGCGTGGTTATCTTCGGTTGGCTGTTTCTGGAACGGTGAACGGCTCAATCTGAGGAGACACCCATGCATGAACTGAAGGTCGCTTTTCTCAATGTCGGCCACGGCGAATTCATCTATGCCGTAACGCCGAACGGCTCCACCCTTGTTATTGACGTTGGAACGGGCGAGCATCTCGTCCCCTCGGCTTTTCTGCGCAACGTGCCGAAGATTTCGGAACTGCAGATTTCGCACCCGCATACGGACCATTTTGACGATATCATGGCGATTTCAACGAAACCATTTCTTTCGTTTACATGCCCGGATGTGGCTGGATTTTCAGACGAAGCGATCGGGTGGAAAAAGGGGGACAAAGGGAAGATAGATACACTCCGAGAACTCCAGCAAACGAGGCCCTCGCTTCCCTTTCTCATGTGTGAGCCCAACGGGTTTATTTACAAAGTGTGGCCTCCAACTGAGGTTGACAGCGACGACCCGAACACGGCCAGCCTGGTTACGATTCTCAGTTACCAGGGCGTGACGATACTCCTGGGAGGCGATTTGCCTGCAAAAGGCTGGGAGTCTCTTCTGACGACGAAGAAGGACTTTGTCGCCGCCGCTGCCGCTACAACGATCTTCAAAGCCCCTCATCACGGGCGAGAGGACAGTTGCTGCGAAGCCCTGCTCGCCTGGATGGTGCCAAAGCTCTGCATCATTTCCGACAAGCCGCTGGACAAGGACAAGAAGAACGCCGCCGCAGCGAAATGGTACGAGGAGCGCTCTCTGGGATGCGACGTAGTCGGTTCTAAGGGGAAAAGGAAGGTGCTGACGACGAGGAACGATGGCTCCGTTTTTATTTCAGTCGGCGAACAAGGCAAGTTGAGCGTTTATCCTCACACGGAATGGAAGAACTAGCGCACGCGCGGGCTTATAGATTGCAAGGATTATAATAGTGGAGTGCTGTAAAATCCCGTTTGCCATTCGCCTCCTGCGGCGGTCAAGAGGCATGACGAGAGCGTGGATTGGCACACCCTGTTCCACGCCTTGAGTTCCACGCTATGGGAGCTGGACTTTAGAACCAGGAGGATATCATGGTAATGCCTATCGTTTAGAAGAATGTCCGGGTGGTTCCGGACACCATTATTAACCTTTTCTTGAAAGATTGTGCCATGACGACGCAACGGAGGGTTGGGTGGTTACTTGCCGTCGGGGCGCTAGCAAGCGTTCTGCTTACGGGCTGCGATAGGTCAGAGATTCCGGCGCTCCATGAGAGGGTTGCAACATTGGAGCAGGCACTTGCATCGGACCATCAGGAGATGAAGCAGGCGCTTGAAGCAGACCGTCAGGAGATGGCGCGATTGCGCAAGGACACAGAAATGGTTCAAACACAAATCTCGGCAGGGGTTTGCACGCAGAGTTTCGTTTTGATAGACAAGAAAGGCAGGACCCGCGTCAGACTGGAAGTAGGCGATGACTGGCCGGTGCTGAGATTGACGGACGAGTACGGCACGGCCAGTGCCACACTGGAAGTGGACAAGGACAGGCCAGTGCTGAAGTTTGAGGACGAGAACGGCATGGGCGATGCTACGCCGATCGCACAAAAGGACGGGCCGGGCCTTACGGAAATGCGTGACAAGGTTACTTTCATCACAGGGTCTGCCTTCAGCGTCAATATCACCGACTGTCGAGGCGGCAAAATCATCTGGAACGTGGTCACTGGGTCCGACTCGCAAGGCAAATCTGTTACACAGCAATTTCCGCACAGTTGTTCGGACATTATCAGTATCGCATTCGGTGTTCCTAAGGCCAATTTGGAAAGGAAGATTCTCAAGCTGGCATTGTCGATCGGCAATGGCGAGCTTGCCTATGACATTGCCTTTAATTCGAATCGGAAGAATGACCCCAGCATGAAGGTGGTGTCCGAAGACCCACGCCTTGGGCAAGCAATTGCGGATGTGCAAGCAGCACGGAAGACTTATGTGCCCCTCCAGACCCGAGTCTCCGACGCCGAAGCCCGTTTAGCATATCTTCAGGATGCTGGAGGGCAAACAGACGACAGAGTCCTAGTCGTGATAAGATCGCAAAGAGACGCCGCCATGATAACATACAAGAAAGCACAGGCAGCTCTGGACGCTATCTGCAAGGACATTCTGCAGAAGGCGTTTCCCGTTACCGCTCCGTAATTTGTTCATGCTGGAGTTCCGGGGACAGCCCAACAATGGGTGGCTGTCCCTAAGCCATGTTTAGCGTTCAAATCGAGAGAGTCGCCCATGAGACTTGTCGAGATTGACAAGGAGACCGAAGGCACGTTCTTCAGAGGGAATCCGTGCGAACGCCGTGGGCGAGGCCGCGCACTGACGGACGACCGCTCAGGGACGATGTTAGCGCCCTGCGCAGCATAGCCGCCGCCGACTGCTTCACCGGCCCACAACGATGATGTCCAGCGGTCCCGGTCCGCCGCCGCCACCGCGTCCGCCGCCGAAACCACCGCGCCGTCCGCCGGCGGGCGGGTTCGTTTGTTCGGCAGGAACTGTCGTGGATGCGGCTGCTGCGGCCGTGGTTGGGGCCATGCGTTCCGTGGCGATCAGAATAATCCGGTTGTTCTTGGTATCGAGCGTGCAGGTCTTGGCGCGCGGCTTGGTCTTCACGGTCTGTTCCACTTCAAAGCTCGTCGGGCTGTTTTCCTTGATGATGGTCAGCGTACCGTCGCCCTGCGAACTGAATGCTTCCATGGTGGCCGGATTGAATCCCCCGCCGTCCGTGCCGTTGCCGATGGGCAGCGTGGCCAGGATTTTTCCGTCCTCGGCGCTCAATACAACGCAGGTCGCCGGCTCATGGCACATGGCGAAGAGGATGTGGTTTTTAGCGTCAAGGCCGAGGCCGCCGGGACCGCCGCCCTTGCCGGCGAGGTCGTAATGAGCCGTTACTTTGAGCGTGTTCACGTCCACGACGGCAATTTGGTCCTTGTCTTCGAGGTCAATATACATGTGCCCCTGACCGTCGCTTTGCGCCTGCTCCGGCGCGCCGCCGAGGTCAATTGTGCCGGCCACGGCGCCCTCCTTGCCGTCAATCACCGTGACATTGGGAGCGCGGTGGCTGAAAATATAAATGCGTTCCGTCAAAGGCTCAAAGAGGATGCCGTCAGGCCCGCCTTGGACGTCAATGGTCTTGATCGTTTTGAGCGTCTTGGCGTCCCACATCGCGACGGGGCTGCTGCTGGAAAAGCCGTGGTTGGATTTGGGATCAACCGCCACGCCGCGCGCGCGGACATCGGCGATGGCGCCCACAGACTTGAGCGTGTCCTCATCAAAGACCAGCACCTGGTTGCCGCGCGCGACATAGAGGCGGCGGTTGTCGTTGTCGGCATAGACATAATCAATGCCACCGGTGCCCATGGTCTGGGTGGAGTTGACTATTTTGTAAGGTCCGGCGGCGGGTGTTGTCTGTGCGATAGCACGGGACGCCAGAATACCGCCTGCCGCCACAAGGAGAATAAACGCCAACTTGAACATGGTTTGCCTTCCGGACTTCATAACTCACTCCTTTAGACCGGGATTCCCCATTTGGCCGTCCACCAGAGGACCGCCATCTTTGAACGATAGGATTATACTCTCGAAATCGGTACGCTGTCAATCGGGATTTCCCATTTAGCTATCCCTCCTGGGGCCGCCGCTGCCGCACTTTTACTTGCTTCGATTCACGATCTCGGCGTTAACTGCGTCGAGGATGGGCGCCAGAAGCTCGATGCGCTCCTTTAATGCGCGGGAAAGTTCCCGCGGTTCATTCACCGGTTGCGGGGCGCCGGGCGGGGAGGCGGGTTCGACGGCTCGTCCTAATTGCTCCTTGAGAGCTTCGCTTTGGCGGGCGCAGTCCAGGATCGCGTGCTCTATCTTGCCGGCGAGGTCTATCAGCTCGTCAGTCTTCGAATCGCGGAGGAGTGCCGGCAATTGCTGGTTCTTCGCGTCCGCGAGCATCTCGTTTCTCCAGCGGGCGACGGTGAGGGAGGATTCCTCGGCAACGAGGAGTTTGCGCAGGTCCGGTTTCATGAGGGAAATCTCATGGGCCTCGGCCCTCTCGACGTCGCGGGAGACGCGGATTTTGTAAATGTATGCCAAAGGGGTTTTTTCGCTTTTCTGTTCTTTGGAAAAGGTCCAGGCGCACCCGTTCTGGCGGAGGAAGGCGTCGAGGGCGGCTTTGAAGGTGGTGAAGGGGAGATTGCAGGTGACCTTTCCGACGGCATCCTTGTCCATACTCAGTTCGACGGCTGAGAAATAAAGCGCTCCGCTTTTCAGGATTCCCGGATCGAGCTGCGCCTTGTTGATCTGGGCAACGAGGTCGGCGAGGACCTCGCGGAGCGGCGCGTCACGGACGTTGATGCTGAAGGGGACGTCAAAGGGGTCGTTCCTTGCGCCGAGCTGCCGGACCAGGCGGTCCGGGGCGGCGTCGGCGGCGGCCTGTGGGGCAGGCGGCGTTTCCTTCAGGAGGACGGAGGTATCCAGGGGAAGGCACATTTGACCGAAGCTGACTTGGCCATGAGTGTCTTCCGCTCTCTTCCAGAGATTACCGGCCAGTTCGCCGGGCAATACAATGCAAGGTCCCGCCGGCGGGACAAAGGTGATCAGGATCCATTTGGTATCGGTGACAATGGTGACTTGCGGCGGCGGAGAGACCAGTTTATAGCCCTCTTTTTCCACCGTGATTGTGTGAACGCCGCGCGGAAGGTCTCTTACGGGTATATTGACAGGCGTGACCGCTCCGTTCCATTTGCCGTCCACGAGGACTTTGGCGCCCTGCGGTATGGAATCTACTCCGACAGTGGTGCAGCCTGCAGATAAGAAAAGCGCGAGGGCCGCCAGCAGAGCAGTCCATGTCCGCATCGCCGGTTCTCCCTGAATACTCATGGTTTCGGATTGTCCTTGAGGCTACGCTGG
>Ga0181536_10001078_pt1 | contig 32544 bp, 18 predicted proteins | sample PEATcosm2014_Bin_41_FD_121105 | JGI IMG/M metagenome (GOLD analysis project Ga0181536, IMG submission 121105) | Peatland microbial communities from MTU Mesocosm Facility, Houghton, MI, USA - PEATcosm2014_Bin17_60_metaG | ecosystem: Environmental > Terrestrial > Soil > Wetlands > Peat | place...
CAAGCCATCGCGGCAGCGGGCTGCGGTTGACTCGCCGGCGTAGCGCGCCCGGCCACATCGAACCGACGAAATTCCGCCGGGGCGCGGTTTTTGCCGCTACGCAAGCTGACCGAAGCAACACAAGAGGTCCTTTGTGGCCTTCGTTATCAATCGGTAAGAAAGACGCAGGACATGCCTCAAGTAAACAACCCATGCATGAAAGCCGCCGCCAAACACTCGATTGCGAACTCGCTTCACAATGGGAGGCGGAAACGTTCCGTTGCAATGCGGGCAACGACTGTTCAGCCCCACATATGTCACGATTGTCTTTCGGCACCCGGATTTCGTGAACGCCAAATCCAGCAGGCGGTGCTCGGAAGTCTTGTTTTGTTGCAGAAGCACCGTAGGCTTTTCGAGGTGCCTCTGGCACTTTCGCTTTCTCGGTACGTGTATTATCCGTCCCTTTATCACGGGTAGTTTGCGAATATTAGGAGGCCGCTTTATCACCCGTTTTAACGGAAGAACAGGAAAAACAGGATCAGTTTTTGTAAAGGCCGCGCTCAGGGCGATGCGAGCTTTCCCATAGTCGGAATAAGCGGACCTGAGAACGTTCTTTAGGGTTTTATGGATTTCGGCTGCTCGTTCTGTAAGTGGCATCTTGGGTGCATCAGCGAAATTCACATCGGCACGAGACTGCGAGTGCGTGATTACGCCCAACAATTCCACGACCAAAACCTCTAACGCAGCACAATCATCCCGATTGTACGCGATCAATGAATCCTTTAGCATGCCAGCTTGAGTGTCTTCCCACTCGTATCGCCATGCTATGGCGTTTAGACCAGAAGCATCGCCTGATTGCCATGTGGCGCCGAGAAGGGAAGCGATTTCTTTCAAACGGTTCGAATGCACCGGAAAGTAGATGCGTGCGTAGATCACTGACAGGACGTTCACGCAGCGGGCAATCGCGGCCGCGACGGCAGAGCCTTCACGTAACTTACCGTAACGCTCACCCATTCTCTTGAGGAAAATCCTTTCGTAATTTCCATAACAGATCAGGACTGGATTCTTGACCGCGTTAAGGATGTCAAGAAAGCGACGCCAGATCGTCTCTTCGTCATTCGGGCCATCGGCCCACAGGCTGTGATGAGAAATGGACTCGCCGCTATTGATCCTGACACCAATCAGATAATAGAAATCGCGGTCGGGGAGTACCACGTTGGAAAATACCATGATCCCGGCGGAAGTGGATGGCTGCTCAGATCTCAGCGAGGCACGAAGTCGGGCTGTTGAGCTCCTCACCCTGTTCGGTCTTAAAGAGCATCTGCACTTTCTCCCAAGCGAGCTTTCGGGGGGGCTTGCCCGGCGCGTGGCGTTTGCCAGATCCTTGCTCCTAAACCGGTCTTGTTATCTCTTCGATGAACCATTGCGCCACTATAGCGATCAGGGCGCTAAAGAGGGTTGACGGGCAACCAGAGCGTGCTGTCGCCTCATTTTCAGGACAACCATTCACCTTCGAAACTCGACACATGACATCAGGCTATCTACTTGGACAGCTCAAGGCCAAGCCACTCCTGAATGATGCGCAAGCAACAGTTAGTTACGAACATTTCGCTCGAAATATCCAGCCGCTTGTCAGGGAATTGATTGACGTTGATTCCTCACTTCAACTGCGTTACGCACGCAATGATTTTAGCCCAGGCCCATCGCGAGTCCTTTTTTTGAGCGACCGGTTCCAGCCGCGCGAATGCGACGTGTTCATTGGGGACGAGCAGTTCAAGAGGGAGATGACTCAGCTTTTGGGAGGCGCAGGGCGGCGCGTAATGGAATCTTACCGCCTTGTTCTTGCGAACGGCGAGCCGGTGACAGAATGGATTCATTGGTTCGCCTTTCTTCAAAACGATCCGAATTGTGCGCTGGTGGCCTACCGGTTGAATCGCCCGGCCGAGTCTCGTTGGAAAGATGACGTGAAGGCGAGCATGGCTCCGCCGGAGGTCTGTTCTGCCTTCAAATGCGGTTATTTCGACATTCGGACTTTATACTCGTCTTTTCTCGATGGCATGCACCGTTACACGGACACGATACTTATTTGCCGCCGTGGCGATTCAGAAATGATCACATTGCTTGAGCGCGTTGGATTCTATGATTCCGCTTGCGTGATAATCGGCGGTGGTATGATCAAGGCGTTTGACCTCTGGTCGCCGGCGATGTTCCATTCTTTGGCTCTGCGTAAGCCATCCTTGCCGACGGGATTGATCCGAACAGCCCAATTGGGAGACATGGTTGGCGCTCTTGGCGCCGCAGCCGTTTGCTGGGAAAAACTTCGCACATTTGCCGAAGATGCGACGGACGAGGGGAATGCGGAAATGGCTGAGGTGCCGGCCAGGCCAAGGAATCAGCGACGTTCCGAATGAATGCTAATGTAGTCATACTTGCAGAACGTCCCTTGGGGATCGCTATCTTGCGTGTACTTAGTCTCTTTGCCGTCAGCGGAGTCTGTTTTCCTCGATTGATGATCCAAGACTTGGCCGGAAACAGCGACTCTTGGAACTGGCCCATCTCTGCCGAATCTGTCAAGGATGTGCTCTATGGCTGCAAGTTAGGGACCAATGATGAAGCCGAGTCATCGAGTGACACGAACACGGATAAACAAAGGAAAGGCCAGTTTCAGAAGACACTTCCCCAGCAGGCCCAAGATGCAATCGCCCGGGCTGTGAAGCAGGCCTTAAAAAAGATCAACGATTGTCACCCTGAGCTGCATGAGCATTTGCGTTACCAGCAGGGAATTCGCATTGGAACAAGAAGTTGCGTTTACTCTCCCAAGAAAGAATCTGAGTGGATTTTGGAGAATGAATAGGAGGATGTTCATGTTCCGTCGAAGGTCTCCTCTTCATTCTCCGTTCTTGTATTTTGCGCACGCAGTGCTTCGTCACGCGCTCTTCGTGACATATCCCTTTTTCAACTTATCGGCAATTAGCTGGTGCGCCTCAAGCTTTGCCCTCACCTCATCGGTAAATGTCTTTGTCTGCGACTGGCCTGGCGTTCCGATGCGGCCGAACCGGACAGTGAATGCATTACCGGACAGTGAAATCTCCCAAAATTTCCGCGATGAGCCTTTTATGAATTCGAAGTAACGGACTGCGCCAGAGGTCGAAGCCAAAGCTGGAATAGGCGGCAGCAGAACAGTTCGAGGGGATTGAATCGGCAAAGGCGGAACTGGTCCTGTCGCTCCTGGCGCTTCAGAAGGCAGCGGTTCAACAGGTTCTTCGTCGTGGGCGTCGGATTCCTCCAGCGCTTCCTGCCCTTGCAATAACTTCTCGATCCGGCTCAAAACATCATCGGGGTTATGATACCAGTCTTTCGTCAGCACCAGAGCAAAGCGCCAGCCAAAAGCGCGGAGAATGGACGGCTGCATCAGGTAACGATCCAACAGGTTTGGGTTCGCGTAATGGCCGTCGGTGTCCACCAGAATCCCAAGTTGGTACAAACTATCGGAATTGCCACAAACTGCAAGGTCGCAGCGGAACTTGGATTGCCCCACATTCAGATCCACCGAGTAGCCTCGTGACCGCAACGCCGCCGCCAATCGCTCCACCACCACATCTCCCTTGCTCAACGGAGCCAGCGCTTTCCGGTTAAGCGGATTGAAGTTTTCCAATACGCGCCGGGCCGTGGCCGCATCCCCCTTCGACACGGCTTCGGCGTATTGCAGGAAATTCTTCAGGCTGTTCGCGCCGTCGTTGTAGTCGTTGGTGATGTCGTGGTGGCGGATGGAACTGACCAGCGCCATGTGATGTTTGGCGCGGGAGAAAATGACGTTCAACCGTTTCTCGCCGCCGCGCTGGTTGATAGGACCGAAATTCATCAGCATCCTCCCGCCGGCGTCGGGACCGTAGCAGACGCTCATGATAATAATGTCCCTTTCGTCACCCTGCACGTTTTCGAGGTTCTTGACGAAAAGACCACAAAATACGCCATTCTCCTCGCGCACATGCTCGGATTCCAGACGCGCGCCGAAGCCACTGTCCTCGTCGGCCAGCCGGCTCAGGGCACCTTCGATTTCGGACTGTTGTGCTTCAGAAAATGCCACGATGCCGATGCTGCGTTTGGCCTCCCGGCTCAACAGGCCGCGGACGATTTGGGCAATGTAAGCCGCTTCATTCGGATTGTTGCGATCCTCGTAAACACCATTCTCCATGAAATGAAAGCTGATGCTGCGCGCGAGCAGCGCTTCGGCATTGGCCGCTCCCTGGTCCGCAGCCGTGACCCGAATTTCCAATTGGTTGTCCACCGCCCGCTGACGATCCGGGATGGTGAACAAGTTGCCACTGTAAAACGCCGCGTTGGAAAAACTGATCAGTGATTCGTAGCGGCTGCGGTAATGCCAGGCGAGCAGCGTGGACGGAAGGTTCTGGGCGGACTGGGTGAGAAAACTGTCCGAATCAAGGTCCACCTCGACATGTTCTCCTGCCTCTTCGACCACCACGCTTTCGTCCTCGCCACGGCTTGCGGTGAAAAAGGCGGTCGGCGGCAATTGCATCTCATCGCCCACCACGATGACTTGGTGTGAGCGATAGATGGCGGGAATGGCTTCCTCGAGTGGAATCTGGCTGGCTTCGTCAAATATGACGACGTCGAACAAATTCGGATCAAGCGGCAGCGTGTCTGAAACACTGAGTGGGCTCATCAGCCAGATTGGTTTTAAATCCTGAATGACCTGTCCTGTGTCGCCCGCGGCCAGGTCGCGAATGGATTTGTAGCGCATCGTCTTGCTGAACTCGTGTTCGAGATCACGCCGGCCCGCGGCATAGGACTTCTTGAATGCCTTTTGCTTCGGCTGCAATTGCGACACCGGCAGGGAGGAGAGGTTGACATGCTCAAGGAACTTCTGGCATACCGCGGCGCGGATGCAGCGGGCGTTGAGGCCAAGCCAATCGCGGTGATGTTTCTCAAGCTGATCCATCTTGCGCGCGAGGATCCGTCCTTCGAAACGGTTGATCGCGCGGTCCTGCCGGTAAACTTGATTCAAGCTTTTGTGGCCGATGGAGGATTCAAATTCATTGAGCGGCAGATCGGCGCGGCGCAGCGCATGGCTGAAGGGTTCGGGCAACTCAATGAGTTCACCCAAAACTGCCGCCAACTCGGCCAGCGCGCCCGTTTGCCCGCGCAATTTCGATAGAACTTGCGTGAGTCCGGGAAGGTCAAACTGCTCAGGCTCTGCCAGGAACGAGTGAAGAGTCGCGTCCAGTTCAGTGAACCGTTCGTGAATGTCTGCGAGACTTTCGAGGAGGGCACCTGCTTCATGAGGGGCAGCAACGCCGCCAGAACGTCGTCCGTTTCGAAGCCGCCTTTTGCCTCACCGGCTTCGAGGAATTTCAGGAACGGGGATTCGATCGCCTTACTCACCGTTGGCCTCCGCTTTGGCCAGCATTTCTGCCGCCTGTTCCTTAATCCGCCGCACTTCGCGGACTTTCAGGTTGAGTTCCTTCACCGCCAGCTTCTCAAATTGGGCGTCCATTTCCAGTTGGCGGCTCAACTCCAGAGCCGCCGCCAGCGGCATGTCATCAAGTTCAGGGTCAACTTTGGTGAAATCGAGCAGCACGTAACAAATGTATTCGCGCAGCCGGGTGTCGCTGGATTTCAACTCTTCGGGAATGGACGGGGCGCCGCCATTGACCGGCCTGAAATCAGCAAAGAACAGTTTCGCGTGGCCGAGTGTGGCACATGTCTGGAACCACTTTGGGCGCAGCAAACATTCCAACAGACGCCGCGTGGCTGCGGTCAACCGCTTTTGCCCGACCAAATCTAGTCCCTCAAGCGCGGTTGCGCCCTCAATCATGCCGCTGATTTGCTCCGCGGCGTTCTCCCGCTGTTCCTGCCAAAGTGACAGGGCGCGCGCACGAATGAAGGCTTCGGGATGCGACAAGCCCTCGGTGGCAACATTGCCATTGGCAAAAATCTCCTCTGCCTGCTTCAAATAGCTCGCGGCGCTGACCTGGGAAAGGCCGGTCTGGATTTTCACCAGTCCCGCAACGACTGGAGCGGGATCGCCCGTTACGCACAAAGAGCCGCGGTCCGCGAAGATTTCCGTGTAGAGTTGATACCGGCGCGCCGTCTGCTCGTGGCTGGTGGACGCCCGCGGGTCGTTGGCCACGGCATGGATCAAGCGGTCGGCGATGTGGAATTCTCCCGCGTCCTGTTCCAAAAGATGATAGTGCGCCAATTCGTGGCCGATTACGGATTTCAACTCCTCTGCGTTCAAAAGCGTCAACATCGGGCCGGAGAACACGATGTGTCCTTGTCCCGGGATAAAGAAGAGTGCTGCGTTGAGTTGCAGGCTGTTTTGCGCCTGATATAGCGTGACCGGGATGTCGAGTTGCAGCCGGGCCTTGGCCGCGTCCAGGCCCTGGTGCAGCTCCGGGTGCCCGTCCAAATCGAGGCGGTAGGTGGATTTGAGCAATTCGAGACGTAGGTTCTCGGTGTAATCCACCTTCGCCTTTGCTGATGCGAACCAGTTCCACAATTCGCGCTCCTCCGATTTGATGTAATCCCTCAATTCGACATGATAGGGCAATGGCTCCAAAATGCTGCTTGTCACCAAGTCTACGCGATCCTCATTTGTTGGGTGTCTCTCCCATCGGATCTCGCACTTGCTATCCTGTGGTGGCGTTTCCGGTTTCATACATCTTTTGGATGATCTATTCGTCGGCGATGATGCAGACGGGTTTATCGTTTTGAATAGCCCAATTGAAGAAAGTTTTCCATGACGCGCCGTGGAGTTTGATAACGATTTGGTCCGGGCTGGTTTCGCCGCTCAGGCGGGACAGATCCGCCAGTGCGTGGTTTTGGTTTTGAAAGGACACCTGGTCCGGTTCGACTGCCAGCGTGATGGTGGCCAGGTTGCGGCCGGCCCCGGGGCGTTTGCCTGGGGATTCCTGGACTGGAGGCGTGGTTTCCGCAGCCCCTGTTGTCGGGCTGCTTTGTGCCAGGTAAAGGGCAACGCCGGCGATCACCACGATGATCTCCAGGGAGAAGCGGATGCACCAGTTGAGTTTAGGGTTTTCCATGCTATGGCTCATGTGCGGCTTATGGTTGTACGGTTTTAGGCGTTTTGTGAAGCAATCTCAGCGATCACTTCTTGCGGCTGGCCAGCTGCGGGTTCGGGGCGAGCGGGGCTGTCCGGAGCGGGAATGGTGGAAGGCTCCTGTTGCAGCGCCAAATCAGGCGCCAGTTCTTCGGTGGTGCCGCCTGAAATTGATTCTTGCGGCTCGGAGGCCATGGTCTGGGGGCAGGCTGGCTTGTCTTGGGCGCAAGAGATGGGGTGGCTTTGTTCCGCAAGCGGACCAAACTGCCAGCCGATCAGCTGGCATGCCAGCCAGAGGCCGATGCCGGTTTCCAGCGGGTTGAAGGCACTCATGGCCGATTGCAGGGCAAGCCCGGAGCCTTGCGCCAGCAGTTTGAGGTTTTGGAGCGTGCCCAGGAGTCCCAGCGCATAACTGCACACCTCAATAAGTGCGATGGCTTGGCGATCCACCAGGTTAAGCGTGTCCCGACACCGTTTAACCGCCAGAGACCCCAGGATGATGATCATGGGGATAAAGCCATAGAGGGTCCAGCCGTCGAACCGGTAGGCTCGGTCCCACAGATTGAAGAGGCAGTTGCCGGCGGCGACGATAAGGAAGCCCAGGTCCAAGACCCAAAAGACCAGGCCGATTGCCAGGGTGACCCCGAAAGCTGCCATGACATGGAACAAGCTTTCCGTTGTCATTCGATTTTTCAAGTGATGCCAAATAGTTCTCATATGGATTCTTTTGTCAGGCGGTTTTCACATTCCTTTGATAGTTTGGTTCATGGTTTGAGTCCCTCGGTCCCGATGCACAACGCTCTGGAGAGTCAGGGTTAAATAGCCGGCAGTGGTTTCCTCAGCGCGCAGGTTGGCTTTGGTGTAAGCCGTGATCGGCTCGGGCAGAAGCGATTCCAAGGCGCCGGCCAGACTTTTCTCCCAGGCCAGGGGCATCACCAAATAGACCCGGTCGGAGGCTGAGGCGTTGTAGCCCAGGGCAATCACCGATTGAGGCGAACCGATGGCCCACATCCGTTGCAGGGAGTATTCCGACCAGAGCACGTTAGCCGTTGCCACCGGGGTGCGGGTTCCAGGTCCCAGCAAATAGAGCTGCTGACCGGCCTCCGCCAGGACCAACCCACCCCGGTCGGCCATAATGCGGACCAGCCGGGTTTCGTCGGGGTGAGAGATTTGCATGATGAAGCGCCCCTGCTCAACCGCTTCTGCGGCCTCGACCGAGGGAACCGGCAGGTCCCGGCGCACCTCCACACGCATTGCCGAGTTCGGCGGAGCGGGTGGGACCGCATTTGTCGGCGGCGGGATTGGCGGGGGCGGTGGCACCGGGGTGGGAAGTGGCGTCAAGCACCATAACAGCCATGCTGCCGCCACTATCCCCACCGCTGACCACCCTGCCTTGGCACTGCCTATTGAACTGGAAATGAGGCGGTTCATTTGTTGTTCTTGAGGGCTTCTTCGACTTTGGTGATGACCTCGGTGTAGAGGTCGGCCACCTCCTGCGGACGAGCCTCCGGAGTGTTCGTGGTCGCGGGATTGGCCGGTTGGGGCAGGCGCGGAGCCAGGGCATTGGTTGAAGCCTGCCGGCCAGCAGCCATTTCCGCACTGGCGTCCTGCGCTGGTTTGTGGTGTTTGGCCACGGCTGCGACCAGAACAAGGCTCGCGATGACAGTTCCGATAAGAATAACCTTTTTCATAGTTTCTCGTTTTGTTGATTTGTTTTTGATGACGGTTTATTTGGGCAAAGCAGCATCCCAATCTGCGGACAGAGCGGGGGCGTCAGGAAAACGGTAGAAGTGCAGGAGAAACCGGGCACGGCCCGGCACTTCTGCCTGGAGCGGCAGGGCCTGAGCGGCGGTCAGCCGGTTGAAGGATTTCTCGAAATCTCCAGCCATGAGATAAGCCCAGGCGCTGGAGACGAGGTTTTCATACTCCCACTGTTTGGTGGCCGTGCCCCCAAAGGAGACCTTGAGAGCTGCGGCCTCAAACTGTTTGGCGGCGTCGGCAAACTCCCGGTGCAGCACCAGATTACGGGCATAGGCGTTGGCACCCATGAAGTCACCTTCGACCGGGAAATTGGTCGACCAGGTTGGCGGCCCGAAGAAGCTGGCCAAATCACTGCGGGTGGGTTTGGCAAAGGCGAAGCTTTTGCCTCCAAGCTGTTGCTGCCAAAAGTCAAGCTTGGCTGCCTGGAGCCGGACTTCGAGAATGCGGCCGGGCAGTTCCTGCTTGTGCCGGAGAGGCACCCCCACCAGCACCATCGCCGGCGGCTGTTCCAGCAAACCGTTCTGGTGGAACCACTGCAACTGATATTCCATGGTGCGCAGTTCCAGAATGCGCTCGGCGTCCACGTTCCAGCAGAGGCTGTTGGTCTGAGAGAACGCGTGGAGCATCTCGTTTTGCGCCCGCGTATAATCGAGCAGCCGTTGCTGGGCAACCACCTTGGCTGAAAAGGCGTTGCCTTCGGTATTCTGGGCAAGAGCCCAGTCAGATGTAACCACCAGCACCACTGCCAGGGTTAGGGTTTTGAACATTTTCATAATGCGTTTCCTTTCAAATGGATTGAGGATTTACTGCTGCAACAAGGCTGTAGTTGCGGCGACCCGGCGCGAATTGGAATCCGCAGCAACGGAGCCGTTGCCCGTTTCCCGCGGGGCTGAGAACTTGATCAGGGTCTTTGAATAATTCCCAACGTCTTTCGCGTTGACGGAAACGGCCGAACCGCCATTACGAGCCAGTCCCAACTGGCCCTGCATGGCCTTAATTTGGATCCACGTCAGCACCCGGCGGTCCACCACTGTGCTTTGGGCCACCTTAAACTCCTCGCTGACCACCTGATGCCACAACTCCTTCAGATTGCCCTGGAATTTCGACAAACTGTCGTTCGACAGCCCTTCGACATCCGACACTGCGGATTTCGCCATCAACAGGTCATCGGCCAACTCTTGTGGCACCGACTCTCCATCCATCAACCCGGCCAGGGATGAGTCTGCTTGCCGGTTCTGAGCCGCCATCCGAGGGAAGTCGATCGCGGGCAGCTTATCCGGGCTCAACCCATCAACTGAACCCTGAATCTCGGCCAGCCGGCTCTTGACGTCAGAGATGATCCGCCCCTTAAACTGGGCGAACTTGTCGGCCTCGATCATGGCGTTGGCCAGGCTGCCCAAGGCCAGGGCATAGTGCCGGTTGCGCTCCTGAAAGCTCAGGGCGGCGTTGGTGGACTGGGTGAAGTGACTGTCCGCTTCACTCTGCTGCTGCTGGACCTTGTTGGCAACTTCACCGGCAGCGGCGGGGATTTTACCCAACTCGCTCACCACCACCTTCATTTTTTCGGATATTTCGGCCGTGGTCAGATTGGCCTCTGCCCCCGCCGCGCCGGGCACCACGCCCAGGAAGGCAAGAAGCGCGGCCACCAAGGCCCCGCCGAACCAACCCGCTCCGGCTTGCGCCAGAACGGTTTTCAACTTTTTCATCGTATTCATAACTTTGTCGCTGTCCTTTCTTTGTTCCTAACTTGCCCACCCTTGGCGGTGGAGGAACTTCCTACCCCAAGAGATCTTCGGGTATTGACCCGAAGAGGGCTTCTATTCAGCTTGGGCTGCAATTTCCCTGCCCAAGCCCCTCAACAGTAATGGTGCGAGATCGTCTGTCGCAGGATGCGACAGGACGGATAGCAGAGCACATCTTGTCGAGCGTGGTCATCGATGTGCGTATCGTTTTCCTTTTTGTGATTGGTGGTGTTGAGCATCCGTAAAACGGTGGGGGATGGTTCACCCGTTCGCCACCATGGCGGGACGGAAAACGTTGGTCAGGCCATCGATTTAGCCGCGTGCGTTGGCGATAACGTGAGTTTTCCAGACCCTGTAATCGCAAAAGTCGTGAAGGTGCTTGTGGGTCCAAAGTCGTGCGCGGCATCCTTCTTGACGCCCCGCAGGAGTTTGCCGCCTGGCAGCAATCCGCCCGCTTGCTGATCGCGTGATGAGGCAGCGCCTGTGCCAGCAAGGAAGACGGGAGCGGCGGGGAGCCGCCGACCCGGGCCCGGCGTCGCCGGCCTTCTACAATATATTGGACTATCTCAACTCGCGCCGGGGTCTGATGGCGATCAGCCGCAGCGCGCACAGCTTCCGCAACGGCCGGAGGAATCGGGAAAGGAATGATGTTCTCCGGCGGCCACAGCAGCGACCAAGCCGGCTTCCCCGATGGCAGCCAGGCCCTCTTGGGCCCGTCGCCAGCCAGCCAGTGCGGCGGCGCGCCGCCGTACACCTCCGCAGGGTGGCCCCGCCGCTGGTGTGCCCGATCTCCCAGGCGATCTGAGAGTCCATCACCCTGTGCGACCTCCTCACGGTCACATAGTATGCCCGCCCGCCGTGCGACGTGATTTTCCTGGGGAGCTTCGGACGGATGCGCGCCAGGGCATGGGCCATGGCGCTCTTGTCCACCACAGCGCCCGGCTCCCGTGGGCTAGGGAAGAACCAGGGAGACTCCGGGTGGTGCTCGCGCTTCCAGCGAAACAATGCGTCAAGTATTTGTTTTAGCCCGTCGCGGATGGCACCGAGCCTCCGCACTGACAGCAACCCCCGTCACGGCTTCCAAGCACCGGCATCGGGAGCGACCAGCCGCCCGGCAACGCTTGGAATGAGAACAGGGACATCGCACCAGTGACGACGAACCGGGCGACAACGACCGGAAGCGCGGCAACGCCCTGGAAGGCGAGCATCAGGGCAACGACACCGGCCTCGACCACCAACCACGCGTAGCACCAAGCCGGCTTAATCCCTGCATCCAGGACTTCGAGGTTGGCGTGAATTGCGCCACCGCCGCCGCCATCATGGCACTTGCAGGAAAAACTTCAGCGCAAGGGCATCATGTCGCTGCCGTAGCGAGGACTTTTCGGCCGCGCCGGAGCAGCAGCAACCGACGCTGGCTGGCGCACGAAACAGTTCAACAACCTGTTATGCTATTTCGGTAAAAATCGGCAGAAGCGCCTTAAATGCCTGATTTTTGTGGGTCGTTTGCTGTTTTTCGCCTGCTGATTCAAATGGGCAAACCGGCCTCAAATTCCATGGAAAAGTGTACTGTAAAGTACTGCACGTTGTGGAAGGCCAAGGAGCAGATTGTGCCCTGTTTCCGGGGCGATAGCGGGGCTTGAACGGAGCCTAAAGCGTATTTTTGGCATGCGTGCGTCCGTCGCTCATCGCGGTGGCACCCGTCCGAGTTTACGATTACGCCCAATGGCTTAGCGATTAGTTTACGAAAAGTGGCAGACATCGATTCGACTCCTCCCTGGTCGGTGGTTTACGATTAGGCGCAGCGCCTTTACGATTCCCTAGTGAATCTTCGGACGCTTTGGATCGGTAGCGTGTTGAACGACCGCCTCCGATCTTCCCCGCCAAACCGAGTGCCACCAGTTTGCCGAAATCAGAAGCCGTGACAGGGGGTGTGACGCCGAACTCCGCCTCGCAGGTGCGGCTGGTAAGCTCATGTCCGTGAGGCAGCCGTTGCAGCATTTTCCGCTGCCGTTCGGTCATCTGCGCCTCGATGGCTGGTGTCACCGTAAGCCGGGCATCCGGGACACGGATACAATCCAGATTCTCGCCCGGTCCGGGGAACGTGACTGGGAAATAACCGGTGTTCGTGCCAATGAGCGGTTGACCCAGACCGTGGTTGGGCATCTGGTCGCGCATCCGGCGGAACCCGCTGCCTCGTTCCTCAATGCGGTGGAAATAGGAAAGACACTGGGCCAGCACCGGTTTGCGGGAGCAGGGCCGGTTTTTGCCCCGGCGCAAATTGGCGAGAGTGATGGGCGACGGCGGCAGGCCGGGACTGGAGATAACCACGCGGTCAGCGAAGTCCTCGATGATGATTTTCCGCCCAGCGTCCTCGTACTGACGATGGGCCACAGCGTTGGCCAGGGTTTGCCTTGCATAACCGTGCCGGCCCTCTTTGAACACCCCTCCTTGCTGGTTGGCCGCTCCGCTCCCGACCTCCTGGTTCACGAACTGGCGAGGGAATTGAGAGGAAAAATCTAGAGATATAGGCCACTGCAAGCGAACAGCCAAAGGCCTGTTTTCTGCCTTCGATGAGTCCTTTCCCTCCGGGGCTTAGATCGTCGAGAAACCTCACTCTGGACGGGTCCAAACCCGTCGGAAAAGATGAAAAAGAGGAAATTGTTTGCCTTTTCTGTGCTACTCTTTCGCATTGAAGGGTGAATGATTGAATTGACCATGCCTCAGCCATCTGAACGCGACGTTGAAGTTTTCAACGCGGCGCTGGAATTGCCGGCCGCGGAGCGCGCCGCTTACCTGGATCGGGTCTGCGTCGGCGACGCCGCGCTGCGCCTGCGGGTCGAAGAACTCCTTGAGGCCAACGAGGCAGCGGGCGGCTTCCTGGAAGGTACGGTCGCAGTACCGCCCGGACCGGGAGGAACCGTCCCCCTCGCGGGGATCACGACCGAGAAACCCGGCGACCGGATTGGCCCGTACAAACTCCTGCAACAAATCGGCGAAGGCGGCTGCGGGGTCGTTTACATGGCCGAGCAGGAGGAACCTGTTCGCCGGCGGGTCGCGCTCAAAGTCATCAAACTGGGAATGGACACCAAGGCGGTCGTCGCACGCTTCGAGGCGGAGCGGCAGGCGCTGGCGTTGATGGACCATCCGAACATTGCCAGGGTCCTGGACGCGGGCGCGACGGTCACGGGCCGGCCGTATTTTGTCATGGAACTGGTGCGCGGCATCAAAATCACCGATTACTGCGACCAGAACAATCTCTCCACCCATGAGCGGCTTGATCTTTTCATGCAAGTTTGCCGGGCCATTCAGCACGCGCATCAAAAGGGCATCATTCACCGGGACATCAAGCCCTCGAACATCCTGGTTACGATGAACGACGGCGTGCCTGTGCCAAAGGTGATTGACTTTGGCATCGCCAAGGCGACGGAAGGCAAATTGACCGACAAAACGCTCTTCACCGCTTTCGAGCAATTCATCGGCACGCCCGCTTACATGAGTCCGGAGCAGGCGGAGATGAGCGCGCTGGATATTGACACGCGCAGCGACATTTACAGCCTGGGCGTGTTGCTCTACGAATTGCTGACCGGCCAAACGCCTTTTGATACCAAAAAGCTGCTGCAAGCGGGCTTGGATGAAATCCGCCGCACGATTCGGGAGCAGGAGCCGGCGCGTCCCTCGACGTGTCTGAGCACGATGCTGGGCGCGGACCTGACGGCTATCGCCAAACAGCGTCATGCCGAGCCGCCCGGTCTGATTCATTTGGTGCGGGGCGACCTGGACTGGATCGTGATGAAGGCGCTGGAAAAAGACCGCACGCGCCGTTACGCGACCGCCAATGGTTTGGCGGTGGATATCGAGCGCCATTTGAGCAACGAGCCGGTGGTGGCCCGTCCGCCGAGTAATTTCTACAGATTCCAGAAAATGGTCCGGCGCCACAAAATCGCCTTCATTGCCGCCAGTGCCGTCACCGCGACGCTCATCATCGGCTTGGGCGCGTCCACCTGGATGTTCGTTCAGGAGAAGAAAGCCCATCAACAGACCCTGGAGGCCGAGCAGGAGCAGAGCCGCTTGCGGACGACGGCGCAAAACGCGCAGGCCAAGGAAGCGCAGATGCGACAACTGGCCGAGGCGCGGGAAATTGCCACCCGCCGGAACGCCTACACCTCGGATCTGATCGCGGCTAATCTCGACTTGGAAGATGGAAACTTCGGCCACGCTCGCGCATTGCTGGCCCGGCATCAACCGGAAGCCAACCAGGAAGACTTGCGCGGCTTCGAATGGCGTTACCTCTGGGGCAAGAGCCGGGGCGAACAATTTAAAACACTGGCCGGCCACTCGAATTACGTGAATTGCGTTGCCTACTCGCCGGATGGCGCGATGCTGGCCTCCGGCAGCTCGGATCACACGGTGAAACTCTGGAATGCCAACACGGGCGAACTCCTGGCCACTTGCGCGGGCCATTCCAACGCGGTCAGGTCAGTGGCTTTTTCGCCGGATGGAAAATTATTGGCCAGCGGGGGTGAGGACCGGGTGGTTCAGTTGTGGGACGCGCGGACGTTTGAGGTCGTTCGCACCTTTACAAATCACTCGCCATACCTGGCATTCTCAGACCGCTATTTGGCGCTGGCGACCCGTGGTGACATTTGGGGTTACGATGGCGGTGTCGTTCAAATCTGGAACTACACGAACGGTCAAATGGTGGCGGAATTGCCGGAGTCTGGCAACCGGGCAGCCTTTTCTCCTGATGGGAAGATTCTTGCGACCGCCAATTCCCGGGGAGTGGTCAAACTATGGAACCTCGACGATCTCAAGCCATTCAAGTCCTATCACTCCCAAGAGGTCCTTTCCTTGGCATTTTCGGGCGATGGACTCACCCTGGCTTGGGGTACCGGTTCTGGAAATATAGGGCTTTGGGAGTTAAATCAGGATCGGCCAACTTTCCTCCACAAAGGCAACTTCAGAGTTTATGCCGTCGCCTTCTCGCCAGACGGGCGACATTTGTCCTCGGCGCACCAGAGCCACGACATCACTCTATGGGACATCCAAAGCGGTCAGATAATACGGAGCCTGCTTGGACATGGTAATGAGGTCTGGGCCGTGGCGTTTTCACCGGATGGCAAATCGCTGGCCTCCGGCAGTTGGGATGATACGGTCATGCTTTGGAATCCTTTCATCGCAAACGAACAAAAAGTCATCTCCAACATCACGCTGCCTCGCTGGGATAGAGTTGGACTGCCGGTCTTTTCGCCGGATGGAAAACTCTTTGCGGCCGCCACCGTGAACGGCCGCGTTCGGCTTTGGGACGTTACCACCGGACAAGCCAATAGAGGGACAAACATGGATGGCCTCCCGGTTGCCTTTTCGGCCGATGGCAGGAGTCTGTTCACGCGGGACGGATCGTTCAAACTGCTGCGAAGGTGGGATGTAGCAACGCAATCCCTGCTCGAGTCCAACTCGGTTATGACTCCAAATGACGGGAACAACGACTCCGCATTGTCGCCCGATGGCAAACTGGTTGCCACCTCCCACAACGGCAAAATTGTATTGAACGACATCATCACCGGTCAATTGGTGTGCGCGCTTCCACAAACTTCGATGGCCCGATGTCTCAGCTTTTCGCCGGACAGCGCCAAGCTTCTGGCAGGGAATTGGGACGGAGCGGCCAGACTTTGGGATGTGAAGAAGCGCCAAATTGTTTGGACTTCGCCCGGTTTCAGAGACGTCGTTGGGGCAGTCGCTTTCTCCAGCAATGGCGTCTTTGCGGCCGGAAGCTGGGGCGGAACGATCAAGATTTGGGACGCGGATGCGGAGAAGGCACTCGCGACCTTAACTGGACACAAAGCAGGTGTCATCCAACTGGCCTTTTCCAGCGATGGGCACACCTTGGCCAGCGGCAGCGACGATGGCACAGTGAAACTATGGAACCTGGCGAGCGGTTGCGAGGTCATTACATTTAAGACCGATGTCCCCCAGTATTTCATCAAATTCTCTCCCGATGATAATATCCTGGCTACGGGCGGGGGCGACGGAAAAGTCCACCTCTGGCGCGCTCCGTCCTCGGCGGAGATCGCAAATGCCGAAAAGGCAGGGACCCGCTGACCTGGGATTCCCTGTTGTAAGATGCTGCCCGGCAGGCGGTTGGCATTCGCCATGCTGGCCCGATCTCGATTCGATCAAATAGTTTGCCCCTTTGGCCCCGGAATCTCGCATTGGTTAGCGGTGGGCCAAACTGCCCGCTCACTGAAAATGAAATTGATCTGAAAAGACACCATTATGATTGATCTGAACTTTTGCCGAAAAACAGCATGGCCCATTCTTTTGGGTTTGCTGCTGCTGGCCGCCCCGGCGGCGGCTCAAGCCCAATTCACATACACGACCAATAGCGGCGCGATCACCCTCACCGCATACACCGGGACCGGGGGTGCAGTCGTGATTCCCAATTTCGTCACCAGCATCGGGGATTCTGCGTTCGCTTTCTGCTACGGCCTGACCAGCGTCACGATTCCCGGCAGCGTCATCAGCATCGGGGATTATGCGTTTAATGACTGCTCTGGGCTGGCCAACGTCACGATCTCCAACGGGGTGATCAGCATCGGTGCTTTTGCCTTCGCTGGATATTATGATTATAGTCCTGGCGACCCCTTGACCAGCATCACGATTCCCGACACCGTCACCAGCATCGGGGAGTGTGCGTTTTATAACTGCTCCGACCTGACCCGCGTCACGATTGGCGCCGGCGTCACCAATATTGGGTCTGGCGCGTTCAGATACTGTAGCGGCGTTGCCAGCGTCACGATTCCCGACAGTGTGACCAGCGTCGGAGATACTGCGTTCTATGGCTGCGCCAGCCTGACCAGCGTGACGATTCCCAACGGCCTCACCAGCATCGGGAATTATGTGTTCGCTGGTTGCGGCCTGACCAGCGTCACGATTCCCGGCAGCGTCACCAGCCTTGGGGATGATGCGTTCGAGGGAACCAGCCTGACCAGCATCACCATTCCCGGCAGCGTCACCAGCATCGGGGAGGAAGCTTTCGCCAACTGCGGCGGCCTGACCAGCATCACGATTCCCGGCAGCGTCACCAGCATCGGTGATTCTGCATTCTGGTATTGCTCCGGCCTGACCAGCGTCACGCTTCCCGGCAGCGTGACCAGCATTGGGGATTCTGAGTTCTTTGGCTGCACCGGCCTGACCAACATCGCGATTCCCAACACCGTGACCAACCTCGGGGATTCTGCGTTCGATGGCTGCGACAGCCTGACCAGCATCACGATTCCCGGCAGCGTCACCAACCTTGGGGATTCTGCGTTCTATGGCTGCTCCTACCTAACCAGCGTCTACTTCAATGGCAACGCTCCCGCCGTGGGTTCGTCCGTGTTCGGGTCTGACAATTACGCCACGGTTTATTATTTGCCCGGGGCCACGGGTTGGACTTCCCCTTTTGCCGGTCTTCCCGCCGCGCTCATCCCGTTGACGTTCACGACCAATGCGGGCGCCATCACCATCACCGGTTTCGTCGGTCCGGTCGGGGCCTTGACCATTCCAGCCACCATTGCCGGCCTGCCGGTGACCCGCATCGGGGCGGCTGCGTTCGAGAATCTTGCCACCCTGACCAGCGTCATCATCCCCGGCAGTGTCACCAACATCGGCAACGGCGCGTTCCTTGGTTGCTCCTTCTTGACCAGCGTCACTTTCCTGGGCAACGCTCCCGCCGTGGGCTCGTCCGTGTTCGGGTCTGACACCAATGCGGCGCTGAGTTATTTTCCCGGGACCACGGGTTGGACTTTCCCTTTTGCCGGTCTTCCCGCCGCGATTGAGTACACCAGCCCGGCCCAGTTCATTTATACGACCAACGCCGGCGCGATCACGATCACGGGTTACAACGCGCCGCTCCAGTTGGCGTACATTCCTCCTGCCATCTACGGCCTGCCGGTAACCAGCATCGGGACTAATGCGTTTCGAGGCAATGAGATCATGTTAATTGTCACGATTCCCGGCAGCGTCGCCAGCATCGGAGATTATGCGTTCTCTGGTTGCAGCGGGCTGACCAGCGTCACCATTCCAGACAGTGTTACCAACATCGGGAATTCTGCGTTCGAAAATTGCGGCCTAAAGAGCGTCTCCATTCCCGACAGCGTCACCAGCATTTGGGATTATGCGTTCGCTGGTTGCGGCGGGCTGATCCGCGTTACCATTTCCGACAGCGTCGCCAGCATCGGGAATTATGCGTTCGAAAGCTGCTCCAGTCTGACCAGCGTCACCATTCCCGGCAGCGTCACCACCATCGGAGAGGCTGCGTTCTATGGTTGCTCCAGCCTTCCCAGCATCACCATTCCCGGCAGTGTCACCAACATCGGAGAGGAGGCGTTCAATCGGTGCTCCGGCCTGACCGCGATTACAGTGGACCCTAATAATTCGTCCTACAGCGATGTGGATGGAGTGTTGTTCAACCAAAGCCAAACCACGCTGGTTGAATATCCGGCCGGCCTGGCCGGAAGTTACAGAATTCCCGGCGGCGCCACCAGCATCGGGGCGGATGCCTTCGAGGGCTGCCTCGACTTGACCAGCGTTACGATTCCCGGCAGCGTCACCAACATCGGGGAGAATGCGTTCGTAGGCTGCCCGCTTCTGGCCGGCATCACGATCGCCAATGGCGTCCCGAGCATCGGGGATGAAGCATTCCAGGGTTGCACCGGCCTGACCAGCATCACGATTCCCGGCAGCGTCACCAACATCGGGGAAAACGCGTTCGCGGGCTGCCCTCTACTGGCCGGCATCACGATCGCCAATGGCGTCCCAAGCATTGGGGAGTATGCCTTCCAAGGTTGTACCGGCCTGACCAGCATCTCGATTCCCAACACCGTGACCAGCATCGGAGATTATGCGTTCCAGGGTTGCACCAGCCTGACCAGCATCGCGATACCCGGCAGCGTCACCAACATCGGGGAGAATGCGTTCTCTGGGTGCTGGGGCATGAACAGCGTCATGATCGCCAACGGCGTCCCCAGCATCGGGGATGCGTTCGAGGACACCGGCCTGACCAGCATCACCATTCCCGGCAGCGTCACCAACATCGGGGATTATGCATTCTATGGCTGCTACAAGCTGACCAACGTCACAATCTCCAACGGCGTTACCAGCATAGGCGTGTATGCCTTCTCTGGATATGAATATGGCGACCCCTTGACCAGCATCACGATTCCCGGCAGCGTCGCCAGCATCGGGGATTATGCGTTTTATAACTGCTCCTACCTGACCCGCGTCACGATCTCCAACGGCGTCGCCAGCATAGGTGCCTATGCCTTCTCTACATATTATCCACCTGTGGGCGATCCTTTGACCAGCATCACGATTCCCGGCAGCGTCACCAACATCGGGGCTTATGCGTTCTATGACTGCAGCCACCTGACCAACGTCACGATCTCCAATGGCGTGACCAGTATCGGGGATTCCGTGTTCTGTGGCTGCTCCAGTCTGATCAGCGTCACGATTCCGGGCAGCGTCACCAGCATCGGGGAGAATGCGTTCTATGACTGCAGCCAACTGACCAACGTCACGATTCCCGGCAGCGTCACCACCATTGGGGATTATGCATTCGATGGCTGCTCCGGTCTGACCAGCATCGTGATTCCCGACAGCGTCACCAGCATCGGGGCTTATGCGTTCGCGGAGTGCTTCCGCCTGACCAACGTCACGATTCCCGGCAGCGTCACCAGCATCGGAGCGGATGCGTTCGTGTCCACCGCCCTGACCAGCGTCACGCTTCCCGACAGCGTCACCAGCATCGGGGCGGAGGCGTTCTATTTCTGCTGGAGCCTGACCAGCATCACCATTCCCGGCAGCGTCACCAACATCGGAAGCGGCGCGTTCAAGTATGGCAGCCTGCGAAATGTCACAATCGAAAATGGCGTCACCAGCATCGGGGATTATGCGTTCTGGGAGTGCCCCGATTTGACCAACGTCACGATTCCCGCCAGCGTCACCAGCATCGGAGCCTATGCGTTCGAAGACTGCACCAATCTGACCAGCATCACGATTCCCGGCGGCGTCACCAGCATCGGGGAGGCGGCGTTCGCTTACTGCTCCGGCCTGACAAGCATAACGATTCCCAACAGCGTCACCAACATCGGTGCGGAGGCGTTCGCGGACTGCGCCAGCCTGACGGCGATAAGGGTGGATCCCAATAATTCCTTTTATGGCGATGTGGATGGCGTGTTGTTCAACCAGAGCCAAACCACGCTCATTCAATATCCGCCCGGGCTGGTCGGAAGTTACACGATTCCCGGCAGCGTCACCAACATCGGGGCTGATGCGTTCTATTACTGCCAAGGCCTCACCAGAGTCACGATCCCCGACAGCGTCACCAGCATCGGCGAGGAGGCGTTCTATGACTGCACCAGCCTCACCAACGTCACGATCGCCAACGGAGTCACCAGCATCGGGGAGGAGGCGTTCGCGGATTGCGCCATCCTGACCAGCGTCACGATTCCCGGCAGCGTCACCCGCATCGGGGATTATGCATTCTATGGCTGCTACAAGCTGACCAACGTCACGATCTCCAACGGGGTCACCAGCATAGGCGCGTATGCCTTCTCTGGAGATGAATATGGCGACCCCTTGACCAGCATCACGATTCCCGGCAGCGTCACCAACATCGGGGCTGATGCGTTCTATGACTGCTGGAACCTGACCGACGTCACGATCGCCAACGGAGTCACCAGCATTGGGGATTATGCATTCGATGGCTGCTTCAGTCTGACCAGCATCACGATTCCCGACAGCGTGACCAGCATCGGGGCTTATGCATTCTATTACTGCTCCCGCATGACCAGCCTCACGTTAGGCAACAGCGTCACCAGCATCGGAACCTATGCGTTCGCTGACTGCTGGGGCCTGAACAGCCTAACGATTCCCAGCAGCGTTACCTTCATCGGTCAGCGCGCGTTCTATGAGGACGACGTGACCGGAGTCTATTTCAAGGGCAATCTTCCCCGTCTTGCCTACGAGATGTTCGATTATTATGGAGGTTCGTCCCCGCCGTTCTATTACTTGCCTGGTGCCACCGGCTTTCTGGGGGGAGTGCTGTGGAACCCTGGAATCCAAACCGGTGACGGCAGCTTTGGCGTGCGGAACAATCAATTTGGGTTCAACATCACCGGCACAAACAATTTTACGGTCGTGGTGGCTGCCTGCGCCAATCTGGCCGGTGCGGTTTGGGTTCCGCTCGCCACCAACACGCTGGTCAAGGGTTCGTTCTATTTCAGCGATCCGCAGTGGACCAATTACCCCAACCGCTTCTACAGCCTCCAAATGCCATGAGACTTCCGAACTGAAAAGAAACCATTATGATTGATTTGAATCCTTCCCGAAATCCGGCGGCTGAGTCTCCTCATGCCGCTGCAAAAACAAAATTGCCCATCCTCTTAGGCTTGCTCTTCCTGGCCGTACCGGCAGCGGTGCAAGCTCAAAACGCCTACAGCACAAATGGCGATGGCAGCATCTACTCTTACAACACGAACCCCGACGGCAGCATCAACATCGCCGGTTACGCCGGACCTCCGTGGGCCGTGACCATTCCAACCAACATTAACCACCTGCTGGTCACGAGCATCGGGGTCGAGGCGTTCGCGTACCCCGGGCTGACCAGCATCGCGATTCCGGGCAGCGTCACAAGCATCGGGGTGGCGGCATTCGACTACTGCTACGACCTGACCAACGTCATGATCGCCAATGGTGCCACTAGCATCCAGGCGAATACATTCTATGACTGCTACGACCTGATCAGTATCACGATTCCCGGCAGCGTCACCAACATCGCTAGTTCTGCTTTCACAGACTGCTACTCCCTGACCAGTGTCACGATTCCCGGCAGCGTCGCGAGCATCGGAGAGCAGGCGTTCGAGGACTGCCTCAGTCTGACCAATGTCACACTCGAAAACGGCCTTTCCAGCATCGGGGAGGATGCGTTCGAAGAGTGCGGCCTGACCAGCATCACGATTCCCGGCAGCGTCACCAACATCGGGGATTATGCGTTCGATGACTGCGACTCCCTGACCAGCGTCACACTCGAAAACGGCGTTCCCAGCATCGGGACTTTGGCGTTCTTTGGCTGCTCCGGCCTGACCAGGCTCACGATCCCCGACAGTGTCACCAGCATTGGGGGTGATGCGTTCTATGGCTGCTCCAGCCTGCCCGGGGTCACCATTCCCGGCAGCGTCACCAACATCGGGGCTTTTGCGTTCCAGTGGTGTGCCAGCCTGGCGGCGATCTCGGTGGATCCCAATAATTCCTATTATAGCGATGTGGATGGAGTTTTGTTCGACCTCAGCCAAACCACGCTCATTCAATATCCGCCCGGGCTGGTCGGAAGTTACACCATTCCCGGTAGCGTCACCAGCATCGGGGATTATGCGTTCTATGAATGCGACGGCCTGACCAACGTCACGATTCCTGGCGGCGTCACCTCCATCGGAGATAATGCATTCTCCAACTGCCGTGAGCTGGCCAGCGTCACAATTTCCAATGGGGTCAGCAGCATCGGGGATTATGCGTTCCAAGAATGCATCTCTCTGACGAGCGTGACGATTCCCGGCAGCGTCACCAACATGGGAGATTATGCGTTCTCTGACTGCGCCAAACTGACCAGCGTCACGATCGCCAACGGGGTCACCAGCATAGGAGCGTTTGCCTTCACTTCTGGATTGGGTGTCGGCGACCCCTTGACCAGCGTCAAAATTCCCGGCAGCGTCACCAACCTCGGGGAGAGAGCGTTCGAGGGTTGCGCCAAGATGACCAGCCTGACGATCGCCAACGGCGTCGCCAGCATCGCCGGTGCCTTCTTTCGGTGCAGCGGCCTGACCAGCGTCATGATTCCCGTCAGCGTCACCAACCTCGGAGATCCTGTGTTCTTTGGCTGCACCGGCCTGACCGCAATCTCGGTGGATCCCAATAATTCCTTTTATAGCGATGTGGATGGAGTTTTGTTCAACCTGAGCCAAACCACGCTCATTCAATATCCGCCCGGGCTGGTCGGAAGTTACACCATTCCCGGCAGCGTCACCGTCATCGGGGATTATGCGTTCTATGACTGCGGCGGCCTGACCAACGTCACTATCCCCAACGGTGTCACCAGCATAGGGGCTTATGCCTTTTCTGGAAATATTGGAGACCATTACACGGGCGATCCCCTAACCAGCGTCACGATTCCCGGCAGCGTCGCGAGTATCGAGGGTGGTGCGTTCGATGGTTGCACTGGATTGACCAGCATGACAATTCCCGGCAGTGTCATCAGCATCGGGGGGGATGCGTTCTATGGTTGCGCCAAGCTGACCAGCGTCACGATTTCCGACGGCGTCATCAGCATTGGAGCGTATGCGTTTGCTGATTGCAACCTGGGTTACAGCAGCATCACGATCCCCAGCAGCGTTACCTCGATCGGTAACGGTGCGTTTTATGTCGCAAACCCGTACGTCGCCTTCCCCAGCGGACTCTATTTCAAGGGCAATCTTCCCTCTCTTGGTGACGATTTGTTCGATGAGTATAACGATGAGCCGCCATTCTATTACTTGCCTGGCGCCACCGGTTGGAGTGACTACTCCCCCGCTAACGGCCGCCCGGCCGTGCTGTGGAACCCGTTGATCCAAGTGGGCGACGGCAGCTTTGGCGTGCGGAACAATCAGTTTGGGTTCAACATCACCTTCACAAACTTCACCACGCTCGTGGTGGCGGCCTGCACAAATCTGGCCAGCCCGGTTTGGGTTCCGCTCAGCACCAACACGCTGGTCAACGGCTCCTTCCATTTCAGCGATCCGCAGTGGACCAATTACCCCAACCGCTTCTACAGCCTCCAAATGCCATGAGACTTCCGCGAACAGGATGTGGCACGAGGCTGGACCGGCAAAAGAATTTGCCCCTTTGTCCCCGGAATCTCGCATTGGTTAACGGTGGGCCAAACTGTCCGCGCACGGAAAACGAAATTGAACTGAAAAGACACCATTATGACTGACCTGAACCTTTCCCGAAATCTGGCGGCTCGCCCGCGCGCCGGTTGTTTCCTTGCCCTGTTCCTCCTGGCTGGGTTCCCAGCCCTGTTGACGCCGCTACGTGCGGGTAATCCACCGGCGTTCCAGTTTGCGATTAATTCTGCTGCCGTGCCTGGCGGATTTTCACCCATCTCGGTGGTGCTGGACAGCAGCAACAACGTTTACGTTTCCGATGACCGCAACAACCGGGTTGTAATATTCACCGCCCCTGGCACGTATCTGACCAATTGGGGCAGTGCTGGAAGCGGCAACGGCCAGTTCGGGTACCACGGGCCTGGCGGCGTTGCGGTGGACAGCAGCCACAACGTTTATGTGGCAGACCCTGAAAACGCCCGCGTTGAGAAGTTCGATAGCGACGGCAACTATCTGACCCAATGGGGCAGTCCTGGAGTCGGCAACGGCCAGTTCGGATACGACGGGCCTGGCGGCGTTGCAGTGGACAGCAGCCACAACGTTTATGTGGCAGACCCTGACAACGCCCGCGTTGAGAAGTTCGATAGCGACGGCAACTATCTGACCCAATGGGGCAGTCCTGGAGTCGGCAACGGCCAGTTTGATTATCCCGTAGTGGTCGCGGTGGACAGTAGCAACAACATTTATGTCGCCGACGAAGACAACGTCCTCGTTGAGAAATTCGATAGCGCCGGCAACTGGCTGACGAATTTTGGCAGCTATGGAAGCGGCAACGGCCAGTTCGGATACGACGGGCCTAGTGGCGTTGCGGTGGACAGCAGCAACAATGTTTATGTGACCGACGCAGGCAATGACCGCGTTGAGAAGTTCGATAGCAACGGCAATTATCTGACGCAATGGGGCAGTTATGGAACCAACAACGGCCAGTTCGACTTTTCCACAAGCATTGTGGTGGACAGCACTGGGAACTATATTTACGTGGCTGATTCTGAAAACAACAGGATTCAGGTTTTCGCTTATAATGTCAATATTGTCCCACCATTCATTACGCAGCAGCCAGCGAAGCAAACTATTCCGGTTGGCGCCAATGTTACATTCAGTGTCGGCGTCCCTGCCACCGCGACGTATGCCTATCAATGGAGTTCCAATAATGTTGCTCTGTCCGGCGCCACCAATGCCAGTTTCACGCTGACCAATGTCAACCTCTCCGCCTCCGCCACCTATGCCGTACTAGTCAGCAACAGCTATGGCAGCACTTTAAGTAGCAATGCTGTGCTCACGGTTTTGCCCGCGGCGGAATTCCTTTCACCGACGTATTTGTTTCAGATTGATTCTGCTGCCGCGCCCAGCGGATACGGTCCCTTTAACCCCTACTGGGTGGCGCTGGACGCCGGCAACAACGTTTATGTTTCCGACTCCGGCAACGACCGAGTTGTAAAATTCACCGCCCCTGGCACGTATCTGACCAATTGGGGCAGTTATGGCAGCGGCAACGGCCAGTTTTATGTGCCCCAAGGCATCGCGGTGGACAGCAGCAACAATGTTTATGTCGCCGACCTCCAAAACAACCGGGTTGAGAAGTTCAGCAGCAATAGCACGTATCTGACCCAATGGGGCAGTTATGGAACAGGCAACGGCCAGTTTTATAATCCCTCAGGCATTGCGGTGGACAGCAGCAAGAACGTTTATGTGACCGACGAAGGCAACGCCCGCGTTGTAAAATTCACCGCCCTTGGCACGTATCTGACCAACTGGGGCAGTTCTGGAGGCGGCAACGGCCAGTTCAACGGCCCCGTGGGCCTTGCGGTGGACAGCAGCAACAACGTTTATGTGGCCGACACCTACAACGAGCGCGTTGAGAAGTTCGACAGCAACGGCAACTATCTGACCCAATGGGGCAGTCCTGGAAGCGGGAACAGCCAGTTCGCCGGCCCTGCGGGGATTGCGGTGGACAGCAGCAACAATGTTTATGTGGCCGACAGCGGGAACAACCGCGTTGAGAAGTTCACCGGCAATGGCACATATCTGGCGCAATGGGGCAGCCCTGGAAGCGGCAACGGCCAGTTCAGCGACCCCGTGGGCGTTGCGGTGGACAACAGCGGGAACTATATTTACGTGGCGGATTCTGCAAACAACCGGATTCAGGTTTTCGTTAATAATGTCAACATCGTCCGAGCCATTATTGGCAGCCAGCCAACGAACCAAACTGTTCCGGCGGGCACCAATGCGACTTTTAGTGTCGGCGTCGCTGTCGCCGCCAAATATGCCTATCAATGGAGTTCCAATAATGTTGTTCTGTCCGGCGCCACCAATGACAGTTTCACCTTGACCAATGTCAACCTCTCCGACTCCGCCACTTATGCCGTGCTGGTCAGCAACAGCTATGGCAGCGTTCTCAGCAGCAATGCCGTGCTGACAGTCTTGGCCGCGGCGGAATTCCTTTCGCCAACCTTTGTGTTCGCGATTGATTCTGCGGCCGCCCCCGGCGGATCTAACCCCTTTTCCCCCGCCTGGGTGGCGCTGGACTCCGCCAACAACGTTTATGTGACCGACGCGGACAACGACCGGGTTGTAAAATTTACCGCCCTTGGCACGTATCTGACCCAATGGGGCAGTCCTGGAAGCGGGAACAGCCAGTTCGCCGGCCCTGCGGGGATTGCGGTGGGCAGCAGCAACAATGTTTATGTAACCGACGCCGGCAATGAACGCGTTGAGAAGTTCACCAGCAATGGCACATATCTGACCCAATGGGGCAGTCCTGGAAGCGGGAACGGCCAGTTCGCCGGCCCTGTGGGGGTTGCGGTGGGCAGCAGCAACAACGTTTATATGACCGACCAATACAACAACCGCGTTGAGAAGTTCACCAGCAATGGCACATATCTGGCCCAATGGGGCAGTTATGGAAGCGGGAACGGCCAGTTTGAGAATCCCGAAGGCATTGCAGTGGACAGCAACAGCAACGTTTATGTGGCTGCCTATTACAACGACCGTGTTGAGAAGTTCGATAGCAACGGCAACTATCTGACCCAATGGGGCAGTTATGGAATAGGCGATGGCCAGTTTAAGTTTCCCTACGGTGTTGCGGTGGATGGCAGCAACAATGTTTATGTGGCCGACAGCGAGAACTGCCGCGTTGAGAAGTTCACCAGCACTGGCGGATATCTGACGCAATGGGGCGGCATTGGAAGCGGCGATGGCCAGTTCAGCTACCCCGTGGGCGTTGCGGTGGACAGCAGCGGGAACTATATTTACGTAACGGATGCTAACAACCAACGGATTGAGGTTTTCGTTAATAATACCAGCATCGTCCGACCCTTTATTACCGGCCAGCCAACGAACCAAACTGTTCCGTCTGGCGTCACCATGACTTTCAGGGTCGGCGTCCCTGCCGCCGCCACGTATGCCTATCAATGGAGTTCGAATACTGCTGCTGTATCCGGCGCCACCAATGCCAGCTTCACGCTGACCAATGTCAGCCTCTCCGACTCCGCCACTTATGCCGTGCTAATCAGCAACAGCTATGGCAGCGTTCTCAGCAGCAATGCCGTGCTGACAGTTTTGCCCGCGGGGGAATTTCTCCCGCCGACGTATTTGTTTCAGATTGATTCTTCCACCGTGTCCGGCCAGTTTGCACCCACCTTCGTGGCGCTGGACGCCGCCAACAACGTTTATGTGACTGACGACGCCAGCAACCGTGTTGTGGAATTCACCGCCGTTGGGGCATATCTCACCCAATGGGGCAGTTATGGCAGTGGCAACAGCCAGTTTTATTATCCCGGAGGCATTGCGGTGGACAGCAGCAACAATGTTTATGTGGCCGACGACTTCAACAACCGCGTTGAGAGGTTCCATAACGGCATTTATGAGACGCAATTTGGCAGTTCTGGCAGCGGCAACGGCCAGTTTGAGTCTCCCGAAGGCATTGCGGTGGACGGCAACAGCGACGTTTATGTGGCAGACTATTACAACGCCCGCATTGAGAAGTTCCACAACGGCATTTATGAGACGCAATGGGGCAGCTCTGGCAGCGGCAACGGCCAGTTTGATATGCCTCAAGGCGTCGCGGTGGACAGCAGCAACAATGTTTATGTGACCGACCAATACAACAACCGCATTGAGAAGTTCACCAGCAATGGCACATATCTGACACAATGGGGCAGTCCTGGAAGCGGGAACGGCCAGTTCGCCGGCCCTGTGGGGGTTGCGGTGGACAGCAGCAACAACGTTTATGTGACCGACGAATTCAACAATCGCATTGAGAAGTTCACCAGCAATGGCACATATCTGGCGCAATGGGGCAGTTCTGGAAGCGGCAACGGCCAGTTCAGCGACCCTGTAGGCGTTGCGGTGGACAGCAGCGGGAACTATATTTACGTGGTGGATTCTGCAAACAACCGGATTCAGGTTTTCGTTAATAATGTCAACATCATCCGAGCCTTTATTAGCAGCCAGCCAACGAACCAAACTGTTCCGGCTGGCGTCAATGTGACTTTCAGTGTCGGCGTCGCTGTCACCGCCTCGTATGCCTATCAATGGAGTTCCAATAATGTTGTTCTGTCCGGCGCCACCAATGCCAGTTTCACGCTGACCAATGTCATCCTCTCCGATTCCGCCACTTATGCCGTGCTGGTCAGCAACAGCTATGGCAGCGCTTTAAGCAGCAATGCCGTGCTGGCCGTCTTGCCTGAGGTGGCAACAACCCTGCCGGCCGGCGACCTTTCCGTCACCGGCACCGTGCTCAATGGTTCGGTCACGGTCGGCCCGGATGGCACTGTGGTCTGGTTTGACTGGGGCACAAATACAAATTATGACAATATCGCGGGAACCACGGTCGTGCCCGGCAACGATGGAAGCACCAATATCAGCGCGGCCCTGGACGGACTGGCCGGAAATACTTATCACTATCGGATCGTGGCCGCGAATGACTTTGGGATTGTTTATGGAGACGACCAATCCTTCACGGTGGGTTTTCCTCCCACGGCAACGACTCTTGCAGGGGTGACCAGCGCGAATGGAGCGACCTTGAATGCCACGGTCAATCCCAATGGGTGGGACACGACAGTTTATTTCGTGTGGGGAATCTCAGCCCTTACCAATTCGACGCCGGTCATGGACGTGGGCGCTGGCACGAACTTGCTGAATGTCAGCAGTTTCCTCACCGGCCTGACTCCGGCCAGACAATACCAATTTGAGGTAGTGGCTTCGAACTATCTGGGCACAAGTTACGGCGGCCCGCTCAATTCTCTGAGCGCGCCTTTTACCAGCGCACCGCTGACGCAATGGGATGCTGTTGCCTCATCGGCGGATGGAACAAAGTTAGTCGCCGGAGGATCCTCCGGGATTTATATTTCAACAAATTCAGGGGTTGCTTGGACCCCTGCGAGTCCGATCCAGCCGTCGGCGGTGGCCTCGTCAGCAGATGGAACCGAACTGGCGGCAGCAATTGATGGGGAAGCAATCTATATTTCGACAAACTCAGGAGCCAACTGGACACGAGCCGGTGATGCGCCGAACACCAATTGGAATGCGGTTGCCATGTCAGCGGACGGGACCAAATTGGCGGCGGTGTCAGAAGACTCGATTGGGGTTTATACCTCGACCAATTCAGGAGCCAATTGGACATATCAAACCAGTGGAGTTCCGCAGTTTTATGGCATCGGCTCTATCGCCTCATCGGCAGATGGAAGCAAATTGGTGGCGGCAGCCGGATACAACGGCGGGGGTCCGATTTTCACTTCCACAAATTTTGGAGTCAATTGGACACAGGCCACCAACGCGCCTTTGGCGAACTGGTCTTCCGTCGCTTCCTCAGCGGATGGAACGATATTGGCGGCGGGCGCTTACGCCGGCAACGTATATCTCTCCACAGACTCAGGAGTGACCTGGACAAATGCAAGCCTGCCCATAAATGCCTTGTTCAGTGTCGCTGAATCGGCGGATGGAACGAAATTGGTGGCGCTGGCCAATAGCGGCTCATCAGACCTTGGCGCTGGCAGCGGCGGCATTTATACTTCAACGGATTCAGGAGCAACGTGGGTTTCCAACAATGTGCCAAGCGCGGCATGGATTTGTGCCGCCATGTCAGCCGATGGAAATGAAATCATCGCATCCATAGGCAATCCATCAACGACCGGCGGCATCTATGTTTCGCAAACGACGCCAGCGCCGCATTTGGGCATTGCTTCTTCCGACCGGAACCTCATGGTTTCATGGCTCATTCCGTCAATGAACTTCGGGTTGCAACAAAATCCCGCCTTGACCACGACCAACTGGACGGACGTGACGAACGTTCCGGTCCTCAATCTCACCAACCTGCAAAACCAAGTCGTCCTTCCACTGCCGGACGGAAACGGTTTCTTCCGGCTCATGCACTGACGCGGCCGCCCCCGAATGGTGCGGATTGCGCGGATGCCCAATTCTCTGGCGCAACGCCGGAGAATCCTGTAATTGTCGCTGGTTGAGCGACGTTACCCGCATTCTTGAGTCCATCGAGCATGGCGACCCCAAGGCCGCCGATGAACTGCTGCCGCTGGTCTATGGTGAACTGCGCAAACTGGCGGCGTCGAAAATGGCGCGTGAATCACCCAACCAGACTTTGCAGCCCACCGCCCTGGTGCATGAGGCCTGGCAGCGTCTGGTTGGAAAGGACAATCCGCAATTTGCCAATCGCGCTCATTTCTTTTCCGCGGCGGCCGAGGCCATGCGCCGCATCCTCATTGACAACGCCCGCCGCAAACGCGCCCTGCGCCACGGCGGCGGCCAGCAACGCGTGGAGATGGAGGGTTTGGACGTTGCCGCGCCGTGTGACGACGACGAACTCCTGGCCGTGAATGAGGCGCTCGACAAGCTTACAGCCATCCATCCTGTCCAGGCCGAGGTGGTCAAGCTGCGTTATTTTGTGGGCATGACCAACGTGGAAGCCGCCCAGGCCTTGGGCCTCTCCGAGCGCACCGTCAAAAACTACTGGACCCACGCCCGCGCCTGGCTCTTCCGCGAAATCAAAGCCACACAAACTACCAGGTGAATTGTCGGAGAGGCTTCCAACCCGCGCTAATTGTCGTTCTCATTTCCTGGCGTGCGAAGTCGGAACAATCTGGAACAATCTGGTTTTCTCGGAAGCGGTTTTGATTTAGCCTCCACATGTGATGCGCTTGCCGATCAATATTGATGATGTCCTTCACGGACAAACCGTGGAATGGGAGCGATTAGAGTTTAAGCAAGGCTGGAATCCGGAGGCCGTCCTCCACACGATTTGCGCCTTCGCCAATGATTTTCACAATCTGGGTGGCGGCTACATTTTCATCGGCGTCGCGGAGAGTCGGGGGCAGCCCGTGCTGCCGCCTGCGGGATTGCCGGCCAACAAACTGGACTGCATTCAAAAAGAGATTCTCGAAATTGGGCACCGGATGCAGCCCTGCTACCATCCAGTTATTGCGCCTTACGTCGTTCAGCAAAAGCACGTTCTCGTGCTTTGGTGTCCGGGCGGCCAATCCCGACCTTACAAGGCCCCAGTGTCATTGGCTAAGGGGAACCGCGAGTTCGCATATTACGTCCGCAAAGGCTCGGCGTCTGTCAGAGCCAGGCATCAGGAAGAAGTCGAGCTGGTCAGCCTGGCCGCCACCGTTCCTTTCGACGACCGCATCCACCACAACACCTCATTGAGCGACCTCAATCTTCCGCTGATGCAAAGTTTTCTCCGCGAGGTGGGCAGCGATCTCCTGGCCGAATCCGGCAAGATGGATTTTGCTCAATTGTGCCGCCAGATGCGAATTGCCGACGGTCCCGCCGAAGCGATGCACCCGTTGAATGTTGGTCTGATGTTCTTCAACCCGGCACCCCAGAAGTTTTTCCCCCAAACGCAGATTGATGTGGTGCAGTTCCCAGAAGGGCCGGGCGGTGACAATTTCACTCCTGAACAGGGAAGCCCCGTTCTCTGAACGGGGTTAGAGGAAGAGCTATGCTGAAAAAAGATCTGCCCATGAGCATCCTTTCTGAGCGTTGTCCCACAACGAAACAGAAAGGAAAA